>Ga0193753_10000923_pt1 | contig 26639 bp, 24 predicted proteins | sample H1c2metaG_FD_144925 | JGI IMG/M metagenome (GOLD analysis project Ga0193753, IMG submission 144925) | Soil microbial communities from a riparian zone of the East river system, Colorado, United States - H1c2 | ecosystem: Environmental > Terrestrial > Soil > Riparian zone | place: USA: East... | reverse complement strand
CAAGATCCAGTTGCGCGCTGTTCCATTCAGGGGCCGGACCCACTACCTTGATGAACCATGTTTTAAAGGTTACCAGCCTGGGTCCATTAAGAGGCTTATCCGTGATCTTGAACACCACCTGGTAGGGTTGATCCTTCACGTGAATACATTCTGTTTCCCAATGAAATTTAGTCTCTGCCGTAACGGGAAGAAAATCATCCACCTTGGGAACCGGCTTATAGGTGGCCGGTGATTGTGATACAGGAAAATTAAATATCTCAGAAAAGGCTTCGATCTTCACTTTGTCGCCATCCGGATCGATGCCCTGGATAATTTCATCGAGCGTCGTACCGGCAACCACGCAAGTATCCTTAGGGATGATCAGGTCCGGTCGCTTGTTGTCGCAGTCATCCACCAGGATCTGCATGTCACGTCGCACATAGCCAACGCGATAGTACTTACCATTCTTCTTGCGCCATTCGATAATATGGAAGGCGATGTTATACTCGCCAACTGCACCAGGCGCATTCCAGGTGATCGTACCATCAACGGCGTTAATTGCAAATGTGGGAGTGCCCGTACCTTCTTCATTGGCAGTTCCAAAGTTTGTGTAGAATTTAGCATCGTTGGGGCTCTTGTAATTGATTACTTCTGTGTTACGGTCACTGAAAGGCACAACCATCTCGTAAGAAAGACTGTCTCCATCAGGGTCATAAGCACCGGGATTGTGTGTAAAGGCCGCACCGGAACACGCCTGATCGATGGGTGCTACCAGTAGCCGTGGCGTATTGTTACAGCCCAGGAAAGGATCAACGCTGAGTTCTGTCTCCAGGTAAAATGTTGTATTCACGGAAGCATCCATGTTCAGAACGCCTTCATTTCTGTTCGGTTCCTTGTAGCTGATCACATAGCGACCTATGCCGGGATATGTATGTTGAATCGTAAATGAAGCGGTAGCAACACTGCCGTCGGGATTGAGGTCAAGTCTGATAATATTTGGTGTCTCCGGAACAGCGACGCTTGGTGTACCGTCACCGAAGTTGAGTAGTTCTGTGTCCCCTCCAAACAACACCGTTGTGTTCTTTGTGTTGGTATAGACTGTTATGGTGATGGTAAATGTTAAGCTGCTGCAATTCTCCCTGACAGCGATGATCTCTCCAGCGCGCAAGTGCGTGGCCCGGGCTTGGAAAGCGGCACATATCATTAATAGTGAAGCGATTGCAAACGCTTTGACGTATTGATAACGGCCCGCCTTCAATTTCATGGTACCAGAAACACTGTTGAGAGAATCAGATCACAATGTATGACCCCTTTTCCAATCGTAAAATAACACTTTAACTAACGAAAATCGTCATAAAATTAGTCTTAAAGGGCGCAAAATCTTTGCAATTGGTTAAACCCGGAGGCCTGAATGATATCTAAGTATCATGATCCTCTCCGAAAAGCACAAACATTTTCTCCAACGCGCTGCCTTCGGACCGGGAATTGCCGACCTGCGCAACGACATCGATATAGCAGATTTGATGGTTGGCTCCTCGGGCAAGCAGTCCATTGACATTGTCGTCAGGCCTCAGTCTAAGGATGTAAAAACAGATGCTGGACAACGCAAGGAGCTTATTCAGGCGGCGCGAAAGCAGGTTTTCGCATTGAATGCCGCGTGGGTGCACCAACTTGTGTCGCCGGATATCCGCGCACGGGAGAAACTCACGTTCTTCTGGCATGACCATTTTGCGTGCCGCGTACGTGCGCCATTTCTTATCCAACAACAGAACAATGTATTGCGCGATCATGCCCTGGGCGATTTCGCGTCGTTGCTGATGTCTGTTTCCAAAGATCCGGCCATGCTTCAGTTTCTCAACAATCAACAGAACAGGAAGAACAGTCCAAACGAAAACTTTGCGCGGGAAGTGCTCGAACTTTTTACGCTTGGCCACGGGTATTACAACGAAAGCGATATCAGGAACGCGGCCCGTGCGTTTACCGGTTGGTCATTCAATGTGATGACGGGAAGTTTTGACTTTCGAGAGCGCGCACACGACGATGGTATGAAGGAGTTCAAAGGCAAACGCGGAACGTTCTCCGGTGAAGACATCATTGCTATCATTCTTGAGGATCCGAGAACTGCGCAATTCATCACAGAAAAGCTTTGGGATTTTTATGTGGGTGATCCCGATGCGACGATCATCAATTCACTATCGCGGGAGTTTTTCAATTCAAACTATAACATAGGTCAACTACTCGACGTAATCTTTTCATCAGAATGGTTCTACGCGTCACAGTACCGAGGCAACAGGATAAAATCACCGGTAGAACTTATCGCAGGGTTGATGACTCAAACGGGCGGCACGTTTCAAAATGCGCAGTCATCGCTATACATCCAGCGGGCCTTGAGCCAGGTGCTCTTTTTTCCTCCGAACGTTGGCGGCTGGCCGTCGGGCACATCATGGATCGACAGCTCAAGCCTGGCTTTCAGATTGGCACTGCCCGCTTTACTGTTAAGAAATTCAGAAACTGACATCGATCTTAAAGACGATGGTGACGTGAACAATATCATCAACGAAGCAACTTCGAAGAAACTCGACTTCAGGGTAGACTGGGAGTTAATTGCGCATACTTTTTCCAGGCATAATGAACAAGAGACGCTCGACGCGCTGGAGTATTATCTATTGGCGAGGGAGACATCGAAGGCCAATAAAAGGATCGTACAAAAATTTGCAGGCAAAGGTGAAAACGACACGGTGTTCTTCAAGAAAGCTTTTACAGCATTCATGTCATTGCCTGAATATCAATTGTGTTAAAGTCAGAAATTTTTCAAAAGAGGACTATGCTCGTATCAAGAAGAAAATTCATCAAGCATTCGTTGCTCGCTTCATCGGGCACTTTGCTTATCCCAAGCTTCTTAAAGGCACTTGAGCATCCGGCTACAACGCTGGCAGAAAGGAAAGTTGTAGTCATTCAACTTTCGGGAGGCAATGATGGACTTAATACCGTCGTTCCCTATCGAAACGATGTGTACTATAAGTCGAGGCCAGGGATAGCTGTCAGTAGTGCTCAAGTTTTAAAGGCCAGCAATGAGCTTGGATTTAATCCAGGGCTGACAAAACTCAATGACCTTTATGATAGAGGATATCTCGCAGTGCTGAACAATGTGGGTTACCCCAACCCTGATCGCTCCCACTTCAGATCAATGGACATCTGGCAATCCGCCTCCGGGTCAGAAAGTTCACTTACAACGGGTTGGGTAGGTAGATTTTTAGATGCCAGCTGCAATGGCTGTGCGACGCACCGGGCGATCGAACTCGATGATACACTCAGCCTGGCATTAAAGGGCGATTCGATGAAAGGTATGGCTATGAAGAATCCGGAAAAGCTTTATCGCAGTGTACATGACACCATTTTCAATGACGTTGTTACGCAAAACCTGTTGAATGATGTTGAGGGGCAATCATTGCGCTACCTGTACAAGACGATGGCAGAAACGAAATCGTCGGCAGAACTTATTCATCAACATGCTATTGCACGATCAAGTCAAGCGACATATCCAGACACTGAATTTAGCAAAAGACTGAAAACGATTGCTGAACTTATCAAAGCCGATCTCAATACGAGGGTTTATTATGTTTCTCTTGCAGGCTTCGATACCCATGTGAATCAGCAAAACCAACATCAACGGCTCCTCGAAACGTACGCAAACGGCGTTCACGCATTCATCACTGATCTGGGATCACAATTAATGAAAGACGTTTTGATACTGACTTTTTCGGAGTTTGGGAGGAGAGTTACACAAAATGGCAGTGGTGGCACCGATCACGGAACGGCTAACAATGTGTTCTTATTTTCAGGAAGCTTGAAACAAAAAGGGTTTATCAATGAGTCACCTGACCTTTCTAGTCTTGATGAAGGTGACTTGATCCACCGTGTTGATTTCCGGAGTGTTTATGCTTCCATACTTGAAAAGTGGCTTGAGGTTCCATCCCAAAATATTCTCAAACGTTCTTTCAGCACGTTAGATTTTATCTGATATATTCGTGCGATTTAATTCGACAATACCCTCTCTGATTAAAATGAAGCTTGAAGACAACGCTAAGACCGAGCTGATAAAGCGCGAAATGGAGATCAGACGCCTTATCCGTCAAATGGAGCTTGACAACCTCAACCGAAGCACCGTGTTCAAAAATCTTGAACACGAATTAAGATCGATCAAACATAAGCTGATCCTTCACGACGCCAGCGCGTAGAGGGAGGTGATTCATGATCGTTGATCAATCCGAAATCATAAATCCGAAATCCGCATTACCTTTGGCTGGTTCAATTCTTTTAACTATGCGGGTTGTTGGGGAAATTTCACACATTGCTTGCAAGATCACCGTCTTTGCCTGGAATAATCGCTATCTGATCAAGTTCGAGCAGGGCTTGCTGGAACAAACTTATAAGGTGAATGAATATGATGTGACTTCCGAAGGTGATCTCTATAAAATCGTGGATGAGGTTTTCATCCAGGAGGCAGTGGAGCGGTTCGGTGCGATGCGTTCAAGTCTCCAGCGAGCTTTACAACGCGCTTAAAGTCAAGCGTTTTTGCGCGACGGTAGCGAAATTGTCTTATTTTGCACTCTCCATGGAAGTAGCAGAGAAGAAAAATAAGAATAAGCGATACAAACCCATCCTGGAAGGTATACCCGATTGGCCGGTCTACCAGCTTAGCAAAAATCGCAAGGAATTTATCGAAGAGGTTGCCCAAAAAGCATTCAATGAAATAAAGAAGAATCGTCCCACACCTAAACAATTGTTGGACGAAGTCGAGGCCACCGTTTATCGCGAACAGCAACGGATGAAGCGCAACCGCTGGCGCGTTGATCCTATTGACGAGCCCAGATTCTGGGCTGGCATGAAAGAAGAACTCGTTGCTCTTGCCGCTAAAACTCCTGAGGAGAGTCAGTTTAAGGCTGATGATATGCTGTACCGGATCGTGTACCGGTATTCAAATGAAATAGCAGGAAACTTCAAGGCATCGTCCTACCGGCTGACCCGCGAGATCGTTAAATTTTGGTTTGCCCGGCTACTCAATGGCGCAAGGGTGAAAAAGTTCGGCGCGTTTTTCCGGAACCGGTATACGCTGCGCGATAAGATCCAGATCGTTGGTAAAGTAAAGCAGTTGCGTACGCTGGCCAAAGAAGGAACCGTGGTGATGGTGCCCACGCATTTCAGCAATCTCGATTCCATACTCATTGGATGGATCATTCACTCCCTTGGTCTACCCGCATTCATCTATGGCGCAGGTCTTAACCTGTTCAATATTAAAATATTTGCCTATTTCATGAATAGCCTCGGGGCTTTTAAGGTTGATCGACGGAAAAAGAATGTTCCCTACCTGGAGACTTTGAAGTTTTATTCCATGCTCGCGGTGCAAAAAGGCGCTCACAGCATATTCTTTCCAGGCGGAACAAGATCAAGATCCGGCAGCCTGGAAAAACATCTCAAGCTTGGGTTGCTGAGCTCTACCATCGAAGCACAACGGAACCTCTATTTGGAAACACCGTCCAATGAACCTGTTCGTAAGATCTTCATTGTTCCTGTCACGCTCAACTATCACTTCGTTCTTGAGGCTCCCGATCTGGTGGATGAATACCTGTCGTCTAAAGGACAAGACCGCTACCTGCCCGAACAGGATAAGTATGGAAGCTGGCAGCTCATTCAGTTCCTCTTCAAGTTCTTTACGAAAGGCTCTAATATTTCTGTATCCATAGGACGGGGCCTGGACGTAATGGGCAACTATGTCGACGAGGACGGTCAGAGCCTCGACGCCCAGGGAAGGATCATTGATACCAGGGATTACTTCGTTTCCAACGGCGACATCACGGTCGATAAACAAAGGGAAGATGAGTATACCCGGATGCTCAGTCAAAAAATAGTAGTTGAATATCACAAGATCAACCGCATCTTCTCAAGCCATCTCGTTGCCTTTGTTGCCTTTGAGCTCTGGCAAAAAAAACATTCCAAACTTGACTTGTTCGGCCTTCTCAGGTTACCTGAGGAAGATCAGATATTGCTTTACGAAGAATTCCGCAGCGCGTGTAAGCGCGTGCGAAAACAAGTATACGCATTGAAATCAGAGGGTAAGGTGGCTCATGCTACGCACCTCAAGGGCAATATCGACCTGGTGATCCGCCACGGACTCGACAACGTGGGTATATTTCACTTAAAGAGACCGCTGCTGATGAACAAGGAAGGGAACATCATCACGAAGGACTTCAACACCCTATACTACTACCATAACCGGCTGGTTGGATATGACCTCGAAAAGTTTATCTGATCTTGATAAACCGATCGGCGTGATCGGTGCCGGAAATTTCGGAAGTGTGGTTGCTAATTTACTTGCCCGACAGCGGAAGGTATTGTTGTACGCGAGGGATGAACGCGTGGTGCAGCGCATTCGTGAAACGCAGGAGAACCGGGGCCACAAAATGAATCCCCTTATCAGCGCTACCAATGATCTGCAAATGATCGCCAATGAGTGTGATGTGATCTTTCCCATCGTACCCTCTGAGCACTTCCGGACTTTGATGAAGCAACTCTCCCCCTATCTGCATCCTTACCACATCCTGATCCACGGAACAAAAGGTTTCGATGTGAACCTTCCCCCTGATCAGACGATCGACTCTATGACGACGCTGGACAGAAGCATGGTAAAAACCATCAGCGAGGTGATCCAGGAAGAAACTGTGGCGGTGAGGGTTGGATGTCTTGCCGGGCCGAACCTGAGCAAGGAGCTTGCAGATGGTCATCCCGCGGCAACGGTCATCGCGAGCCATTTCAATGAAGTGATTAACATTGGGAAGCGGCTTCTGCGAAACGATAACTTTCAGGTTTACGGAAATAATGATGTAGTGGGTGTCGAGCTCGCCGGCGTGCTGAAAAACATTATCGCCATAGCAGCGGGAGCATTGAGCGGTATGGGCTACGGCGAAAATGCCAAGGGATTATTGGTGAGTCGTGGCATGGTGGAAATGGTTTACCTGGGCCGGGCGTTGGGAGGTAATACAAAAGCCTTTCTGGGTGTTGCAGGTGTAGGCGATCTTGTTACCACATGCAACAGTGCGCTCAGTCGCAACTTTATGGTAGGCCATCGGTTAGCCAAAGGTGAAACACTGTCGGAGATCTTAGCAAGCACCGACGAAATTGCAGAAGGTATAAATACCGTTAAGATTGCCAAGAAATGTGCCGATCACTACAAAGTGAGAGCCCCAATCACCAGCACCCTGTACCACGTGTTATTCGAGGACATGACCGTCAAAAAAGCGCTGGGATACCTGATGCGCTATCCGCTAAACGTCGATATTGATTTTTTAAGCGACTAGGTTCACAACAGGATCTCCTTCACATTCTCCTTGATTTTCAGCGCCAACTCGTCCAATGGCAGGTCATTGACGTCGCGCCCAAAAGGATCTTCGATCTCCTCGGCAATGAGTTCCACACTCAGTAATACGTACGATACAAGTACCACGATGGGCACGGTCATGTAACCGGACTGTACAACAAACCCGAAAGGCAGGGTAATGATATAAATGAAAATGAACTTCTTCACATACATCATGTATGAATAAGGTATGGGTGTATTTTTTATGCGTTCACATGCACCCATCATATCAATGAAATCCTTTAGCTCCTTATCGAGATTAATGAGTTGATCGCCAGTGATCTTACCTGCCACATACAGGTCATTCACCCGTCGATAAAGGTGACTGGCAATGCGGTTGGGTTTATGCTTATATTTCTTAAGGTCATTGATAAAGGTCTCGTCCGTCGCATCCAGTTCAGAAAACTGTACGCCTGTGCGCAGATTTTCTTTCATCGCAAAAATAAAGTTGGGGATCATCCTGGCAAACCATTCCCTGTTTTCATGGTTTTCTTTGCTGATGCAGGCGTGCAGTTTCATGGCAAAGTTCCTGGTGCTGTTAACCAGACCACCCCACAAACGACGACCCTCCCACCAGCGGTCGTACGCCGTGTTGGTACGAAACACAAGGAATAAGCCAAGCACAATTCCGAGCAACTGATGCATGGCGATGGTGGGCTGGAAATCGGCCTGGTGAATCTTGAAAAAATCAATCGAAAAGTAGACCAGGATAGTCGAGTAAACCGTCATGAACACCAGTGCCGGCATCAGCTTCATCATTACACGCTTGCTGTACGAATGAAAAATCAGCGAGAACCACTGTCTAGGATTGTAGCTTACCATAGGGAAATATGGTGCAATAACTCCATTCAAGAAAATATTTGCAACCCTCCCACCAACTTCTGCCACAGTCATCCTGGCCTGGAGTGCGTTATTGAAGGAAAAAATGCGGCTGCGCTGCGAAAATCCCCTTAACCCTCCATAGAAATGTTTAATCGCTTATCTTTCCGCATAAATTGACCCGGACTATGAAATGCTTTGGTATTCTCCATCTTTTTCTACTGCTCCTGCTTCTCCTTTCCTATATATGGGCGGATGGGCAGGATTATGTCGTCACCTCTAAGGGAGATACGATCATAGGGACCATTAAGCCGCTGATGTATGGCGCAGACAAGAAAGTACAAGTCGCCGCTGAGGGCAAAAAGAAGCAGACGCTTGCTATGTTTCAGATAAGAGCCTTTCAGTTCAAGAACGAAACCTACCAGCCAGTCAAAGGGCCTGATGGCTACACATTCATGAAACTGATCAAGTCCGGCTATCTGTCGTTGTACCACTATCAGCTGCCCAACCAGGTTACGTTCGATGGAACTTTTTTGCTGCGAAGAGACGGCAAGGGCATTGATGTGCCTAACCTTGGCTTTAAGAAGGTCATGAAGAATTTCCTGGAGGATTGCGAGTCGGTTGCCGACAAGATAGATAAGGGCGATCTCTCAAAGAGGGATCTGAATACAATAATCGATGAATACAATCAGTGCATCCAAAACAAAACTATAAATCACGACGAAATAGTTGCAGCACACGCCGAACAGCAAAAGCAGATCAGTGCATGGGATGTGCTGGAGCAAAAGGTAAAAGATCAATCGGCATTTGAAGGCAAGGAAAATGCGCTTGAAATGATCGGCGAGATCAAAGGCAAAATCGCCAAGTCTGAAAAGATCCCCAACTTTCTTGTGGAAGGCCTAAAAAGTTCACTGAATCAGGATACGTTTAAGGCGGAACTTGATAACGCGCTTAAAGAAATTCAGTAGAGAATAATTCTTATGAGCCTTGAAATCGATCCCGACATCGCCCTCGCCAAAACCATCTCTACAGAATTCTATCTCAAGACGAAATACTTTGAAATCGCCAAGGAAAAAATATTTGCCAACACCTGGCATTTTATAGGAGATACCGATCAGGTAAAAGATCCTGGATGGGTGACGCCAGTTAACCTGCTTGACAAATATATCGACGAGCCACTGCTGTTGACAAGAGATAAGAATGGAAAGCTCAATTGCGTGTCAAATGTTTGTACACATCGAGGGAATCTACTGGTGGAGCGCCCTTGCAAATTGAATGACATCCGGTGCAGGTATCATGGTCGCCGTTTTCAGCTGGATGGACAGTTCCTTTCTATGCCTGAGTTCAAAGAGGTCGCCAATTTTCCAAGTCATGAAGACAACCTCACACAGCTTCCGCTGTTTCAATTTGGCAAATGGTTGTTCTCGTCATTGAATCCCATTGATAAGGCTGAAAATTTTTTCGGTGGCATGATTGAACGCATGAGTTGGCTTCCACTCGATGATTTTCACTTCAGACCGGAACTGTCCCACGATTACATAGTCGAAGCGCACTGGGCGCTCTACTGTGAAAATTACCTGGAAGGATTTCACATCCCCTTTGTGCATGCTGATCTCAATTCAGTGATCGACTACGGGAAATACACGACCGAACTTTATAAGTATTCCAACCTGCAACTTGGCTTAGGAAAGGAGAACGATGCGGTCTTTGATCTGCCGCCTTCGTCACCCGACTATGGTAAGCACGTTGCCGGTTATTACTTCTGGGTCTTCCCGAACATGATGTTCAATTTCTACCCATGGGGGCTTTCCATTAATATCATTCGACCGATGGGTATTGCAAAATCAAAAGTGTCGTTCCTTTCTTATGTGTGGGATGAAAACAAATTGCGTCAGGGCGCAGGCGCTAATCTTCACCAGGTTGAGATGGAAGACGAAGACATCGTGCAGCATGTACAGAAAGGTATCCGTTCAAGATTCTATAAGCATGGGCGATATTCCGTAAAGATGGAAAAGGGTACGCACCACTTTCACAGGTTGATCGCCGAATTCCTAAAATGATCAATTACCCCACGTTCGGGTCTGGTCATGGAAGACGTTACCCATCGAGACGGCCAAGGGTGACTGGATATTATTGACGTATATCCCACCTGTACCGAGCCCCTGTGGAATAGCAACGTTAAAATTTGCTGTAAACTGACAGATCGCATTCAGTCCAATGTTCGATTCCAGCGCAGAAGTTATCCACCACCCGACTTCCAACCGTTCTGCGAGTCGTATCCATTCCATACAGCCATGCAACCCCCCATGCAACGTCGGCTTCAGTATGATATACTGTGGCTTGATCGCTTTCAGTAGGTTTTCTTTTGCAGCCAACTCATAAACGCCGATCAGTTCTTCGTCCAACGCAATGGGGATCGGAGACACTTCACATAGTGTTGCCGTTAATTCACTGCCTTTCATAAGGGGCTGTTCAATGGAATGGATATTGTGTCTCGCTAATTTTTCCAACCTTACCAGGGCTGCTCCTTCGGGAAAGCTACCATTTGCGTCCAACCGTATCGTGATCTCATTGCCTGCATATCTGCGGACAGCAGCGATGACTTCGCACTCTGTTTCGAAGTCGAGGCCGCCCACTTTTAGCTTCAGGCAATGAAAGCCCTGATCAAGCTTCTGCTTGACCTGATCCAACATGGATCCCGCATTACCCATCCATATTAGTCCGTTGATAGGTATCGGCTTGCCGGCTATAAAGTCATTGCTATAAATGACACGCGTTCCACCATTGCTGAGATCCAGCAACGCTGTCTCAAGTCCGAACCTGATTGATGGAAAAGAAGCCGGAACGAAGCAGGGCAATTGTTCCTCTACGTCGATGGCGGAGAATCCCGACAACATGATATCATTCACAATGGCATCGAGTCGCGTCTCGAAATCAGGTGCAGCATCGACGCTTAGTCCGGGCAAAGGTCCGCATTCACCGATCCCGCGCTCATCGGGATACTGCTCGTCCCAAACGTTGAGCATCCAGGACGTCTTATCCGTCATCAACCCCCTCGATGTACGGGCATCGAACGCAAATTGGAAGGTGTGTTTTGTGTAGGTAATCTTTAACCCCATAATGCTTCGCTGTAACGAATTTAACCTTTTAGCTTTAACTTTGAATTTCGTGGCGAGGTCGAACGGCATTTCATTCACCCAATCACTACCCTCCTACGCGAAACGCTACGGCGGGCAATGAATCACCCAATTCTCAACATGTCTGTTAACATAAACGATTTTACCTACCAGCTCCCACCGGACCGAATTGCGCTCTATCCATTAGGGGACAGGGATATGTCGAAGCTGTTGGTTTATCGCTCAGGGAAAATAGACCACAAGACATTTAAAACGCTTCCTGACGAGCTACCCGGTGACACGCTGCTCTTCTTCAACAACACAAAAGTAATACCTGCGCGGATCCATTTTAAAAAAGAAAGCGGCGCTGACATTGAAGTATTCCTGCTCGAGCCGCTTGATCCTTCTCCTGTGTATGCCGTGGCCATGGATGCCAAACACGCAACACGATGGAAGTGTACAATCGGCAATGCCAAACGTTGGAAAAATGATGGCGTCCTGATTAAAGAAACGCAACACCTTGTATTGGAGGCAAGGCTGGAAAATCGGGAAGCGGGAGTCGTATCATTCAGCTGGAATTCACAAGATGCTTTTGCAACAGTGATCGGTTTGATGGGGGAAACTCCACTGCCTCCCTATATCAAAAGACCACCAGAACTTAGCGACCGCGAAAGATATCAGACTATTTACTCGAGGCATGAAGGCGCCGTCGCTGCGCCAACGGCAGGTCTACACTTCACTAATGAGGTATTGCAGACACTACGCCAAAACCATATTGAAGTCGATTATTTAACGCTCCACGTTAGTGCCGGAACATTTCAACCGGTGAAAGTGGAAAATGCGCTCGAACACACTATGCACCGTGAGCAAGTAATTGTCTCACGTCAAAACATAAGCAACCTGCAACGCAACAAATTCATTATTGCTGTTGGCACCACGGCGATGCGAACCCTTGAAAGCCTGTATTGGTTTGGCGTTAAACTTCAGCGCGACCCGACGTCGTCATTCGTCATCGATCAGCGCGATGCTTTCATGACGATGGATGCACTGCCTTCCGCAGAAGAAGCTATTATGCTGGTCGCGCAGTACATGAAGCGCAACAACATAGAAGTACTCTCTGGAAGTACCGCGATCTATATCGTTCCAGGTTATCGTTTCAGGATTTGCCGGGGTCTGATCACTAATTTTCATCAACCTGGTTCAACGCTGATCCTGCTGGTTGCGGCCTTTATTGGCGGGGACTGGAAAAAAGTCTATGCAGCAGCTTTAGAAAATGACTACCGGTTCCTCAGCTATGGTGATAGTTCGCTGTTACTGCCGTACACGTTGCAGTAATCCATCGAATGAGGTAATGAGGTCCGGGTTCTTTGGACGCATTCTTGTTACTGAGGTGATTAGGTTTGCAATTGCCTAGACGTCTAGTAACCAGTAATCGTTGAAGGTTGGTTTGTGAGCCGTTGACGACCTATTTATTACGTCCTGCTTTGCTAATAACACTTAATTACTCCTTACAGTTCTTTTCAACACACACCTTGCCATGGTCCAACGAAACAGACCTCATCGGCCCAGTAACACGAAGTTCACTCTCAGCTACGGGATAGTTCACTGCTACTGCCTGACATGTTACGGTAATCATTGAAATGAGGTAATGAGGTCCGGGTCTTCGGAGGCGTTCGTGCTACTGAGGTGATTAGGTTGGTTATTGCCTAGGCGTCTAGTTACCAGTTCTGTCTGACGGTTGCTTCGGAAGCGTGGGTACTACTGAGGTGTTAGGTTAGCTACTGCCTTGACGTTTTGGTTACCAGTAATGTTTGAAGGTCGCTAAATGAGCCGTTGACGACCTAATTACTAACTCCTGCTTTACTAGTAACACGTAATTATAAAGTACAGTTTTTTTTCAACACACCCTGCCATGGTCCAACGAAACTGAACCTCATCACCTCAGTAACAAGGTGTTCTATCCACACAACCTGACCTCATTACCTCATCCCTCTTGGCAAAACTCCAAGTCGTCGATACCTTAGTCTTTCTGACTCAATGCTGTAAGATCTACGATCTTTACCTCTACACGGCGTCCTTCCTCTTTCGTAACATTTAAGTCCTTGGTGGCCCCGTAACCGCGGGCAACGATCCTTCTTCTTACGACACCTTTATGATTGATGTAGTCAAGCACGGCAATCGCGCGCTTGTTGGACAGATCCCTGTTCATTTCTTCAGTTCCTTCCGCTGAAGCAAATCCTGAGATCTGTACACCAAGGTCAGCGTGTTTGGTCAATGCATCCAGCAATCCATCAAGTTGCGTGTTGTACTGTGCTTTCAGATCGCTCTTGCCAGCGTCAAAATAAATGTTGGCATTCTTTGCGAGCAGCGCCTTGTCATACCCGAGGGTTTTCTTCTCTCCCGTTTTCTGTTTCTTTATTTCTTCCGTCACCATAAAAGTTGGTAAAGAAAAAATGGTTTTCCCATCCACCTTCTTTTGTTCGAATTTGCTTTCATCGCTCTCATCGTAATAATATGTGCGTGACGCGACTTCAATTCTGGAATTCTCCTTTTCATTGAAGTTCACTTGCTCGATGGGACTCTTCATCTCGATAAGATCGGTGAGATACTTGATGCCATCCTTGTCCTCCGAGGCCATCAGGTCCAACATTAGATCGTACACATCAAGTGTGCCACCTTGCACCAATTGTGCCTCGTGTGTTTTACGGAGATCCGCCTTTACATCCTGGTCAGTGTCATAAAAAGCGTTCTTCACCTGCACCTCCTGGCCGACGACCACATCGAACTGCTTGATGGTTTTCAAGCTCACCTGTTGGTACAGCTCGTAAAAATAAGTCTGGTTGGGAATGTTGATGTTTAAGGTGTAAGGCAAAAATCCTTCCGACTCGATGACCATGTCGTAGTTCTTCGACGGTGGCAGGATAATCAGATAATTTCCTGTGACAGGATCCGGATCATATACAAAGTCGAGTTTCTTATTGGTCTCGTTGTCGATCACGTAGATCTTTGTGGGTAAAGGTTTGCCTGTTTCAGCATTGAGAATCTTTCCCTTCAACATTGTGAGCGGTATATTGGCTGATTCAGCGGGAAGGTCGATGTAGTAAATGTCCTGACCACCCATGCCGCCCTTGCGGTCAGACGAAAAGTACGCGCGGGTTCCGTCAGCGATCAGCGTAAAGTAATTGTCGTTCACCGTCGTATTCACGGGGTAACCCATGTTCTCCGGCGACGTCCATTTATTATTGTTCAGGCGTGTGACGAAAATATCACGACCACCCATTGTATTGTGACCATCCGACGTAAAGAAAAGTGTCTTTTGATCGGGATGGATAAACGGAGCATCTTCATTGGCCTTGCTGTTTACCGCAGTTCCAAGGTTGACAGGTGCGGACCACGTGTTATTAGCCTGCAGCGTCGTTTTAAAAATATCAAGGCCTCCTTGTCCACCCATTCGGTCGCTGGCGAAGTAAATCGTTTTCCCGTCGGGTGTTATGCTCGCTGTGGATTCAAGATATTTAGTGGTGTTAAGTGTAGGTGTGATCAGACTGGCCTTCGACCAGGTCTCTCCCGCTTTGTTGATCTGAAACAAGCTGCCTGGATCGGCCACACCACCCATGAAGATCAACATCTTCTGACCATCGGCGGAGATACCAGCTGTTCCGACATTATAGTCATGCGCAATAGGAATCACTTTCGGTTCACTCCAGCCTCCATTATTGTTGTATGATATATAGATCTCTTCGATGAATTTATCCCCTGTTCTTGTCTTTCCTGTATTGGGCCGGAGGGCCGTATACGCCATCACACTTTCATCGGCTGAAACCACAGGATTATATTCCGTGTACTTGGTATTAACAATAGAGTTAAAGTGAGTGACCTTGAAATTGCGAGGGACTGACATCAGGGCAACAGCATTGTGGCAAATTTGTATAGCGTCATCTGCCATGGCCATTAATTTCTTATCTGCCTTGCTGCTGACGGACTTGAACTTGTTGAAATATTCGGTAGCGCGCTGAAGATTTTCATCCTTCAAATAAATGCCACCAAGATCATAGTAAAGCTGGTTAGGAAGATCTTTCCCGTTCTTTATCGCGTACTCGAAGTATGGAATCGACTTGATCTGTTCATCTGTCTCCGGAGATTTCTGATAGCAGGTGCCTGTTTTATAATAAACGAGCGGATCCTTTTCGCCCGCTTGAATAGCTGCGAGGAATTTAGGCAAAGCTACGTCATAGCTACGAACGCTGAAGTAATGTTCGGCATCCGCCAGGGACTTTTTGTCTTGCGCATTTGCCGAATAAATTGAAGCAAGCAATACCAGACAGTATAAAATCCGATTGATCATAATGGTGATATTTCCTTGTAAAGCTACGAGAATAAATGCGATCGATACGTTGCTTTTTCTGCTGGAAACTTACAGGCAAACGTTCCTTGTACAAACAGGGCAACTGGCGGCATTGGCCGAAAGCAGTCTGCTAATTTACACGCCAGTTCGTCTCCAATTTTGCCGTACACAGGCTGCGTTCTTAGGATTTTTGGTGGAATATCATGAATTTTGAGCGTATTAGACGCTTACTGCCTGGAGCAGATCGGGCTCAATCAGATGTAAAGTATTGCGTAATGTGCATTCAACCACTTTCCACAATCCAGCATCAAGCTGTAGACTTGTAACCGTTAACGATGGCCCTGGACATTGATGTATTGATCGTTTTTGCTGACAGTGATAATCAACCTTCAGGATGGGTTACTGCGTTCAAAAAATTCCTGGAGGCCATGCTTGAGCAAGTGAGCGGCCAGACCCCAAAGGTTATCCTCAAGAATGAGTTCGATACGATGACTTCGCCCCGCCTCGACAATGCCGGCGTGCTCATTGCGATACTATCAAAGGACTTTATTCAATCCCCCGCTTGCATGGAATACGTCGAGAAGTTCCATGCCGCCACGCAACCCACGGCTGCGCTCATTAACAGGGTTTTCAAGGTCTTCAAAACGCCAGTATCAACAAGCGAACAGCCACCGCGGCTTCGGGAGCTTTTTGGATATGAAATGTACCAGCTAGACTTGGATTCCGGTGAAAGCAGGGAGTTTTCAGACTATTTCACGACGGAAGCAGAGCGCCAATACTGGATGGAATTGATCGACGTGAGCTATGATATTCACGATACATTGATCTTTCTGAAAGAAGGTAAATCACCGTATGAAGCCGCTAAGGTTTTTCAACGAAAGACTATTTACCTGGCGCAAACGTGTCATGATCTCGCCGTGCAACGCAACATTATTCATCGGGAGCTGCAGCGTTTAGGTTACGGTGTACTTCCCGCGCAGTCGCTACCATCGAATATTGCTGATCTTGAGCGCTCCGTACGCAGCGATCTCGCAGCTGCTGGTGTATCCATCCATTTGATCGGATCGGATTATGGCGAGATACCGGAAGGATCAGACAGGTCAGTTCAGGAACTCCAACACAGGCTGGCATCGGAACGCGGGTTGATGGCCAAAGAAAACAAAGAGGATTTTCCACGCCTGATCTGGATCACACCTGACCTTACGCATACAGGTGAACGGCAGAAAAGATTCATTGAAGGACTAAGGCGTGATGTGGAGGCCTCTGAAGGCGCAGAGATCCTGCAAACCCAGCTTGAGGATTTCAAGATGATTTTGCGGGAGGAATTGGAAGAAGCAAGCGAAAAACGAATGCTGACGGAGAATAGTGGTCAGTCCATATACCTCATGCACGACAAAGTTGATCATGAAGCAGTGAAACCTTACATCGATTTGATCGTTGATTCAGGTTTCAATTTGTTGATGCCTGAATTTGAAGGAGAGCTTCTTGAACTTCGCCAAAAGCATGTGGAGAATCTGCGAAACCTCGACGGAGCGATCATCTTTAAAGGAAAGGTCAACGAACAATGGGTGCGCATGAAGGCGCTTGATCTGCTTAAAGCGCCAGGCTTCGGAAGGAAAAAACCAATCATCGGAAAAGTGATCGTAACAAAAGATAGCACGCTTGTTAACAAAGAGACATTCAAAAATCAAAACCTCAAGGTTATCGAGGGTGATGAAGAGTCTTCTTTGAATTCGATCAAAGCATTTTTGAACGAATTCAAGTCCTGACGGCATTTTACTGATGGCCCTGAATCGTTCTTTGGAGGATACTGTTACTTATTCTATTTTTAGCGCTTGAAAAACTGCTTATCTCTTACATGGAAATCTTCCTAAACGCGGAGGCATGGCTCGCTTTATTAACCCTTACGTTCTTCGAAGTCGTTCTTGGTATTGACAATATCATTTTCATTTCCATCGTATCAAACAGGTTGCCAGTGGATATCCGGGCCAAGACCCGCAACCTTGGTTTGCTGCTGGCCATGCTTGTCAGAATACTCCTATTACTGACAATCACCTGGGTGATGAAGTTCAAGCAGCCGTTATTTACGATACCCAATACACTAATACTGCAGGAAGAGTTGGCCATCAGCGGACGGGATCTCATCCTGATCCTGGGAGGTTTGTTCCTCATCGCCAAAAGTACACGGGAGATCAATCACGAAATGGAGGGCGAGGACGAAACGCTTGAAACCAGCGGAAGTGGTAAAGCCAACGTTGCCGGTATCATCGTCCAGATCATTCTGCTGGACATTATCTTTTCATTTGACTCTATACTCACCGCAGTTGGTCTTACTGAACACGTGATCATCATGATCGTAGCAGTTGTTCTTTCCATTGGAATCATGATAATCTTTTCAGGCGCTATCAGCAATTTTATCCACAAGCACCCCTCGATGGAGGTGCTGGCCTTGGGGTTTCTAATCCTTATCGGTTTCATGCTGTTCCTTGAAGGACTCCACAAAGAAGTACCAAAGGGATACATTTACTTTGCCATTGTTTTTTCCATGATCATTGAAATGGTAAACATCAGGGTCCGTAACAGACGTAAGAAAGCAAAAGAAGAATTCCATGAATGAGGATGAGGAATTGCGCTATCCGATAGGAAAATTTCAACCACAGGATTCCTATACAGCCGAAGAAATAGCGCAAAACATTGCAAGCATAGAAAACCTTCCGTTTCAAGTTGAACAACTTGCGGGATCGTTTTCAGAGGAGCAGCTAAGTACGCGCTATCGCGACGGAGGTTGGACAGCCCGGCAAGTGCTTCACCACCTTGCCGACAGTCATATGAACGCTTACGTGCGTTTCAAATGGACCCTGACCGAAGAAACGCCCATCATAAAAGCTTACGACGAAAAGGCATGGGCAGAAACCCCGGAGACTACACTCACTCCGGCGATCTCACTTGCTTTGTTAAAAGCACTTCATGTTAAATGGACGGCTTTGCTGAAAAGACTGGATGATAAAAGCCTCAAGCGCGAGTTCATTCACCCCGAAACCAAGCGTCATATTCGCCTCGAACGCATGGTGGCGCTTTATGCCTGGCATGGCCATCATCACCTGGGTCATCTGAAGATCGTCGCCAACAAAACATAAAGCCGTATCCGTTGACCCCAACTTACCGGCGCCCTCTATTTCTCTTCTCTGCGCACCTGGAAACCATCTATCCGGCATTGGCCAGAAATGTTAGTGACGTTCCTTATGAGCGCGAGAGAATACCGACTGCTGACGACGATTTTTTGGATCTTGACTGGCTGAGGCAAGGCTCCCGCAAACTTGTGATCATTTCCCACGGCCTTGAAGGAAATTCTTCGCGTGCATACATGAAGGGAATGGCACGGACATTTTACCGCAATGGATTTGATGTGCTTGCCTGGAACTTTCGCGGCTGCGGCGAGGAAATGAACAAACAACTGAGGTTCTATCACAGTGGGGCAACTGATGACCTCTCATGGGTCATCCAGCATGCCATGAAAAGGGAATATACCGAGATCGATCTCATTGGTTTCAGCCTTGGAGGTAACGTCACGTTGAAGTATCTGGGTGAGAAGAATGTTCCGCCGATCGTAAAAAAGGCAGTTACGTTTTCCGTGCCGCTCGATCTTCACGGCAGCTGCCTCAAGATCTCCAAGCGATCAAATTGGGTTTATTCAAAAAGATTTTTGGACAATCTGAAAAAGAAGGTGATCCGAAAGTCGGAAGTGATGAAAGGATTAAACATCGAAGGTATTGATAACATTAAGACGCTGGTGGAATTTGATGACCGCTACACAGCACCATTGCATGGGTTCAAGGACGCCATTGATTATTATACCAGGTGCAGCTCCCTGCATTTTCTCAAGCACATCAGCATTCCTGTGCTGATCGTTAACGCGCTTAATGATCCGTTCCTCAGCCCAACATGCTATCCTCATGAAGCGGTCAGTGGCAACAGATCATTAACATTGGAAAGCCCGCGTTACGGCGGTCACGTTGGATTCGCCCAATTCAATAAAAATGGACTATATTGGTCGGAAGAGAGAGCGCTTGCTTTCTTAACAACATAATATGATCGACAGGTATAGTATTACTGCCCCCTCCTTGAAAATCCGCGAGAGGTTCCGGGCAGAAGTTATCGATGCCTTCAGCCCGAAGTATAACGCTGCCCCTACACAATTACTCCCTGTGATCACGCAAGATAGCCCACAAGGTGTGTCAACTTTTTATTGGGGTGCGTCGCCGGAATGGTCAAAGAACAAGGCGTTGAGTGAGAAGATCATCAATATTTCCGCTGAAACAATTCCTGAAAAAGGATCCTTGAGAAAAGCGCTAATGCATACCAGGTGTATTATTCCGGCCGATGGCTTTTACGCGTGGAAGAAGGTGGGCAAAAAAACTTCAATACCATATCGATTCGTAACCACTGATCAGGAATTATTTTCCCTCGCCGGATTTTGGGAAGAGTCTGAGGACAGCCACAGCCACCTGATCCATACTTTTAAACTGATAACGATACCAGCGAACACGATGGTTGCATCGGTCCAGGAAACTATGCCCGTACTGATGACACCGGCACTGGAAAAAATATGGCTTGATAAAGACAGTAACGAAGTTCAATTGCTGAATACACTTCAGCCATATGCCGTTCAACACATGAATTATTATCCTGTGTCTCCGCGGATCGGAGACGCTGCGATCAATTTGCCTTCCATGGTGATCCCGACATCACCCGCAGATCAGTTTGGAAATCTGACTCTGTTCGATTGAATTATATCACAGTAGCCTGACGGCGGGCTGGTTTATTTAAAATCCATCGTCGTCATCTTCCTTCTTGTCCTCAGGCTTGGCCTCGTCTTTAGGCTTCTTTTCTTTTTTCGCTTTCTTCTTCTTCTTGGATTTTTCGGTTGGCGCGCCTCCATCTGTTTTAGGAGCTGTAATATCGTCGCCCTCTTCCTGATCCTTCTTCTTAAACAGCGGGAATATGCGCTTCTTCTCTTTCGGCGCTGTCTGAACATCAGTTGCTGGCGTCGAATCTTCGTTCTCGTCTACGTAATCGAATTCTTCAGCTGGCTTGGTCGGCAGCAATTCCGTGGAGTCGTTCTTGTTGTCCTTCTTCTTGAACAAATTCTTAAAGAATGCACCAATGCCTTTCTTTTCCTTCTTCTTTGTTGCGCTTTCCGCAGATTGCATGTGCTGCGCCAGTCGCACGTCGGGCAGGACGAGGTTCTTGCGCAAATACCACATGTAATTATCTTGTTCTACGTTGAAGCGGACATCCTCAACTTCAAAGGTTGGGTTCTTGGCCACATACTTGCCAGTGGTTTCATCATAAACAGCGCTATCAGGGTAATGATACTTCAGCAGTCGTAGCTCCTTGTCTTTTGAGATCATGTAGGCGCTGTCGACCTCAGCCGATGTTGTATCGCGGGGAACATCAACGATATATGTGCTGTCGATAACCGAACGCGCAGCGAGATCAAGTTCGGCGCCCGGCACTACCCCATCCTCTCCGACCAATCCCTCCTCTCCGACTTTCATAGAATCAGGAAGTACAGGGTTTATATCCTTCATCTCTACCGTTTGCATGCTTCGGAGCTTCTTGCGGTAGGAAACTGGTTCGGCAATTAGATATTTGGTTTTGCTGGCCGTTAACATCTTCGGCGTTGAATCTTCAAGGAAGTAGCTGAATTTTTTCCTGAGCTCGTTTTTGTCGTATATAAACGCGCTTTGATATGCAGGGCAGATCAACTGCTTTGTGCAAGCGCTTATGAGCAGGCTAAGACTTAATAAAGCAAAAAATGGCCTTGCCATGAAAGGGGTAAATCGAACAAAACTACGGATTTTAAGACAAATATTTTACATGTAACCGTTTGATCATCATATTACAGGGAGAGTAACGCCGATTTTTGACTTTTAGTAAGTCCTTCGACGACTAAATTATATGATTCGTCGATCCATTGGTTAAGCAGACCGTCAGAAACCATACTTCGGGTTTCTACGGTGATCCAGTGTTTCTTATTCATGTGATAAGCCTCAGAAACGGCTGGATAACGCTCCCGCAACTCCACACCCTTTTCCGGATCCACCTTCAGGTTGATACTTTCAAATTCAATCACGTCGGTAAGGGCGAACATCTTCCCCATCACTTTGAAGACAAGGGTATTCTCGCCGAAAGGAAACTCTTCTGTAACACCCTTCTTTTTCTGGCAATGAATTCTGAAAGATTCGAGATCCAACTACAAAAATCTTTTTACGATGAGGAAAATAACACCCAGCAAGAATACAACTATGGATATCTTGTTGATTCCATGCATCATCTTAATGTTGATATTGGTGGGTCTTGATGGATCCTTTCTTCTAAAAAAATATCCACCCACTTCACCCAAGGAAAAGAATTGCTTCCATCCCTTTTTCGTGCCTTCCAGATTGTTATCAGTTTTCATAGGCATTTCGCATTATCACCTTCACAAATTCTTAGTTCGTCTTCAACTCTGCTTGCTCAAGCCAGTCACCGTTTTGCCGGATCAGGTCGATCAACTCATCCACCGCTTTCGCGGCTGGAACATTCTTTCTCACCACGTCCCTACCCTTGTACAAGGTGATCCTTCCCGGACCAGATCCAACGTAGCCATAGTCAGCATCAGCCATCTCACCCGGACCATTAACAATGCATCCCATAATGGCGATCTTGATGCCCTTCAAATGACTGGTACGGGAACGGATCTTCGCGGTCGTCTCCTGGAGGTCGAACAAGGTCCTGCCACAAGACGGGCACGAGATGTATTCCGTTTTCGATATCCTTGTGCGCGTAGCCTGCAGGATATTGAACGCGGTTTCGTTGAGCATTTTATCCGGTCCACAATTTTCCGCAGCGATGAAAATTCCATCACCGAGTCCGTCCACCAGCAACCCGCCAAAGTCCGTCGCTGCAAAAAGCTGTAGCTGTTCCGTTGAAAGGTCGCCATAAGCCTTGCCAATGATAACAGGAGTATCGCATCCTGCTTCCATCAACGATACGAACAAACGACGCTGCTCGGCCATACCATGCTCATTGTACGTGTCGATGAACAATACAGCAGTGGGGTCATTTTTCAATTTCTCTATTAAAGCATCTGTCACGTCGCCCAGGCATGCATAGATCAAATTCAATTTCTCTGAAACGACACAACCTTCGAGATATTGAGCAGCGCGAATGAAAGGATACGCTCTTTCCTGTGCTATTTGTTTGATCCACGTTTTGTGATTGTAGATGAGGCCTAGCGTGCCAGGTGTTTCGAAATCAACAACCTTGTCTCCCAGGAAAAGGAAATCACAGGCCATATCTGTTATGTGCCATTTGTCCAGGGGAACGGAATAATGATATCCCACGGCAAATAAGGAAGCGTGCGTTACTTTGTCCTTTGTGGAAAAATCAGCGACCACGCGTGGGATCGGGTGACTGCCACCGATGTTCAATACACTCTTCGTCTTCCGGCGATTATATTCAAAGGGTGTGATGGGATAATTGGCCATGGGAAGAATGGCATCATGCCCTGCGCGTCTATCGTAACGTTTTGCCAATTCGAAGGCCACAGGAATTTCGGCTTCAGGTTCTTCAGTAAGCGACACACGAATCGTGTCGCCTAAACCGTCTTCTAGCAATGTTCCAATGCCTACAGCCGATTTGATGCGGCCGTCCTCACCATCTCCTGCTTCAGTAACACCCAGGTGAAGTGGATAAGGTTTTAAACCTTCATCCTGGAGTTTTTGAACGAGCAAACGGTAGGCCTGGACCATAACCTGTGGATTGCTGGATTTCATGGATAGGACAATATTGAAATACTGTTCGTCCTCGCATATCCTCAGGAATTCAAGCGCCGATTCAACCATGCCCATGGGACTGTCACCATAGCGGCTCATGATCCGCTCTGACAACGAGCCATGATTGGTGCCAATGCGCATTGCCGTGCCATGCGTTTTACAAATGCGAACAAGCGGCAGAAATTTATCGCGTATCCGGTCAAGCTCTACCTGATAGGCTGCCTCGGTATAATCGATCGTCTCAAAGCGTTTTTTATCGGCGTAATTTCCTGGATTGATGCGCACCTTTTCAACGATGCGTGCAGCGAGTTCCGCGGCATTTGGCGTAAAATGAATATCCGCTATGAGGGGTGTTTGATAACCCCTTTTTCTCAACTCCTTTTTGATTTCGGCGAGATTCTGCGCTTCCTTGACACTGGGCGCCGTGATCCTAACGTATTCGCACCCCGCGTCGATCATCCTGATGGATTGCTCCACTGAGCCCATGGTATCCATGGTGTCGATCGTCGTCATCGATTGAATCCTGATGGGATTGTCACCTCCCATTGGCACGTCTCCGACCGTGACTTCTATGGTCTTGCGGCGACTGTACTGTAGGAGACTATTGCAATAAAGCTTGCCTGTGGCAACGGATGAATTCACGGTTTGGTACTTTATAACAAATTTAACCCTAAAAACCGGGATATTGTTCAGCGTGAAGTGCGTCTGTTCTATTTAAGATCGCCCAGCTGTGGTCTGATGATAATTTCTTCTACGACACTTCTTGCGGAAAGTGAGTAGGCGGCAAAAATTGCGTCGGCAACGTCCTGCGGGCTAATAAAGCGTTCGTCGGGCAGGGATGTACCATCCCAGCTTTCGGTCCGTGTAGCGCCCGGCATTACGGCTGAAACGCGGATTCCCTCGGCTTTCAATTCCTCGCGCAAACACTTTGAGAATCCAAGCAACGCAAACTTTGAAATTGCATATGAGCCTCCATTTGGATAAGCCATGAAACTTGCAATGGAGCACATGTTGAAAATGTACCGCGACTTTCCATTTTTCAAAAGATCTATCAGGCCCCTGGTGGTATAGTAGGCGCTGTAAAGATTGGCTTCGATCATTTTTGTCAACGTATCATCGGGTTCTTTGACGATCTGACCGGGAATAAAATAACCAGCATTATTAACGAGAACGTCAACAGACCTGTTCAAACCTTTTACAAATTCACAGAAGGTATGCACCTGCAACTTATCAGATAGATCAGCCTTCAGCGTAAATACTTTGCTTTGAGGAAACGAAGTTCTTAGTTGCGTTTCTAACTGCTGGAGCCCATCCATATGTCGTGAACATGTAACGACGTCGAACCCATTGAATATGAATTTCTCAATGACAGCCCGGCCGATACCTTTGCTTCCTCCAGTCACAACGATGAGTTTATTCATGACCAATAAATGTTAATTTTTTGGGTATCTTTCGCAAGGTAGTAATTGCCCTCGTTTATTGTAGTCTATGATCAAGGAGATAGGAAAGTATTTCATATTTCTCGGCCAGCTTTTAGTTAACCGTGAATCGTTTAAAACATATTATAAGTTAACTATCGACGAATGCGTTGGCATTGGAATCGGTTCACTGTTTCTCGTTGCATTAGTGTCCACTTTCATGGGAGCGGTTACAACCGTTCAAACTGCATACAACATGGTCAGCGATTTCATACCCAAGTATGTCATCGCGCAGGTTGTCCGTGAAATGATCGTGCTTGAGTTGGCACCCACCATCATCGCCGTGATCTTCGCGGGTAAAGTCGGTTCAAGCATGGCGAGTGGTTTAGGAACGATGCGCATCACTGAACAGATCGATGCTCTGGAAGTGATGGGTATTAATTCCATTTCTTACCTCGTGCTGCCGAAGGTCGTGGCAGCTTTGCTCATGTATCCATTGCTTGTGATCATTGCCGGCATATGCGGCATGATGGGTGGATATCTTGCTGGCACACTTACGGGTATCATTACACCGAACGATTATGTATATGGGCTCAGGTCGAGCTACAATCCATTTACGGTTGAATTTGCCCTCATCAAGTCATTCGTATTTGCTTTTCTTGTTTCCTCTATTTCTTCGTATAAAGGATACAATACACAAGGTGGCGCATTGGAGGTCGGTATCTCCAGCACCCAGGCGGTGACCAGCAGCGTGATTGCTGTTCTCATCGCAGATTATTTACTGGCTCAACTACTCCTTGCCAAATGATTGAGATCAAGAACATATCCAAGTCATTTTCCGACAAGACAATATTGAGTGGGTTCTCAGGTGTTTTCGAGAAAGGGAAACCCAACCTGCTGATTGGCGCCAGCGGCACGGGTAAATCGGTATTATTGAAATGCATTGTTGGCCTGGTATATCCCGATGAAGGTCAGGTGTTCTATGACGGCCGGGATTTTTACGGCGGAGATCGCGATAAAATGATCGAAGTCCGTCGCGAGATGGGAATGCTTTTTCAGGGTGGCGCATTGTTCGATTCCAAAAATGTCGAACAAAATGTAATGTTCCCTTTGAACGTACTTACCAAGATGCCGTATTCAGAAAAAATCGAGCGTGTAAATTTCTGCCTCAAGCGCGTTGGCCTCGAAAATGTAAATAGCAAGATGCCTTCAGAGATCAGCGGTGGTATGAAAAAGAGGGTTGGCATAGCGCGCGCAATTGTGAACACACCCAACTATCTTTTTTGTGACGAACCGAATTCCGGATTGGATCCACAAACCTCTATGGTCATCGATGACCTGATCCAGGACTTGTCGGAAGATCTCGACATCACGACCATCGTTGTTACCCACGATATGAATTCAGTGATGGGTATCGGTGAAAAGATCATGTTCCTTTACAAGGGCGAAAAGTTGTGGGAAGGCAATAAGAATGAGATCACGCATTCAGGCGTTAAAGAGCTCGATGATTTTGTGTTTGCAAACAAAGTCATGAACAGCCTGAGGAATAAGTGAAAAGTGCCCTCCTTCGCGAAACGCTACGGCGGACGAGGAATAGTGAAAAGTGAAAAGTTGGCTGGCGCGTACGCCCAATCGGCCTGACCATTCACCCAATCACCCAATTCTCTTCATCCTGCCTTGCCGCGTGCGCCTAGCTTGCTGGATGATGCTGGTTTCTTTTCAGCAGGC
>Ga0193753_10000922_pt1 | contig 26671 bp, 20 predicted proteins | sample H1c2metaG_FD_144925 | JGI IMG/M metagenome (GOLD analysis project Ga0193753, IMG submission 144925) | Soil microbial communities from a riparian zone of the East river system, Colorado, United States - H1c2 | ecosystem: Environmental > Terrestrial > Soil > Riparian zone | place: USA: East... | reverse complement strand
CGAGCTGGTCACCGACGCGGCCTACGCCGCCGGGGCGGCCACCGCCGTGGTCTCGGCCGGAGCGGACAACGACGTCGTCGCCTATGCCAACGTCACCAACCCGGATCTCTCGGTGCACACCTCCGGCGGCCCGCTGGCCGGCGGATCGCGTCGCCCGGTCGACCAGGCGGCGGTGGAGGACCGGCTCCACCTGTGGCGCGCGCGGATGTCGATCGGCGAGGCCGAGCAGGTCGCGCGGTTCTCGGCCGACGCGGACCGACGCAACTACCGGCGGCTCTACGAGCAGACCGGGTGGGACGGCGTCGACTTCGTGGCCTGCTCGCCGGTCATCCCCGGCCCGCAGCTCGAGGTTCTGAAGGAGATCGGGATCGACCCGCGCGCGACCCTGTTCACCATCCCGCACCTGGGGCACGTCGGCCCGGCCGACCTGCTCCTCATCCTCGGGATCGCCAGCGCCATCGGCCGCCCGATGGGGCGCCGCCTGACTCTGTCGGTGCGCACGCCGGTGTACGCCAACGCGCTGGCCATCGCCGCCGGCGGCGACGGACCCGGCATCCGCACGGCGGGCGACGGCATCGACCTCGGCCTCTGGTCGGCGCGCCCGGACGAATCCCATGGCTGAGGCGATCGCGCCCGAGCTGGCCGCCGAAGTGGACCGGCTCCTCGCGGCGCACGGCGTGCCTCTCGCCGCCGAGGATCGATCCGACGGCGGCGACCGGCTCGTCATGGTCTCCACCCACGGTCACTGGGGCGACCCGCCGCCCGCCGGCGCCACCGACACCGGCGGCCAGACGCTCTACGTCCTCCAGATCTCCAAGGAGTGGGCGCGGGCCGGGCGGAAGGTGCTGATCCTCGCGCGCTGGTTCGCGCCCGCCGCGCGGGTCGAGCGGCTCGAGCCCGACCTCTGGCTGGTCCGCGTCCCGGCCGGCGGCGACGGCTTCGTCCGCAAGGAGGACCTCTACCCGTGGACGCCGGTCCTGGCCGAGGCCGCGACGGCGGTGGCGGCGCGGTTCGGCGCGCGCGCGGTCATGGGCCACTACGCCGACGGCATGGTGATCGCGGCCGAGGTGGCGCTGCGGCTCGATCTGCCCCTCCTCGCGATGCCGCACTCCCTGGCGCTGACCAAGATCGAGGGCCTCGGCATGGACGCCGGTGATCCGGCCACGTGGATCGACCAGCGCTATCGGTTCGGCGACCGCGAGGCCTGCGAGCTGTCGGCCATGGCCCAGGCCGACGGGGTCGTGGAGTGTCTGCCGGGCCAGCTCGACGTGCTTTCCCGCGCGTACCGGCTGGCGGTCCGGCGCGAGGTGGTCACGCCCGGCGTGGCGGAGGTCTTCTTCGACGCCGGCGACCGGCCGCCCGACGTCGAGGTGCCGGCCCGGTTCGGGCTCGTACCCGGGCGCTACCTGGTCGCGACCGGCCGGCTGGCCGAGACCAAGAACCTGGCCGGCGCGGTCGCGCTGCTCGGCGAGCTGCGCGCGCTGGCTCGCGGCCGCCTGGACGACGTCGCGCTCGCCCTGGTGGGCGGGCGACCCGATCCGCGCGAGCCCGAGGAGCTGGCGGTCGAGCGCTCGATCGCCGCCGCCATGGCGGACCACGGGCTGAGCTCGCGCGACGTCGTGCGGGTCCCGGCCCAGGCCTGGCCGGCCGTGGCGCAGCTCCTCCGCCAGGCGCTGTTCTACGTCGGCATGCAGCGCTTCGAGCCGTTCGGCATGGGGGCGGCCGAGGCGCTGGCGGTCGGCGCGCCGGTGCTCCTGTCCGACCGCGCCGGCATCGCGCGCGCGCTCGAGGGAGCCGGCTCGCCCGCCGCGGTGCTGGTCGATCCAGCGGATCCGCGCGCCGCCGCGCGCCGGCTGCTCGAGGCGCTCGACGCGCCCGATCGGCTGGCCGCGATGCGCGCGGCCGGCCGCGAGCTCGCGCGCGAGGCGTTTCGCTGGTCCGCCGCGGCGGCGCGGCTGGGCGCGCGGCTCGACGACCTGATCGAGCGGGGCGCCGCGGATCCCGCTCGCGCTCGGCGCGCGGGCGGCCAGCACCGCCTCATCGCCCCGTGGCGGGGAGACCGGCCGCGTCCTGCGCCGGCGCACCTGCGGGCGGCCGAGCAGCTCCTGCCGCACATCCTCGAGGCCAGTGCCGTCGAGGAGCGCGCCGGCCGCCGGCTGATCGTGGCCCTGGGCGGCGAGTCGGGCGCGGGAAAGACCGAGATCGCGCACTGCCTGGCGATCGCGCTCCGCCGGCTCGGGCTGGGCAGCGCGCTCCTGCCCGGCGACGTGTACTTCCGCCTCCCGCCCGACGAGAATCACCGCGCCCGACTCGCGGCCGAGCGGGCAGGCGACCTGGAGGCCTACCTCGGCCCGCCGCGCGAGGTGGACCTCGCTGGCCTCGAGCGCACCCTCGCGGCGGCGGCCGATCGCCGCAACCCGGTGGTCGCGTGCCCGTCCGACTGTCGTCCGCTGGGACGCCGGTACGAGCGCGTCTCGCTCGACCTGGCCGGCTGCGACGTGGTCCTGGTCGATCTCACCTACGCCATGCTGCTGGGCGGCGCCGACCTGCGCGTCTTCCTCGAATCCGACCACCTCGAGCGGCTCGAGTCCCTCCGGCGTCGGAACGCCGCGCGCGATCCGGATCAGGACTTCGGGTTCATCCGGACGGTGCTGGCGCTCGAGCACCAGCGCATCCAGCGCAGCGCGGCGCGGGCCGACCTCGTGGTCGACGCGCGCGGCGGGGTGCGCGACGGCGCGGCCGGCTCGGTCGAGCGGGCCTCCAGCGGCGCGGCGATCGGGCCGCGCGCGGCGCTCTCGCGCCTCACGGAGGGGTGACGTCGTGCCCGGGCGCCACGCGCAGGCGGAACGCGACCGCCACCCCGACCACCACGAGGAGCGGCAGGATCGCGACGTTCAGCGCGCCCCAGCCGGCCGTCGCCTCGACGAACCCGGACAGGAGCGACGCGACCGTCACGGTCGAGAAGATGAGGAGGTCGTTCAGGCCCTGCACCGCGGCGCGCTCCTCGGGCCGCGCGTGGGTCAGCGCCGTGGTCGCGCCGATGTAGGCCAGGTTCCACCCCAGCCCGAGCAGGAACAGCCCGATCGCGAAGTGCGGCACCGAGGTGCCGGCCAGGTTCACCGCGGCCGCCCCGGCGCAGAGGGCGAGGCCGACCAGCATCACCTGGGGCGCGCCGAACCGCGCGACCAGCCGGCCGGTCACGAACGACGGGGCGTACATCGCCAGGACGTGCCACTGGATGACCCGCGTCGTGTGCTCGAACCCGTGGTGACAGCCGCGCATCGCGAGCGGGGTCGCGGTCATCACGAACACCATCGCCGCGCCGGCCACCGCGCCGACGGCGGCGAACACCAGGAAGCCCGGCCGCCGCGCCACCTCGCGCACGGGGACCCGCGCTCCCCGCGGCACCACCTCGGTCTCGGTCGGGTGGACCAGCTGCAGGACGCCGAGGGCGAGGAGCGCCATCCCGGCCAGGAGCGCGTACGAGCCGGCGAACGCGACCGACAGCAGGGCCTCGGTCTGGTGGGCGAGCCACGGCCCGAGGAACGCGGCCACGACGCCGGCGGACATGATCCAGCCGACCGCGCGCTCGCGCCGCGCCGGCTCGACGCTCTCGGCCGCGGCGAACCGGTAGTAGGTGGCGAACCCGACGTAGGCGCCGATGAGCGCCGAGCCGACGCAGAACAGCGCAAAGGCGCCGCGCAGGATGCCGAGGGTGGCGGTGGCGCCGCCGGCCAGGCCGAAGAGCGCGCCGAGCGAGAAGCCGGCCCGCCGCCCGATCCGCGCCATGAGGTGCGAGGCCGGGTACGTGGTGAGGAACGTGGCGAGCTGCTGCGCCGCGGCCGGCACGGTGGCCAGCCGCGCGTCGGGCGCGAGCAGCGCGCCGACCATCGCGGACTCGGCGACCAGCAGGCTGCTGCCGCTGGCCACCAGGGCCTGACACGTGAAGTAGAGGCCGACGTTGCGCGACGGGCTCGGCACCGGCGGATTGTCACCGACCTGGGTGCCGCCCACCAGCGCGGCGGGAGGATGGAATGAAGCTCTCGACACTCGGACGGCGCGACTTCCTCGAATCGATGCTTCTGGTCGGGCTCACCGCGTGCGCCGGGCCACGCGCGGCGCGGCGGGCGCTCGGCCCCGGACCGGCGGGTGGCGCCAACCCGTTCTTCGCCGAGATGGCCCGCCTGTCCGACGCGCTCGCCCGCGGCGAGATCGGTGGCCGCGAGTTCGCCTACCGCGCCGGCGCCCGCCTCATGGAGCTCGAGCTCGAGCCGGACGTGCTGGCCGACTGGGAGCGCCGGGGGCCGGTCGATCCCGGCATCGGCCACAACGGCACGCGCATCCTCCACACCCACGACCTCCGCCTGCCCGGGCGGAGCGCGGCGACCAAGGCGATCCTGTTCTACACGCCGCCGGGCGTGGCCAACCCGCCGCACGAGCACCACAACCTCATCTCGGTCAAGCGGGTGCTGAAGGGGCACTACCACGTGCGCCAGTACGAGCGGGTCCGCCGGGTCGAGCCGGGCCTGGTCGCGATCCGCCAGGTGAGCGAGGTGCTCGACGTGAGCTTCGACGGCCCGTACGTCGACATGACCGACGACCGCCTGAACGTGCACTGGTTCGGCGCGGTCGGCGCCGAGCCGGTGCTCGCCCTCAACGTCGTCGTCGTCGCGCCGCTCCGCCCGGCCGACACCTTCCACGGCGCCGGGGAGACCCGCGCGCCCGGCCAGTACTACCTCGACCCGACCGCGGCGCCCGGCCCCGACGGGCTCATCCTGGCCCCGTCGGTCGGGCCGGAGCGAGCCGAGGAGTTCTCCCGCCAGCCGCTCGCCGCGTTCCCGTCGCGCCTTCCGTCACAGGAGAAGAGCTCATGAGCACGTCGCAGTTCCACCTCGCCTTTCCGGTGCGCGATCTCGAGGAGGCGCGCGCCTTCTACGTCGAGACGATCGGCTGCCGGCAGGGCCGCGAGACCCACAACCACATCGACTTCGACATGTTCGGCCACCACGTGGTCGCGCACCTGGCGCCGGAGCTGCCGCCCGCGTCGCCCAGCGAGTTCGACGGCCACGAGGTGCCGGTGCCGCACTTCGGGCTCAACCTCGAGCGCGACGCGTGGATCGCGCTGGCCGAGCGGCTCAAGCGCACGCGCTGCCACTTCCGCGAGTACCCGCACGTGCGGATGGTCGGCCAGATCGGCGAGCACGACACCCTGTTCGTGTGCGATCCGTCGGGAAACGCGCTCGAGTTCAAGTCGTTCCGCAACCCGGCCCACGTCTTCACCACCGACCCGCTGCACGAGGGGGCCGCGCCCGCGCCCGACAGCGAGGAGGTGCTCCGCCCTCGCGTCGAGGCCGCGGTCCATCGCCTGCGCGGCTCGGCCCCGGAGCAGCTGCTGGCCTCGGGCTTCCTCGACTCCATCGCGGCGATGGAGCTCTGCGCCGCGATCCAGGGCGACCTCGGCGTCGCGCTGTCGTCGCTCCAGATGAGCGACCTCGCGACTGTCACCACCCTCACCCGGGCGGTCTCCGCGGCGATGCGCGCGAGAACCCCGGCGGCGCGAGCGGCCGCGCGATGAGCCGGCTCGACCAGATCGCGGCGCGCGGCGCGGCGCGCTCGCCCGACCGGCCGGCGATCCTGGTGCCGGGCGGCGAGGCGATGTCCTACGCCGCGCTCGACCGGGCCGCGATCGACTTTGCCGGCGCGCTCCGGCGCCGCGGCGCGGCTCCCGGAGACCGGCTGGTGCTGGCCAACCCGAACACGCCGGCGTTCTTCGTCGCGCTGTTCGGGGCGGCGCGTGCCGGCCTGGTGGCGGTGCCGCTCGACGCCGGGCTGGCGCCGGCCGAGCTCGAGAACGTACTCCGCCACGCGCGCCCGCACGCGGTCGTGGTCGACCACCGCTCGGCGGCGGTGTTCGAGCGGCTCGGCTCGCCGCTGTGGCATGCCGACCAGGCGATCCGCGCGGCCGGAAACACCGACGCCGACGGGGACGTCGACACCGACGGCGAGGACGGCGCGCGCGGCGACGTCGCCCCTGCCCTCCTGCTCTACACCTCGGGCACCACCGGGACGCCGCGCGCCGCGGTCCACTCCCACGCCGGCCTCCTCCGCAAGGTGGAGGACATCCGCGCCTGGTTCGGGCTGGGCGAGGGCGACCGCGAGCTCTGCATGCTGCCGACCCACTTCGGCCACGGCCTGGTTTGCGCTTGCCTCACCACCCTTCACTTCGGCGGGACGCTGGTCCTCTGCCGGCCGTTCGACGCCGAGCTCCTGCCCCGCGTCTTCGCGCTCGCCGACGAGCACCGGGTCACCACGTTCTCGACGGTGCCGACCATCGTGCGCCTGCTCCTCCGCAACCAGGCGATCGCCCCGCCGGCGGCCGGGCACCTCCGCTTCGTCACCTGCGCGTCGGCCCCGCTCCACCGCGAGGAGGTGGACGCGTTCGAGGCCCGGTTCGGCGTCCCGCTCCTCAACTGCTACGGCCTGACCGAGGCGGGCACCTGGTCCGCGATGTCGCCGCTCGATCCGGCGCGCGACCGCGGCTCGGTCGGCACCGCGGTCGGCTGCCGCTTCCGCGCCGTCGGCGGCGAGGACCGCACGCCGCTGCCGGCCGGCGAGATCGGCGAGCTCGAGGTCTCGGGCCCGAGCGTCATGCTGGGCTACGACGGCGACGCCGCGGCCACCGCGCGCGTCCTTCGCGGCGGCTGGCTCGCCACCGGCGACCTCGGCCGGGTCGACGAGCGCGGGCAGGTGTTCCTGGCCGGCCGCTCGAAGGAGCTCATCATCCGGGCCGGCGCCAACATCTTCCCGGCCGAGGTCGAGGGCGTGCTGATGCGCCACCCGGAGGTCGCCGAGGCGTACGTGGTCGGCCTCGATCACGCCATCCTGGGCGAGAAGGTGGGCGCGTGCGTGGTTCGCCGCCAGGGCTCGGCGGTGTCGGACGCTGATCTGGTCAGCCACTGCCGCGAGGCGCTCGCGCCCTACAAGTGCCCGGAGACGATCCAGTTCGTCGACGCGGTGCCCAAGACGTCGCGCGGCAAGGTGAGCCGCGCCGCGCTGGCGGCCCTGTTCGGCCCGGTCTAGGCGCGAGATGCGATCCGCCGCCATGGCTCTCTGCCTCGCCGGGCTCGTCGCCGGTCGCGCGGCCCACGCCGCGCCGGCGATCTCGCCCGACCCGGCGGCGACGACGCCGACCGGCGCGCAGGCGGTGATCGACCTGGCGCCCGCGCCCCGGGCCGGCCGGGCCGCGCACCTGGCCGCGGTCCGGACCGAGGTCGCCCCGACCATCGACGGCGTCCTGTCCGAGCCGGAGTGGCGGGGCGCCGCCGCGCCGCCCGCGTTCGTGCAGCGGCGCCCGTCGCCCGGCCAGCCGCCCGGCGAGGCGACCGAGCTGCGCGTCCTCCACGGCGACGGCGTCCTCTACGTCGGCCTGCGCATGGCGGACCGCGAGCCCGGGCGCATCCGCCGCGTCCTCGGCCGTCGCGACTCGGCGCTGACCAGCGACAGCGCGACCGTCTACCTCGATCCGCTGCTCGGCGGGCAGCAGGCCTACTTCTTCACCGTGAACGCGGCCGGGATCCTGGCCGACGGCGTGGTCGTCAACCAGACCGAGATGGATCGATCGTGGGACGCGATCTGGTGGGGCGCCGCGTCGGTGGACGCCGGCGGCTGGTCGGCCGAGCTCGCCATCCCGCTGGTGAGCCTGCCGTTCCAGGACCAGGCCACGCAGAGCTGGGGCCTCTACGTCGAGCGCACCCTCAACCGCACCCAGGAGGTGTCGAGCTGGCCGGCGATGCCGCCCGGCGGCAACGCGTTCGTCTCGCTGTTCGGCGAGCTCGACTCGCTGCGCGGCCTCGAGCGGCCGACGACACTCCGCATCCAGCCCTACGCGGCCAGCACGGTGCGCCTGCGCGACGCGCGCGCGCGGGCGCCGACCGACGACTCGTTCGAGCCCAACGCCGGGGTCGATCTGCAGTGGAACCCGTCGCCGCGGCTCCGCCTGCTGCTCGCGGTCAACCCCGACTTCGGCGAGGTCGATCAGGACCCGGAGGTGGTGAACCTCGGCCCCGAGGAGGTCTTCCTCGACGAGCGCCGCCCGTTCTTCACCGCCGGGCTCGACCTGTTCCGCACCCCCACCCCGCCGGCTCAGGGCCGCTTCCTCTTCCTCAACACCCGCCGGATGGGCGCGGAGGCGCCGCCGGTCGCGCCCGAGGGTGGCGGGACGATCCTGGAGGCCGACGCCCAGCGCCGCATCCTGGGCGCCCTCAAGGTGCTGGGCGAGGCCGACGCCGAGACGTCGTACGGCGCGATCTCGGTGCTCGAGGAGTCGGCCCACGCGGTGGAGGCGCGCTTCGATCCGCTGACCGAGGGCACCAGGGTGATCGACCACGAGCTCAGCCCGACCACCCACTACGGCGTGATGCGCGGCCGCCGGCGCCTGAGCGAGCGCTCCTACGTCGGGCTGCTCGCGACCAGCGTCAACCGACTGGGCGAGAAGGACGTGCGGGTGCAGCCGAGCGGCGAGCTGACCGCGGATACCGACGCCTACGTCGGGGCCATGGACTGGATGCTGCGCGATCCGTCGGGGCGGCAGATGGCCGGCTTCGTGTCCGCGTCGAGCTCGCGCCAGGGCAGCGGCGCGGCCGGCTACCTCCAGGCCGGGCAGCTCGGCTTCCACGAGTGGATCTACAAGGCGGAGCTCGAGGTCTACTCCAGCGACTACGACATCAACGACGCCGGGTTCCTGCGCCGGAACGATCACATGGAGGGGGTCGTCCGGGTCGACCGCCAGCTGGTCCGGCCGTGGGGACCGCTCTCGCGCGGCAACATCGCCTTCACCACGATCCACCAGCTCGGCTTCGCCGAGCCTGACCAGGTCCAGCGCCGCTTCTTCCGCCTGAGCGGCGGCGCCACCACCCTCGACAACTGGCAGGCCGGCCTCGAGCTCGGCGTCGAGCTCCCCCGCGCCGACGTGCTCGAGACCCGCGGCGGCCCGGTCTTCCCTCGCCCGGCCGCGCTCCGCCTGGTCGGCGATCTCCAGTCGAGCGCCTCGCGGCCGGTGTGGGCCACCTGGCACAACCAGGCCGATCGCGAGGGCGACGCGACCCGGTGGCTGTCCCAGCTGACCGGCTCGGCGCTGTTCGCGGATCGCCTGACCATGTCGCTCCTGGCCGGGTGGCGGGCCAACCGGCGCGATCCATTCTTCGTCGACGCCATCCGCGACCAGGGCCTGCCCCGGTTCATCGTCGGTGACCTCGACTTCGACGAGCTCGAGCTGCGCACGACCTCGACCTACGGCATCCGCCGCGAGCTGACCCTCCAGCTCTACGCCCAGCTCCTCCGCGCCGTCGGCCACTACCACCGGTTCCGCGAGCTGGTCGAGGCGCCCGACGGTGACGTCGGCTTCGAGCCGTCCAGCTTCGGCGGCGGCATCGACTTCGTCCGGCTCAGCCTCGCCACCAACACGGTCCTCCGCTGGGACCTGGGAGGCGGCACCGCCGCGCTGGTCGCCTACCGGGCCGAGAGCCTGCTGGCCAGCTCGGGCGACGCGGCCCCGTTCTCGGTCCGCGAGGGCTTCGACCAGCTCCGCGGCCAGGGCCTGGCCCAGACCCTGTTCGTGAAGATCAGCTATGCGTGGGATGCGCTCTAGATCGACAGCGAGCGGGCTCGCCGCCGCGGCGATCCTCGTCCTCGTGCTCGCGACCCCGCGCGGCGCGGCCGCCGAGCCTGCGCGGGTGGAGGCGCCCGCGGCGCGCGCGCCCGTCCACGTCTACGCCGGCCTGCTCGGCTCCGGCGTCCTGGTCGCGGCGCAGGCCACTGACTACCGGCGCGGTTACCTCGGCAACGGTGGGGGCGGCGGCCTGTTCGCCGGCGTGCGGCTCGGCCCGCACGTCTCGCTCGAGCTCGACGGCCGCGTGACCGTCAACCGCGAGCGGTTCGCCGCCGCGCGCGTCACCAACATCGCGGTGGACGGCCTCGCGGTCACCACCCTGACCGGCGGCGTCCGGCTGCACTGGCCGCTCGGCGGGATCCTCGAGCCGTACGGGCGGATCGGGGCCGGCTACGCCGCCATCGTGGCCTCGTATCCCGACTGCGCCGCGTGCGACACCGTGTTCGCGACCGGCCCGGCACTCGAGCTCGGCGGAGGCGTCGAGGTGTCGCTGACCCGGCGATTCAGCGTCGGCGCCCGGATCGGCGGCCAGCTCCTCCACTTCGGCGAGGACGCGTTCGAGCGGCGCCTCCGCCAGCCCGATCGGACGCCGTCGCGAACCCGGACCACGATCCTCTCGGCGACGGCCGACCTCACCGCCGCCTTCCACTTCTGATGCGCTCGCTACCCCGCCACGACCAGGATCTCGAACTGCGGCGTGCACCAGTCGACGTCGTAGCGGTGGAGGTCGCGCTCGCCGTCGTCGGCGACCTCGCCCGGGCAGACGCTGTCCTCGACGCAGTCGAGCCACAGGCCGGCGCCGCTCTCGGGGCGGGCCATGCCCTCCTCGCACACGACCTCGCACTGCTCGACGGCGAGCGCGGCGCCCTCCACCTCGACGGCGCTGCCGCACTCGCTGTAGACCTTGCGGCAGGCGTCGGCGCACTCGTAGTCGGTGCTGCAGCCGGCCGCGGCCAGGGAGAGGAGCAGCGCGGCGATCGATCCGGTTCGTCGGCTCATGGCGCCAGACTAAGCGGTCCGGCTGACGCAGAGACGACGAGGAGAGAGTGAAGAAGCGATGAAGCGAGTCACCCAGTCGCCCCACGGGCTGTCGCGCCGCGGCTTCCTCGGCGCCGGGCTGGCGCTGGCCGGCGCCCGCTACCTGCCGGGCTGCGCCGCCACGCGGTCGCGCTTCGACGTGCCATTGCCGATCCCGCGCGTGCTCGAGCCGATCGAGTCCACCGCCGACGCCGATGTGTACGAGATCACGATGAAGAAGGGAAAGGCCCAGATCCTGGATGGGCCCGAAACCGAGATCTGGGGCTACGACGGCCAGTGGCCCGGGCCGACCATCCGCGCGCGCAGCGGCCGCACCGCGATCGTGCGCCACGCGAACCAGCTACCCGAGCAGATGTCGGTCCACCTGCACGGCGCCAGCACGCCGCCCGACAGCGACGGGCACCCGAACGACTTCTTCCAGCCGGGCCAGACGCGCGAGTACGTGTACCCGAACCGGATGGACGCCGCGTCGCTCTGGTACCACGACCACGTCATCGACCGGACCGGCCACCACGTCCTGCACGGCCTGGCCGGCTTCTACCTGATCGGCGACGACCACGAGGACAGCCTGAACCTGCCGTCGGGCGAGTACGACGTCCCGCTCGTGTTCCAGGACCGCCGGCTCGATCACGACAACCAGCTCGTCTACCGGATCGACGAGCGCGTGCGCAACGTCGGCTACCGCGGGGACCTCCTGTGCGTGAACGGCGCGGTGTTCCCGTACCTCGAGGTCTCCAACGTCCGCTACCGCTTCCGCCTGCTGAACGGCTCCAACGGCCGGCAGTACCGCCTGGCGCTCGACTCGGGCGAGCCGCTCATCGTCATCGGCAGCGACGGCGGGCTCCTGCCCGAGCCTGTGCCGGTGCGCGGCCTGGAGATCTTCCCGGGCAACCGCTACGACGTGATCATCGACTTCTCGCGGGTCCCGGTCGGCTCGTCGGTCACGCTGAAGAACATCTTCAACCCGGACGTCGACCCGGTGTTCGACGACGTGATGCGGTTCGACGTCGTCCGCTCGCAGATCGACCCGTTCGACGTCCCCGAGGTGCTGCGCCCGATGGAGCGGCTCGAGCCGGCCAGCGTGGCCCAGGTGCGCAGCTTCGAGGTGCGCGCCGACGAGTCGGTCACCTGGACCATCAACGGGCTTTCCTTCGACGGCGCCCGGGTCGACGCCCGCCCCGTGCTCGACACCACCGAGATCTGGGAATTCGACAAGCCGGGCGTGCCTGGCTTCCACCCGATGCACCTCCACCTGGTCCAGTTCCAGATCCTCGACTTCAACGGCCAGCCGCCGCCGCGCCACATGCGTGGCTGGACCGACACCGTGCCCAGCGTGCAGGGCAAGACCCGGATCATCGCGCGGTTCTCGGGCCAGACGGGCCTCTACCTCTTCCACTGCCACATCCTCGAGCACGAGGACCACCACATGATGGCGCAGTTCGAGGTGGTCGAAGGATGAAGGCCGCCGGTTTCGCGCTGGCCGCGATCGCAGCGACCGCCTGCTCGATCGAGACCACCTACGAGGACGTGCGCCCGATCCTCGAGTCGCGCTGCAACTCGTGCCACGTGGATGGCGTGTCGACCTACCGCCCGTACTTCACCGACTACGAGAGCGTGGCCGGGCTGGAGCGGATCCTGCGCGACGCGGTGACCTCGCGCCGCATGCCGCCCTTCGGCGTGGACAACACGACGACGTGCGGCAACAACTACTTCGCGGACGAGGGGCTGTGGCTGTCGGACCTCGAGCTCCAGACGATCACCGACTGGGTGGACGACGGCGTGCCGCGCGGCGATCCCGACCAGGATGCCCCGCCGCCGGCGCGGTTCGTCGAGCCGGTGCTCGCCCACGTCGACCGCACCATCGCGATGACCCGCGGCTACACGTTCTCCGGCCTCGACCCCGCGTCGCTGCACCGCTGCTTCGTGATCGACCCCGAGCTCGACCAGGCCACCTTCCTGTCCGGCTACGAGATCCAACCTGGCAACCGCTTCGCGGTCCAGAGCGTGGCGCTCCACGCCCTCGACGACGACGACGCGCGCGCGGCCGCCGCCGCCCTCGACGACGAGGACGACGTGCCCGGCTACCCCTGCTTCGGCGGCCCGCGGGTCGACGGCGCGCGCTTCCTGGGCAGCTGGGTGTGGGGGGGCAGCGCGGTGCGCTTCCCCGAGGGCACCGGCGTCCGCCTCGAGCCGGGCACCCGCCTGGTGATGCAGGTGCACTACAACTCGCAGGGCGGATCGTTCCACCCCGACGAGGACATGACCGGCGTGGCCCTCGAGCTGGACGAAAGCGCCACCGAGGCCTCCTACCTGACCCTGTCGGCCGACGGCTTCTCGCTCCGGCCGGGCGAGAAGGACGCCACGGCGCGCGGCTACCTCGAGGTGGACCGCCCGATCGAGGTCCTGGGCGTCGCGCCGCTCATGCACGAGTCCGGCGTCGAGCTACAGATAGACCGGGTGCGCCCGTTCAGCCGCACCTGCATGGCCATGGTCACGCACTGGGAGCTCTACAACCACCTTCGGCTCTATCAGTACGCGACCGCGCCGCCCCAGGTCTTCCCCGGCGATCGCCTGGAGATCGAGTGCCGCTTCGAGACCCTGAACCGGCTCGAGCCGACCCGACAGGGCCAGGATGCGGCGAACGAGCAGTGCCTGGCCCGCCTGCTGGTGGTGACGCCGTGACCGGGACGATCCGCGCCGCGCTCCTGGCCGCGCTCGCGTCCGCCGCGTTCGGCGCGTGTGGCGCGATCGACGGCGGCGAGCCCGGTCAGCCGCGCGACCCGGAGCCGTCGGCCAGCCCCGCTGCCATCACCTACTGGAAGGACGTCTACCCGATCCTCGCGGCCCGCTGCCTCCAGTGCCACCTGAACGGCCCGTCGAGCTATCGCCCGTGGTTCGACGGCTACGAGCACGTCGCCGAGGTGGCCGGCAACATCGCCATCGCGGTGAAGAGCCGCCACATGCCACCCTGGGCGGTGACGGCCGACGGGACGTGCGGCGAGTGGGACCGCGCCCACTGGCTGGCCGACGACGAGATCGACACGCTGGTCGCGTGGGCCGCCTCCGACCTGCCCGAGGGCGATCCGGCCGACGCCGCGGAGCCCGCCGTGCTTCCCTCGCCGGCCGCGCTCGCCCGGGTCGACGCCGTCCTCGACCCCGGCGTCGAGTACCGACCGGCCCTCGGCGATCGCCTGCATCGCTGCTTCCGCGCCCCGCTCGCCCTGCCCCGGACCGCCTACCTCACCGCGTTCCAGGTCCGGCCCGGCAACCGCCGCGCCGTCCAGCGCCTGTCGATCTACGCCCTCGACACCGACGAAGCCTCCGCCGGGGCCGCCGCCCTCGAGCAGGCGGATGGCGAGCCCGGCTATCACTGCTTCGGCGGCCCCGGCGTGCCCGACGCGCGCCTGGTCGGCACCTGGACCTGGGGCGAGGCCACCTTCCGCTACCCCGAGGGCACCGGCGTCCGCCTCGAGCCCGGTCGCGACGTCATCGTCCAGATCCACTACAGCGCCAGCGGCGGCTCGGCCGCCCCGTCCCCCGATCGCACGCGCATCGATCTGGAGCTGTCCGACGACGCGCGCGAGGGTCGGTTCGTCCCCCTCGACGTCCCCAGGCTCGCCCTCGCACCGGGTCAGCTCTTCACCGCGGCCTCGGCCATGCTCGTCACGACCGAGCCGATGACCGTCCACGGCATCTACCCGCTCATGCACAGCCTCGGGCACTCGATGCTGATGGTCGACGCCGAGTCCGACCGCTGTCTGGCCGAGATCCGCCACTGGGACCTCTACGGCCACATGCGCTACCACGCCTACCGCGAGCCGGTGACGCTCGACGCCGGTGCCCGCGTCTGGCTCGAGTGCGGCTACGACACCCGCAGCCGCACCGACGTCGTTCACGCCGGCGAGGCGCTCGAGGACGAGGCGTGCACGGCCGATCTCTACGTCACCGCGCCCCTGCCCGGGGACTCGCCCGAGCCGCGCTAGTCGAACTGGCAGGTGTGGTCGGCCGTGTCGCAGCACGATCGCCCTGCAACAACGGGCGGTGCTCGTGAGGTGGACCGCAGACGCTCATGTTAACGTTGCCGCCGCATCGAACCGAAAGGGGAGCGGCATGAGATTCGATCGAGCTCTTGTCCTCGTTGGTGGCCTGGTCGTCATCCTGGTGCTCCTCGCCGCGGCGCCAGCCTCGGCCCAGGAGCAGGTCACGATCACGGGCACGGTGACGGGCGGCGACGGTACGCCGCAGGCAGGCGCGACCGTCACGGTCGAGCAGACCGGAGCCGCGGCGCTCACCGACGAACAGGGGCGATACACGCTCTCGGTGCCGCCCGGCAACCACGTGGTGCGGGTGCAGGCCGCCGGGCACGCCGATGTGACGCGGACGGTGGCCGCCCAGGCTGGCACCCCGCAGAACCTCGACTTCCAGATGGCGGCTGACCTGCGCTCCGGCGAGACGATCGTCGTGATCGGGTCGCGCACCCCGCGCACCCAGCTCGAGACCTCGGTGCCGGTCGACGTCATCACGAGCGAGTCGATCAGCGAGTCGAGCCAGACCGAGACCAACCAGCTCCTCAATACCCTCGCCCCCTCGTTCAATGCGTCGCACCTGAGCGTCGCAGACGGAACCGATCACATCGACCCGGCCAGCCTGCGCGGCCTGGGTCCAGAGCACGTGCTGGTGCTGGTCAACGGCAAGCGGCGGCAGCAGAGCGCCCTGGTCAACTTCTACAACGGCGGCACCGTGGGCGTGGATCTCAACGCCATCCCGACCGGCGCCATCTCCCGGATCGAGGTGCTGCGCGACGGCGCCGCCTCGCAGTACGGCTCGGACGCCATCGCCGGCGTCCTCAACATCGTGCTGAAGGACGACGTCGATGTGCTCCATACCTACGCCCAGGCCGGGATCACCGCAGAAGGCGACGGCGAGCAGCTCAAGCTGGGCGCCAACGGAGGCACGAAGCTGGGCACGAAGGGCTTCGTGAACGTGACCGGCGAGTTCCTGGCCCGGGGCAAGACCAACCGCTCGGGGCCGTGGCCCGACGTCATCTTCCAGCCCGACGAGAGCCCGGCCGAGACCCAGGCCGAGCTGGATGCGCGCGGCCTGAGCCGCGACGATTTCAGCATGAGGGTCGGCCAGGCCGGCGCACTCGTGGGCACGGGTTTCCTCAACGCCGCGTACCCGCTGAACGAGACCTTCGAGCTCTATGCCCTCGGCGGATACACCTACCGCAAGGGCAAGGCGGCCGGCTTCTATCGATTCCCGTACGAGATCGATCGCGTGGAGCCTTCCCTCCATCCGGACGGCTTCTTGCCCGAGATCAATCCGACGATGCAGGCCTACTCGGCGACCGCAGGCACGCGCGCCAAGAAGGACGGATGGGAGGGCGATCTCAGCCTCACTCACGGCGGTGACTCCTTCCACTTCTTCGTCGACAACAGCAACAACGCGTCCCTCGGTCCCGACAGCCCGACCCACTTCGACTCCGGCAAGCTGGCGTTCGCCCAGACCACCGCCAACCTCGACGTGGTGAAGCACCTGGACCTGGGCTTCTTCGACGAGCTGTCGCTGGTGGCGGGCAGCGAGGCGCGCCACGAGATGTACAGCATCACCGCCGGCCAGCCGGAGTCGTACGAGGCCGGGCCGGTGACGTACGACCCCGACCCGGACGACGACATCCCGCCCCAGCCAAAGGCTCCCGGTGCTCAGGTGTTCCCCGGGTTCCGGCCCGACGACGAGACGGATTCGACGCGCAACAGCGTGGCGGTGTACGCGGGCGCGGAGAGCCGGCCCATCGACCGGGTGAACGTGGACGTGGGCGGCCGCTTCGAGCACTACAGCGACTTCGGCAGCACGGTCATCGGCAAGGTGGCCGGGCGCTTCGCCGCGTACAAGTCCGAGGAGAACGAGGTGGCGCTGCGCGGCTCGGTGTCGAGCGGGTTCCGTGCGCCTGCCTTGCAGCAGATCTGGTACAGCACGGTCGCGACCAACTTCATCAACGATCCGGTGACCGGCATGTTCGAACCGTCCGAGATCCAGGTCAGCCCGAACCGGAGCGAGGTCACCGAGGCGTTCGGCATCCCCCGGCTCAAGGAGGAGACGTCGATCAACGTGAGCGGCGGCTTCACCGCGCGCCTGTTCGAGAACCTGTCCTTCAGCGCCGACTACTACCGGATCCGGATCGACGACCGGGTGGTGCTCGGGGGCCTGTTCAGCGAGGATGACGCGGTCATCGGGCCCACCGTGGCTTCCATCCTGGAGCCGTTCCCGGGCGTGGACGCGGCGCAGTTCTACGTCAACGCGGTGGACACGACCACCAACGGACTGGACGTGGTCGTCGACTACACCTACCGGCTGCCCAAGGGGTCGGTCACCGGCACGGCGTCCGCCAACTTCACCCGGACCAACGTCGACAATGTGCGCGTGCCCGACAGCGTGGAGGAGCGATTCGACGTCGAGGGCGGCAGCGAGAGGATCGCGGAGATCTTCCTCGGCCGTGACGGAGAGAACCGGCTCGAGGACATGCTGCCGCGGCGAAAGGGCACGCTCGCGCTGAGCTCGCGCTACGAGGACCTGTCCGCCGGCGTTCGCACCAACTACTTCGGCCCCACCCGGTACCGCAGCGCCTCCACCGACGTCAACGGCCGTTTCCTGGACGAGTACTACGGGTCCGAGGTGACCTTCGACGTCGATGTCGGCTACCGGATGGGCGACCTGCGCCTCGGCGTCGGCGGCAACAACGTCCTCAACAACTACCCCGACGAGAACCGGCGCGAGGACAACCGCTACTTCAACACCTTCCTCTACGGATCTCCGGCGGGCGGAGCCGTCACCCCGTACGGCATCGAGGGCGCGTTCTACTACGTGCGCCTCGAATACACGCTCTGATCCTGCCGGGCGAGCCGTGTGAAGCGGGCGTGGGCTGGATGCCGCTGTGGCAGAGGCGTCGGACGAGATGCCGACCGCGATGCAGCTGATTGACATCGGCGTCAACCTCACCCACCGTCGCTTCGACAAGGACCGAATGGCCGTGCTCGACCGCGCGCGCGACGCCGGCGTCACCCGAATGATCGTGACCGGCACGAGCGCGCCGGCCAGCCGCGTCGCCGCCGACCTGGCCGTTGCCCACCCCGGCGTCCTGTGGTCGACCGCCGGCATCCATCCCCACGACGCCCGCCATGCCACCCCGGCCGCCATGGGCCAGCTCGCGGCCCTGGCGCACCGCTCCGAGGTGCGCGCCATCGGCGAGTGTGGCCTCGACTTCGACCGCGACTTCTCGCCGCGGCCCGATCAGGAGGCGGCCTTCGAAGCCCAGCTCGAGCTCGCCGCCACCACGGGCCTTCCAGTCTTCCTCCACGAGCGAGCAGCCCACGCCCGCTTCACCGCCATCCTCGCCCACCACCGTCCAAGCCTCGCCGCCGCCGTCGTCCACTGCTTCACCGGCACCCAGGCCGAGCTCGACGCCTACCTCGACCTCGATCTCCACATCGGCATCACCGGATGGGTCTGCGACGAGAGACGAGGCCGGGGCCTCGTTCCCCTCATCGCCCGCATCCCGGCGAACCGGCTGATGATCGAGACCGACGCCCCCTTCCTCGCCCCGAGAAACGCCCGCCCCCGCCCAGCCGACGGACGCAACGAACCCGCCCTCCTCCCGCACATCCTGGCCGCCGTCGCCCACGCCGCCGACCGCCCAGCGAACCAGGTCGCCGAAGAGACGACACGCACGGCCGAGCAGTTCTTCGGCCTCCCCTGACGGGCGGGCGAACGTGGTGGACCGTTCGCCGCCCGGCAGGATCAGTGTTCATCGATCAGCTCGCCGGTCCAGTACAGGTAGTCCCGCCACGCGTCCGGCAGCGAGTGGAGGCTCACGGTGATCGCCACCGCCGGCACCCAGTCCGGACGCACCGGCGCGGTACGCAGCGGCATGCCGGCCTGTGCCGGCGTCCGGGCACCCTTGCGCAGGTTGCAGTCCTGGCAGGCGGTCACGATGTTGGTCCACTCGGTGCGGCCACCGAGCCGACGTGGCACCACGTGGTCGTACGTCAGCTCGGCGATCGGCTTCTTCTCGCGGCAGTACTGGCAGGCATACTTGTCACGCGCGTAGATGTTCACGCGCGAGAACTTCACGACCTGCTTGCGCCGGCGGAAGGTGCGGAGCAGGCGGACGACCGCCGGCACCTTGATCACGACGGTGACGGTCCGGATCGACCAGTCGTGCTCCTCGAGCACCTCGACCTTGCCCAGCGTGAGCAGGGTGAGGGCGCGCCGCCACGAGATCACCTTGACGGGCTCGTAGGCCTGGCTGAGGACGAGGGTTCGAGCGTCTTGGATCGTTGCGGTCTGGGCCATCATGTCGCCTCCTTTCCGCCGGCGAACCGGCGCGTTCACTCTCGGTACCACCGGGCAGGGTCGAACTGCCTCACCAGCCTTCGGAGGGCCGGGCCGCATCCGTGCGCGGTGGCGCACCATTGGAGGGTCCGCCCGGAGTCGCACCGGGCTCTCACGGGTTGCAGCCGTGCGTCATTCGCTGATCGACCACGGACCCAAGGTGGAGTCGGGGGGAATCGCACCCCCATCTCCGGCATGCCGTACCGGCGACCTGCTGTTGATCGACGACCCCTCTGGCGGCTCCGACGGGATTCGAACCCGTGATCTCCTGCGTGACAGACAGGCGGCCACTCCATGCTGGCCCGCGGAGCCATGGCGCGAACGATGCAACGCGCGAAGCGCGAATTGGAGGAGAGTGCTCAGGGCGGGACTCGCAACGCGCAGCGACGTCGAGTCCCGCGCCCGCGGAGCGGGCAGCGAGCGAAGCGCGCTCCTGAGCAGGAGCGAAGCGAGTGCTCAGGGCGGGACTCGAACCCGCACGCCCTCTCGGGCCCCGATTTCTGAGACCGGGGTGTATTCCAGTTCCAGCCACCTGAGCGAAGTGCGGTCGGAGGGAGTCGAACCCTCATGGGCCGATGGCCCCCGGGCCTCTCAGACCCGTGTGTCTGCCGGTTTCACCACGACCGCGCGAGTACCCCCTGACCGAGTCGCACGGTCACCTCCGGCGTGTGGGGCCGGCGCTCTGCTCCTGAGCCAAGGGGGCGTCGATGAAAACGGGGAACCAGCGCCGGACGGGATTCGAACCCGCGTTCGCTGGTTCAATGAAGGTAACGATCATTCGTCGGCCCGGATCGGGCGAGGGATGAACGATCGCTTTGCTTGCGCCGGCTGTCCTGCCACTGGACGACCGGTGCTGGTTCCCCGTGAATACGCTGAGTGCCTCGAGCAGGATTCGAACCCGCAACCATCCCGTTATCAGCGGTAACGATTCCTCGTCGGCCCGTTCCCGGGCAAGGGGTGAGAAATCTAGATGCTCTATCCGTTGAGCTATCGAGGCATGAAGCTGGCAGGCCGCCGAGGTGTCGAACCCCGCGTTCCCGGTTTTGGAGACCAGGCTGATCCCGGATCGCGACCCAGATGTAGTACCGCCGGAAGGACTCGAACCCTCGCCGTCAGCGTTCGTAGCGCTGCGTCCCATCCATGGAACGGCGGCATGTCGTGCGCGTGGATGGAATCGAACCATCCGCCTCTTCCTCGTCGGGGAAGCGCTCGTCCGCCGAGCTGCACGCGCATGAGCGGGCCGGATGCGGCGGCCCGCGACGATGAAAACCGGCGAACGAGTTGCGCGATCGGGGTCTGTTCACGTTCGAGGTGATAACCCGGTCGCTCCGGCTCGCCGGAAGCGGAGAAGTGGCGGACGAAGTGGTGCGCCTGGTCGCAGGGTTCGAACCTGCAGCGCTCGCGCGCATTACCAGATAATCCAGGCGCTCCGGCCCGCGCAAAAAAGGACCGACGAACGAGTTGTGCCGCTGGGGTGGGCCGAAGCCCGCCAGACAGGCATCTCTGTTTGAAGATAACCCAGCCGCTCCGGCTCGTCGGTGCAGCATCCCTGGAGGGAATCGAACCCTCGCGTCTGGTTTGAGGGACCAGCGAACTACCTCTGTTCTACAGGGACATGAATCTCTGGCTCCACCGGGAGGAATCGAACCTCCAGGATCCCGGTTAACAGCCGGGTGCACTGCCATTGTGCGACGGTGGAAAAAATGACGGGCAAGTTGGCGCCCGCCGATCTCGAGAGCCTCCCGGCGGAGTCGAACCGCCACAGCCCGTGTACGAGACGGGCTCCTTCCCGGAAGGGCGAGAGGCAAAAGACCCGGCCCGCCCACGCGCGCGCTGCACGAGCGGGCGGGCCGGTGGTTCATGCACGAGCAGGGAAGCAGCCACTACAGCCGCTCCAGCGGTCGAACCCGGGCGAAGTCGGCGATGACGGCCGGCGAACCGGTGTCGAAGCCGACCACGTCGAGCATTCCGGCGTCGTTCGGGTCGGCGATGCTGAACCCGTTCGACACCATTCCGACGACCACGAGCTTGGCCGGGATGCCAGTCTTCTCGCGGTACTCGCGCAGCGCCTGGGCCGGGTGAACCGGTCCGGCCCAGGTCTCGGAGTCGGTGTAGACGCAGAACACGTCCACCTCGACCCCGGCGTTCATCGCCCACCGCATCGGCAGTGAGCAGTCCGTGCCGGCGAACGGCAGGCCGCTCACCGCCTTCATCGCGCGATCGAGCCGCCACCGCGGCGACAGCTCGAGCGGCGTGATGCCCTTCATCGGCTGCGCGCGGCCGCGCAGCCGCGCCAGCAGACCCGAGCCAGCGCCCGGGCCGCCGTCCGAGAACGCGACGAACGCGTGCTGCTTCTCGGTCGCCGCCGTGACGAGCGCCATCGCCGCGCTCGCGACCCGCGGCGTGAGGCCCGGGACACCCGCCACCGTGCCACACTCCATCGAGCCCGAGACGTCCAGCGCCAGCAGGGTGCGGGCGCCGCTCGGCTCGACGTTCTCGAAGGCGGTGTAGAAGGCGGCGTCGAGCGCGTCGACCACGGCCTGGACCGGGGTCCAGGTCTGCTTGCCGCGGACACCAACGCCCGCCGCGTACGTCTTGAGCGCGGCGAGCAGCGCGATCGGGTGCACGCGCGCCTCCCGCAGGCGACGGCGGTCGGCCAGTCGGTCGACCACCGTCCGGGTCGCCTGGGCCATCGGCGCGACGAGGCCGACGCGCGTCATGGTGGCCAGGTTGCGGATCATCGCGGTGAGCGGCATGCCCTGGAGCAGCGCCTCCCACACGCGAGCGTCGGCCAGCCACTCGGTCGGCACCGCCTCGCGCGGCAGCTTGAACCGGGTGATCAGGTCGACGATCTCCTCGGCGGTCGTCGCCCGCTTGGCCTGCTCGAACGCGGCGACCAGAGCGAGGCCTCCAGTGACCGGCGCCTCGGACTGGTTGGCCAGCTCGCCCTTGACCACCCAGCGGTAGAGCAGGTCGTGCTCCGAGCTCGGCGCCTTCGGGTGAGCCAGACGCAGCAGGTCGCGGTTCGACCAGCCGTCGCGCGCCTGGTACTTCACGAGCTGGTACGCCAGCTTGTCGGCCGGCTTGTCGTTGTACCAGCGAGCGACCGCCGTGCGGGTGCCGCGGCCCCAGCCGCCGAACGCCTGCACGTAGTCCGCGAAGTGCATCACGTGCGTGCCGATGCGGCAGACCCGCGGCAGGGCCGCGAGAGCCGCGCGCCGGGTCGCCGGGTCGCCGAGCTTGGCGGCCATGGCGAGCGCGAAGACCGCCGGGTCATTCTTGGCGGCCCGACCGGCGTCCGACACCTCGACGATGCGCGCGACCGCGCGCGCTCCGTCGGCCGCGATGCAGCGCACGACCGCCTCCGCGTTGTCGCGGGTCAGCGCGCGCTCCGTGGCGTAGTAGCTTCCGCCCTCGCTGCCGAGAACGAGGAAGCGGTCCAGGCGGACCCAGTCATCGACCGCCCAGGCGTATCCACCCGCCGAGTTGGCGACCTGGGTCGAGCCCGGGATCGCCTCCGACTGCGGCGTCGCCTTCTTCGAGTACGTCTTTCCGTAGTTCAGCGTCATGGTTGCACGGTCCTTTCGGCCCGCACGCAGCGGGCAACTGACAGAGAAATTCCGCAGAGCGGCTCACCGGATTCGAACCGGTACGACGAGGTTGGAGGGAGCGGGCGATGGGATTCGAACCCACCTGGGCCGGCATGGCGCGCCAGCCTGTCTCCGAGAACCACCCGCGTTCGTCATCGTCGCAGGCGAGGGAGTCGCGCCCTCGGGGCCCGGCTCATGAGACCGGCCCGCTCCTCGAGCGGCCTGCGTGGAGCCATCGGCGAGAGTCGAACTCGCACCTCTCCCGTACCGGGGGAATGCTCTGCCCCTGAGCTACGATGGCCTGGTGGACCCGGAGGGATTCGAACCCTCGGTCTCCCGGATGCGAGCCGGGTGCGCTTCCATTGCGCTACGAGCCCATGGGGTGATCGGTGGGAATCGAACCCACTCAACGAGAGCCACATTCTCGTGCGCTACCATTACGCAACGACCACCGTGAGACACGTGGTCCGCCCGGACGGAATCGAACCGTCATCTGCCGCTTATCGGGCGGCTGCACTTCCCTTGTGCTACAGGCGGAAAAGAGATGGCTCGACGCGAAGCGGAGAGCAGGGGAGTTGAACCCCCAGACCCAAGCTGGGCCGCCCGCTTAGCAGGCGGGCACCTGGCACCGATGCAGGACGGACTCTCCAGATCAGTCGGGGAGGTGGGAATCGAACCCACGTCCTCACGGTCCCGAACCGCGCGCGCTGCCTCTGCGCCACACCCCGATACGGCGGAAGGAGAGGGAGTCGAACCCCCAAGGCTCATCGCTCGCCCGTTTTCGAGACGGGTGCCATCCCCACATTGGCTTGTCCTTCCAAGAACGACTTCCCGCGTGCTGGGCCAGGTAGTGGGTCGGGTGGGAATCGAACCCACGTCCAACGGTTTAAGAGACCGGTGCAACGCCAGCGTTTGCTACCGACCCATGGCCCCACCCCCCGGAGTCGAACCGGGACCTTCCGCTTTTCGGGCGGACGCGCAGACCTCCTACGCCAGAGTGGGATCGGAGAACGGATCGGATCCGTTCTCGGGGTGCCTGGGAAGCACCCCTCGTCCTCAACTATTGAATTGTCAAATTGCCATTCCAGACATGGAGTTCCGGACCCAGGAGTCGAACCCAGATCTCGCGGTTCAGAGCCGCGCGTCCTTCCATTGGACCAGTCCGGATCGTCGGCTGCGCACGCCGGGCGCAGCGATCCCGTTCGAGCGGATGGACCGCTCGCGAGTGGGGCACCAGGGAGTCGAACCCCGCGGGCCACTGTGGACGACGCGTTTACAGCGCGCCCCGGCTTCCCTACCGGTCTAGAGCCCCGTGAACGCCGAAAGCAAGAAAGCCACCGAGATGATCCCGGTGGCTCCTTCACGCTTCTGCGTCGAGATCGACAGAGTTACGCGAGTGGAGCCCTCCCTCCGGGAAGGTCGTCATGCTGCAGGAAGGACGGGTCCCGACCTGCGGCGCTGGTAGCGATGCAATCGCGGCCTTGGCCGCGATAACTCGCCGACCAGAGCCCGCTGGCCCGGTTCGTCGATCCATTTTTGAAGTTGCGCATCATGACGATGTTTTCCAGGAGGATGAGTAGAGCGACCCTCGCGAGATTGGTAATCCGTACGCGACGAGCACGAGCAAGTCAATTGAAAATCGTCATCGCGTCGATCGCCGTCGTAAGGGCGCGGGTTTCGACGCGCGACCACGGGGAACGATCTCTCTTCGCGAAACCAGATCGCAGCGGCGCCCCGATCGCGCCCGAAGTGCGCGGGATGCAAGCGGGCCCCATCGAGCTCGACCTCATCGGAGCGAGGGCGCTCGGCGGGCCTCTCTGCACCTACCAGCTGCAGGTCGGACAAAGCGGTGCAGGAGCTCCCCGCCCGCGCCGTGCGGTGTGGCCGACGGCGAGCGCTCGTAGCCCTCTGGGTCGCGGACGGCACAAGGTCGAGCGCTACTCGCGGAAGCCCTTCATGAACGAATGGATCTCGTCGAGCGCTGGCCCCTGCTCGACGATGAACGCGCGCTTGCCGGCGGGCGTGTCGATCGAGAACGCGCCGGTGCCCTTGTTGCGGTCGGGCCCGTGGGACCCGGTGTCCGCCTCGAGCGCCTCGACCCGCCGCCACAGCTCGGCGATGCGCGGGTCGTCGGCCGCGAGCACCGCCTTGCGCGGCTCGCCGCCGCTGTAGGTCCCGGTGCTGCTCTGCTCCGGCGTGACCGGCACGTACTCGAACGACACCGCGCCGCCCGCCAAGCTCTGCGAGAAGCGATAGACGTTCGCCGCTCCGTCGGCGTACTGCAGGGTCCAGGGGGTCTCTCTCGCGGTGGCCGTCATGGTGGGTGATTCTCCAATCGCCTCGGACGCGCTCGGCGCGGCCGGCTGCTCCGCCACCGTGGTGGACGAAGAGCTGCCGCAAGCCAGGGTCAGCGCTGCGACACACGCCGCATATCTCGTTCTCACGCGGGCCATTCTACGATTGACCACGGGCCACGTGGGCCGCCGGGCACGTGTGTAGCGGTGTTCTGAATGGCGGCGTGCTATCGGTAGACCTTCGAATGCTGCCGCATCCGGAACGTGCGTGGTATCACGGGGGGGCAGCGAAGACGATCGATCGCTCCGAGGTCGAGCGGCGGATCGGCCCGACGCCGGAGCCGATAGAGGCCCTCGCCGGTGGGCTCGCCAACACCAACGTGCGCATCGGGCGTGATCGCGTGCTGCGCGTCGACGACCCGTCCAGGCTGGCCAAGGAGGCAAGCCTGTTGCGGCGCCCCTGGCGCGCACTCCGCACCCCAGCGGTGCTGGCGACAGGTGACGATTTCCTGCTGCTCGAGTTCCTCGAGCTGCGGCCGCTGCCCGCGACCGCGGGCGGCTGTGGGGCGCGCGCTCGCCGAGATCCACGCGCTCACCTATCCGAAGACCGGCGACCTCGCAGCCGATCTATCGCTGGCCAAGCTCTTGCCGGATGAGGGCGACGAGGACTTCGCTGCGCGCGGCTACGGCCACGCGATGTTGAGCGAGGCCGAGCCGTACCTCGATCCCGCGCTCGCGGCGCGCATCGCTGCCTTCCTCGATCACGACCCCATCGCCGCACGCGACGTCCTCGACGTTCCCGTCCTCTGCCACTGCGACTTCAAGGTCAGCAACCCGCACGTGACACCGGCGGAAGAGCTCGTCGTGCTCGACTGGGAGTTCGCCTGGGCCGGCCCGCGCCTGATCGACATCGGGCAACTCTTGCGCTGGCATCCGCCCGAGTCGTTCGTGCGCCCGTTCGCCGATGCCTATCGCGCAGGCGGCGGCGTGCTCATCGACGACTGGCGCCGCCTGCCGACGTGATCGACATCGGCTCGCTGCTCGCCGTCTTTGCACGCAATGAGATGGTGCGCTCCACACCCGACGTCGAGTGTCGCCTCGCCGAGATCGTCGGTGCGTGACAGCGCGGCGTCGCGCAGAGCGCCGACCCAACGGCTCAGGCCGAACGCTTGAACCAGATCCCGAGGCCGAGCACGGTCGGTCCGAACGGCAGCGGGACGCCCGTCATCAGCTCCTCGACGTGCGCGTGCTCGTGCAACTCGGGTGCGAACAGCTCAACGAGCTCGCGCCTGGTGCGCCGGCGCGGTCCCATCGGCCGCCAGTCGAGCGCATGCCGCCGCCCCCAGTGGCCGAGGAGGAAGTCGCCGCCGGGCGCGAGCCACGAGTAAAGGCGATCCCGGTACCGCGCGGTGCTGCCGCCGATCAGCGAGTGCAGGCACCCGGAGTCGAGCACGAGATCGAACGGGGACGGCGCCTCCCAGGCGAGCGCATCCGCATTGACGAACGTCACGTCGACGTCCGCGGCGCGTGCATGCGCGCGGGCGAGCTCGATTGCCTTCGGTATCATCTCGATGCCAGTCACCTCGAAGCCATGCTTCGCGAGGTACACGCTGAACGTGCCGGCGCCGCAACCGATGTCGAGTGCGCGGCCGCCGGCCGGCCGGCTCTTCACCGCGTCGACAACGATCTGGGGT
>Ga0193753_10000921_pt1 | contig 26712 bp, 21 predicted proteins | sample H1c2metaG_FD_144925 | JGI IMG/M metagenome (GOLD analysis project Ga0193753, IMG submission 144925) | Soil microbial communities from a riparian zone of the East river system, Colorado, United States - H1c2 | ecosystem: Environmental > Terrestrial > Soil > Riparian zone | place: USA: East... | reverse complement strand
ACGGTGGCCCGCTCGCCCACAGGAAGGCGGCGAGTCGACCGGGCTCGAGCCTCGCGATGGCGGCCGAGCGAGTGCCGTAGAGCGGCGTGTGGATGCAGAGCGCGGACAGCTCACGCAGCTGCTCGCGCGAGAAGCGCGCGCCGGGGGCCGGCTCCGGAAACGATTCGAGCGGGGCTCGCTGATGATCGGCCAGCGCGGCGGCGAGCGCGACCCGGAGCTCCGGCCACGGCGCGTCGACCGCGCCCTCGATCAGCTGGCGGGCGCGCGCGACCTTGACGTGCCCCTCCTGATCGAGGCGGCCGTTGGGCATGACGATGGCGCCGCGCGAGCGGCGGTCGGCGCGGGGGCCGGCCGGCTCCGGCTGGTTGGTGAGGAGCGCGATCATCCCGCCGTCGGTGACGCCGAGCCAGCTGCCGCGCTGCTCGAGGTCGAGACCGCCGAACGCGCGCGGCTCGTCCATCAGCAGCGTCGGACCCAGCGCCGGCCGGGTGTAGAGCTCGTCGCGGTTGGCGGCGACCACCAGCGACCCGGCGTGGCGGACGATCACCGCCGTGCACATGACCAGGACCTCGACGCTAGAGCTGCACCAGACCGTGGCGGATGGCGAAGCGGGTGATGTCGGAGTTGTTGCGCAGCTGCAGCTTCTTCAGCAGGTGGCCGCGGTGGGTGTCGATCGTCTTCACGCTGATGCCGAGCTGCTCGGCGATCTCGCGGTTGGTCATGCCCGAGGCGAGGAAGCACATCACCTCGAGCTCGCGCTTGGACAGCGTGTCGAGCGAGGCCGCGTGGTCGTCGCCGCCGTTGCCGGCCGCGGTCTTCACCTGCGGCGAGAGGTAGCTCGCCCCGCGCTCGACGGTCCGGATCGCCTCGATCAGCTCGGCGCCGTCGGCTCCCTTCCACAGGAAGCCGCTGGCGCCCGCGTCGAGCGCCCCCTGAGCCTGATGCTGATCGGCGTGGCCGCCCAGCACCAGCACGCGGGTGGAGCCGACCTGGCGGCACAGCTCGCCTATCGCGTCGAGCCCCTGCTTGAGCGGCATCGCGAAGTCGACCACCGCGACGTCGCACGGCGTGGCGGCCAGCACCGCCAGCGCCTCGGTCGGGTTGGCCGCCTCGCCGGCGATGCCGACGTCGTCGGTGCCGTCGAGCATTCGCCGCAGGCCACCGCGCACCAGGGCTCGATCGCAGACCATCAGGACTCGAATCATCGCGTACCTCTACGATGCACAGCTGCCTGTCCGGACCGGCCGCGCCCACCCAGCGCTCCCAGGGTTCCTTCCGTGCCGTCATGGATGCCAAACCCGATGGCGTTTCCAGAGACGAAAAATGTAACACAGGAGCGGCGGTTGCCCGGTTCAGCGCGGCGCTACACTCGCTCGATGCGCCCGGCGATCATCGTCGGCATCGACAGGAGACCGCATGGCTGATCGAGAGGGAGGAGGGCGGGAGCCGCTCGCGGTGGTGACCGGCGGAGCTGGGTTCATCGGGTCGCACACGGTCGACGCCCTGCTCGCGGCGGGCAACCAGGTGGCGGTGCTGGACGACTTCAGCACCGGCCGGCGCGACAACCTGCGCCAGTGGCAGGGAGACCAGCGGCTCGAGGTGGTCGAGTGCGACGTCGCCGACGGGCTGTGGGCGCCGCTGCTCGACGTCACCCGCCGGCGTGGCCCGGTCGCGCGCATCGTGCACCTCGCCGCGCAGACGTCGGTGGTCTACTCGGTCGACAACCCGCTCGACGAGGCGCGCACCAACTACGTCGGCACGGTCCAGGTGCTGGACTACGCGCGGCGAACCGGCGTGCGCAAGGTGGTGTTCGCGTCGTCGGCCGCGGTCTACGGCGACGTGGCCGAGCTGCCGGTCGCCGAGGAGGCGGTGTGCGAGCCGCTCTCCCCGTACGGGATCGACAAGCGCGCCGCCGAGCTGTTCCTGCGCTATCACTCGCTGGTGCACGGGCTGGCCACCCAGCCGCTCCGCTTCTTCAATGTGTACGGCCCGCGGCAGGACCCGGGCAGCCCGTACTCCGGAGTCATCTCGATCTTCATCGAGCGCGGGCTGGCCGGGCGCGACCTGACCGTGTTCGGCGATGGCGAGCAGACCCGCGACTTCGTGTTCGTCGGCGATGTGGTCCGCGCGGTGGTCGGCGCGGCGCTGGCCGACAGCGGCGAGGGAATCCCGGTCAACATCGGCACCGGCCGCAGCAACACGGTCATCGAGCTGGCGCGCGAGGTGCTGCGGCTGTGCGGCTCGACGGCCGCCGTCCACAGCGCGCCGGCCCGGGCGGGCGAGATCCGCCGCTCGGTCGCGCGGGTGACGCGTGCCGCCGACCTGATCGGCTTCCGCGCCGAGACCAGCCTCGGCGACGGGCTGCGTCAGACGATCGACTGGGTGCGCGGGCGGGGGTGAAGCGACTGGCCTCGCGCCTGGCCTCGGCGGCCGCGATACGCTGGCGGGGTGGTAGGTGACGCGGCGGGCGGAGCCAGTCGGGACCGCGAATTGCCGCTCGCAGTGGACCCTTCCTGGTCGGGCCGTTCCGCCGCGCCCCCACCCCAGATGTCGGTCATCGGCGGAACCCGGGGCGCGGGCCATGTATTCCGGCGGCGACCGGTTTCGGCGCGCCGCCGGCGAGACTCGGGCATGAACCTCCTCCTGTTCGATCCAGCCGAGCTGGACCGCGCCCGCGGTGGAGCCTCCGGCGCGGCGGAGATCGATCTCCCGGCCGATGACCGCCGCGCTCGCCACCTGCGAACCGTCCTGCGCGTGCGCCCCGGCCAGGTGGTGCGGGCCGGCGCGGTCCGCGGGCCGACCGGCTCGGCCGAGGTGGTCGCGGTCGACGAGCAGCGCGTCCGCCTGCGCGTGGTGCTGGATCGGACCGCCGCCGCGCGGCCGGCGGTCGACCTCATCCTGGCGGTGCCGCGACCCAAGGCGCTCTCGCGCGTGCTCGAGACCGCGGCGTCGTTCGGGGTCGGCCGGATCGATCTGGTGAACGCGTGGCGGGTCGACCGCAGCTACCTCGACTCCCCGCGCCTGGGCCCGGCCGAGCTCGACGCCGCGCTGCGGCTCGGCTGCGAGCAGGGCGCGACCACCTGGTTGCCGGACATCGGGCTCGAGCGGCTGCTGGTGCCGTACCTGGCCCGCGGGCCGGACCGGTGGGCCGAGGGCGGGCACCGGCTCATCGCGCACCCGCGCGCCGATGCGCCGATCGAGGCGATCGTCCGGCCCGGCGCGCGCGCGCCGGTGCTGATCGCGATCGGCCCCGAGGGTGGCTGGATCGATCGCGAGCTGGACAGCTTCGCGGCGCTCGGGTTCGCCCCGGTCCACCTCGGCGCCCCGGTCCTCCGGGTCGAGGCCGCGGTCGCCGCGCTGCTGTCGCAGCTCCAGCTGCTCGGGCGCCTGCCCGCCGGAGGCTGACCGCGCGTCGGCTCAGCTGCTGGGCGCCGGCTCAGCTTGCTGGGCGCCGGCTCAGCCGCGCGCGAGCAGCGACGCGTCGGCGCGGTCGAACCCGGGCCCGCCGCTGCCCAGCCAGTCCACGCCGTGGGCGGCCAGGCGCCGCGCCGCCGCCGCCGCGCGCGGGCCGCGCCCGCTGTCGAGGCACCACTGCGCGTGGGCCGCGGCCAGGGCGAGCTCGATGCTGCGCCCCAGCGTCATCGCGAACCGGCGCGCGCCGGCCTCGACCTCGGCGCCGTCGCCGAGGCTGCGGCCCAGCCAGGCACCGGCTCGATCGACCGCTCCGGCCGCGTCGCGCGCGCACCCGGCCAGCCGCTCGTCGCGCACCGCGCCGCACGCGCGGCGAACCTCGCCGACCACCGCCTCGAACGTCCCGTCGGCGGCCAGCGCGCGCAGCGTGTCGAGCGAGAGCACGTTGGTGGTGCCCTCCCAGATCGGCAGCACCTGCGCGTCGGCCAGCATGCGCGGCAGCGCCGTGTCCTCGACATAGCCGGCCCCGCCGAAGCACTCGAGCGCCTCCGAGGCGACCGCGACCGCCTGCTTGGCGGTGGTGAGCTTGGCGATCGGCGTCAGCGCGCGGAACAGCCGCTCCTCGTCGCCGGTAGCGCTGCCGCCCTCGATCTTGCCGAGCAGCTCGGCGGCGCGGAACGCCAGGTGGAACCCGCCCTCCGCCTCCGCCGCGATCGCGGCCAGCGTGTCGGCGTGGAGCGGCTTGTCGGCCAGCGGTGCGCCGAACGCGCGGCGCCGCCCGGCGTAGTCGCGCGCCAGCGCCACCGCGCGGCGCAGCCCCCAGGTCGCGCCCATCGCGTTCCAGGTGCGCGTCACGTTCAGCATCGGCGCGATGTGCCGCACGCCGCTGTCGAGGCCGCGCACCGGCGCCGCCGGCGTGCCGTCGAGGGTCAGCTCGGCGGTCGGCACCTTGCGGGTGCCGAGCTTGTCCTTGAGCCGGTTGATCTGGATGTTGCGCAGCCGCCCGTCGTCGCCGCGCAGCTCGACGTAGAACAGCGCCAGCCCCTTGCCGCCCGGCCCGTTGCCCTCGGGTCGGGCCAGGGTCAGCGCCATCTCGGCGGTGGTCGCCGAGGTGAACCACTTGGTGCCGTACAGGCGCCACTGGGCGCCGTCGAGGCGGGCGACCGTCTCGCTCTGGCCGACGTCGGAGCCGCCGGTCCGCTCGGTCATCCACTGGCCCGAGGTCCACGCGCGCGCCGGATCGCGCGAGGTCAGCCGCGGCACCGCGCGGGCGGCCAGCTCGGCGTTGCCCGAGTCGGTGAGCGTGCGCGCCGCGCCGTCGGTCATCGCCAGCGGGCACGAGTAGACGTCGAGCGACGCCTGGACCAGGTAGTTCATCGCGAACTGGTGCACGCGCGACAGATCGCCCAGCTCGCGCTCGTAGGCGGCGCCGACCAGCCCGCGCTCGGCGGCCAGGATCGCGGCCCGGCGCCACAGCGGCGACACCTCGATCCGATCGACCCGCTGGCCCCACGCGTCCCACTGGGTGAGGACCGGCTCGTTCAGCCGATCCTCGACCATCGCCCGGTACAGCTCGCCGCCGCCCAGCTCGCCCAGCTCGCGGTACTCGGCCTCGTGGGCGGCGAGCCCGTCGGCGGGCAGCACCCGGGCCAGGTACTCGCGCAGGAGCGCGTCGTCGTCGTACTGATTGCCCAGCCGGGGCGGATCTTGAAAGAACGCCATCGCCGATCCCTTCTGGCCGCGCAGCCTATCGTGGGCCTGCTCCGTGGTAAACACCTCACCCGGGTCCCATGCAAGCCCCTGCCAGCAAGCGTCCTGCCTTCAGCCTCGTCGCGCTGTGGGGCGTCGTCGGCTTCCTCGTCATCCTCGGGCAGGCGATCCACCGGCTGCTCGGCCTCGCGCTCGAGCCGATCGTCCGCGGTCAGCTGCACTCGTGGCAGTGGGGCCTCTACGGCCTGTCGATCGCGCTGCTCGGCTACAGCGAGGGCTACCGCGCGTTCCAGCTCAAGGCGGCCCCGCGCATCGTCGTGCGCGCGATGCACCTGGCCCGCCATCCGCGCCCGCTCCACGTCGTCCTGGCCCCGTTCTTCAGCACCGGGCTGTTTCACGCCACCCGCCGCCGCCTCATCACCAGCTGGAGCCTCTACGCCGGGCTCATCCTGCTCATCCTAGCGGTGCGCCAGCTCGATCAGCCGTGGCGCGGCATCGTCGACGCCGGCGTGGTGGTCGGGCTGACCTGGGGCGCGGTCTCGATCATCATCTATTATGTGCGCGCGCTGGCCGGGCACCCGCCGCGGGTGTCGCCCGAGCTGCCGGGCGAGGACGCGGTCGGCAGCTCGGCCTAGGAGTGATCGCGCCGACGCCGCTCAGGGCCGGTCGAGCCCGTCGCGCAGCCCGACCAGGACGGCCGGCGCCGCCGCCGCGACCCGCTCCGCCACCGACGGCATCGCTCGCCTGACCAGCGCCGCGCCGGCCGCATCCAGCGCGAGCAGCGGGCGCCGGGCGAGCACTCGCTCGACGCGCTCGGCCACCCGCTCCGGCTCGGCGTACTCGACGGGCAGGCCGTGCGCGGCCAGCCGTGCGCGCATCGCGCTCCACCGCCCGGCCCCGTCCGGCTGGCTCCAGGCGAGGCCACCGTCCACCGCCGGATCGACCACCAGCGCGGCCAGGTAGGCCTCGGCGCCGCCCGCCTCGCCGAGCAGCGCGCCGTCGAGGCACAGCTCGAAGCCGACGTGGGCCGCGCCGCGCGCCGGGCCGCGCGCCACCCCGCGCGCCATCAGGTCGTCGGCGATCTCGACCACGGCCCGGGCGAACGGGGCCAGCCCGTGGAACACTCGATCGGTCGCGTGGTGATGGGCCACCCCGTCGGCGGTGTCCGGATCGTCGGCGCCGACCAGGCGCATGCCGAGCATGGTGGCGAAGTCGGGCAGCATCGCGCCGAGCGCGAAGCCGGGCCCGCGCCCACGCCACGACGCGGCCAGCGCGTGCCCGAAGAAGTTCACCGCCGGCGCTCCGAACGACGCGCAGTCGGATGGTCAGGCGACCTGGACCAGAGGAGCACTGGTCTATGATGACTCGAGGAGCGCGCCATGGCGATCGTGGGCATCGATGTCGGGACCCAGAGCCTGAAGGCGGTCGTGGTCGGTGACGACCTCGCCGTGCTGGGCGCCGACTCGCGCGCCTACACCGTCGATCACCCTCGCCCGGGCTGGGCCCAGCAGGATCCGCTCGCGTGGGAGGAGGCGCTCGCCCCGGCGGTGAGGGGCGCGCTGACCCGCGCCCGGCTGTCGCCCTCGGCCGTCACCGGCGTCGGCGTGGCCGGCCAGCTCGACGGCTGCATCGCGGTCGGCGACGACGGCGTCGCGCGCGGCCCCTGCCTCATCTGGATGGACCGGCGCGCCGCCCGCGAGGTGCCGACCCTGCCGCCCGATTTCCGCGAGCGGACGGGACTCACCGCGGACCCGAGCCACATGGCGGCCAAGATCGTCTGGCTGCGCCACCACGCTCACGGCCTGGCCGGCGCGCGCTTTCACCAGCCGGTCTCGTACCTGGTCGAGCGACTGTGCGGCGAGTTCGTGATGGACCACGGCCTGGCGTCGACCACGATGCTGTACGGCCTGGCCGCCCGCGACTTCGACGACGAGCTGCTCGCCTGCTTCGGGGTCGAGCGGGCCGCGCTGCCGCTCCTGGGCGAGGCCAGCGACGCGGCCGGATCGCTCACCGCGGCCGGCTCGGCCCTCCTGGGTGGGCTGCCGGTCGGCATCCCGGTCGCGGTCGGCACCGGCGACGACTTCGCCACGCCGCTGGGCGCCGGCGTGGTCGCGCCCGGCGTGATCTCGTGCGTGATCGGCACCGCCGAGGTGGTGGGCGGGCTGTGCGAGCGCCCGGTCATCGATCCGAGCGGGCTGGTCGAGACCCACGGCTACGCGGTGCCGGGCTTCTTCGTCGAGAACCCGGGCTGGCTGTCGGGCGGCGCGGTGGCGTGGCTGCGCGAGATCATCGGTGCCACCGACGACGAGGAGCTCGATCGCTGGGCCGACGCCGTCCCGCCCGGCGCCGGCGGCGTGACGTTCCTGCCCGCGCTGTCGGGCGCGATGGCGCCGGCCTGGGTGGCGAGCGCGCGCGGCTGCTTCTACGGGATGACCGCGGGCCACGGGCGCGGCCACCTGGCCCGCGCGCTGCTCGAGGCGAGCGCGTTCGCCATGCGCGACGTGATCGACCGGCTCGACGAGCTGGGCGTCCCGACCGGCTCCATCCTCCTGGTCGGTGGCGGCGCGCGCAGCCGGACCTGGAACCAGATCCGCGCCGATGTGCTCGGCCGCCCGGTCGAGCTGGCCGCGGTCGAGGACAGCTGCCCGCTCGGCGCCGCGGTGCTGGCGGCGGTCGCGGCCGGCCACGCGCCCGACCCGGCCACCGCCGCCGCGGCGCTGGCCGGCGAGCGAGCCGTCGTGGAGCCGGACCTCGCTCGCCGCGCCGCCTGCGGCGAGGCCTACGATCGCTACCGCGATCTGTTCGACGCGCTCCGCCCGCTGTTCGAGCGCGACGCCGATCGCTGAGCGCTCACTCGCCGCTGGTCCAGCGCGAGATCCGATCGGCCAGCGCGGCGATCAGCTGGTCCTTGCTCACCTCGGGCGGCGGATCGAGCACCAGCTGCAGGATCGTCGTCGACACCAGGTTGATCATGAGGTGCAGCGTGGCCGGCTCGCGCACCAGCGTCACCCGTGAGCCGGCGTGCTGGCGCAGCGCGCGCGAGAGGTCGAACAGGCGCGGCGTGATCGCGCGGACCGCCGGCAGCCGGTTGGTGTACGGGACCTGGTAGTAGAACACCGCGACCAGATCCCGCTCGCCGTCGATGATGTCGTGGATGCACTCGATCCAGGCGCGTGGGCCGAGGTGGGGCGGCAGCTCGAGCATCGCGGGGGCCGCCTCTCCCAGCCGCGTCATCACCCGCGCCACCAGACGCTCCGCCACCACCGCGACGATCGCGTCCTTGCCCGGGAAGTACTCGTACAGCGACGCGATGCCGATGCCGGCGGCCGCCGCGATGTGATTGGTGGTGACCCCGATGTAGCCGCGCTCTGCCATGAGCCGCGCGCACGAGTCGACGATCCCCTCGAACGTGGCGCGCGAGCGGCGCTGGCGCGGCACCTTCTTGATCTGCAGCTCGGGTTCGAGCAACCCCGAGTGGGCCCGAGCGGGCACCGGCACCGCGACCCGGGTGTCCACCGAGCCGGCCGGGTCATAGCGCGGGCCTTCGTCGGCAGGGCCGTCCTCGTGGTCGCCGGACGGCCGATCGCCGCGGACCTGCGTCACCGGCCGTTCACCGCCAAAGAGCGGACCATCAGCGGGCGGGAGCCAAGCGTGCTTCATCACTTCCTCCTTGCTCGGGGGCGCGCCGCGCGATCCGCGCCGCGGCGTCGGCACGGATCGGCATCGGGCGCGCTCCTGCGGCCGACAGATACAACTCCCGCGCCATCTCTGCGCGCGGGGCAAACAACGCCTCTGGGCGCCCATGGCGCCGGTTGCTCGGATCCGCTCGTCACGGCCACCTCAGCCTGTGGGCTCGGATGAGCGCTGCTGTCGCCCTGCGGGTAGAGCGACTTGCTCTGAAATACGCCGGCTCGCCTGGTCCGGTTACGCGCCTCGTCCCGGGGGAGCGCACCCCACATCGTGGGGAGCCCCGCCCCGAAGACCGCGCGACGAGTGAAGAAAAGCCGCGATCGGGTCAAAGCGAATCGATCGAAGCCGGAAGATCTGCGAGCGCGAGATCGACCGCAGCCGCCGCGTGCAGAGCGGTCGTATCGAAGGTGGGCACCGCCACATCGTATGCATCGAGCAACGACCCGATCTCGGTGCAGCCGAAGATGACGCCCTCGGCGCCGGCCGCGACCAGCTCACCGGCGACGCGCCGGTACTGGTCGCGCGATGCCGGCGCGATCACCCCCTGGCACAGCTCGTCGTAGATCACCCGGTGGACCAGGGCGCGGTCGGCGTCGCCCGGGACCCGCACGTCGAGCCCGTGCCGCGCGCGCAGCCGCTCGCGGTAGAACGGCTCCTCCATGGTGAAGCGGGTGCCGAGCAGGCCGACCCGTCGGATCCCGCGCGCCGCGATCGCGGCCGCGGTCGGCTCCGCGATGTGGACCAGCTGCACCAACACCATGCACCGGGTCGCCGCGGCGACCCGGTGCATGGTGTTGGTGCAGAGCACGAGGAAGTCGGCGCCGGCCCGCTCGAGCGCCGCGGCCTCGCCGGCCAGGATCGCGCCGGCCTGATCCCAGTCGCCCGCCGCCTGCAGCGCGGCGATCGGCGCGAAGTCGACCGAGGCGAGCAGGATGCGAGCCGAGTGCAGGCCGCCCAGCCGCCGCTTCACCCCCTGGTTGATCAGGCGGTAGTAGTGAAGGGTCGATTCCCAGCTCATGCCGCCGATGAGGCCGATCGTCTTCATCGAGCTCGTCTCCTCGCTCACTCCGGGCACGGATCGCTGATGAGCGGGCTCTCGACCGAGAACGTGACCGAGCGGACCAGCGCGACCCGCTCGAGCAGCGCGCGATCGAGCTCGCCGGTGCGGGTGCCGAACGGGTAAGCGAACGCGACCGGGTCGTAGCCATCGGCGCGCAGGAGATCGATCGAGGGATCCGCCTCGTCATCGAGGTACGCGCCGAGCCCGTTGGCCTCGACGTAGGCGGGGGCGTCGAGGTGGCGGAGGCCGTGCGCCTCGATCGCGTGCCCGTCGTCGGCCAGCTGGCGGAGCTCGTCCCGCCGCGCGTCCGACAGGCGGTCGTAGCGGGACACGAAGAAGGTGACCCGGGCGCCGTGCGCGTCGAACGCGTCGCGCAGGCCGAACCACTCGTCCACGTGGGCGTCGTCGAAGCTGAGCGACAGCGCCGCGCGCGGCGGCCCGCCCGCCGCCAGATCGTCGTAGGTGACGAAGTCGAGCCCGAGCTGGTCGGCGGCGTCCAGCACCTCCTCGATCCGCTCGACCGACACCGTCCCGCCCGGCCGGTGCGCGTAGAGCGAGATCACCTCGCCGCGCTCCGCCGCCCGGGCCAGGCCGCTCCGCACGCTGTCGAGCTCGTTGCCGGCCGCCTCGTCGAGGTTGGCGGCGCACAGCACCCGGCGCCCGTCCCAGTCGTAGAAGACCTCGTCGATCTCGTCGAGCGGCGGCCGCGAGCAGGCCGCGGACGCGGCCAGCCAGGCGAGCCAAGCCAGGGCAGGGCGCCACACGACCCGGTCGTAGCGCACTCCGCGGCCGCGCTCCACTGTAGAGTCGCGCCGTGATCGGGCCGCGCCCATGGTCGCTCCTCGCCGCCGCGCTGGTCGCGGCACACGCGGCGGCCGCGCAGGCCCAGCCGGCCGCCACCCCGCTCGCGGTGACCCGGCGCCCGCTGGTCATCGAGCCGGGCCGGTGCGAGGCCACGCTGGTGATCGAGTCGAACGAGTCGGCGCGGCGCCGGTTCGAGCCGATCTCGCTGGCGCCGGATCTCCACTGCGGCGTCCACCCGCGCCTCGCGCTCGGCGTCACCCACAGCGCGCGCTCGCTGTCGCTCATCGACTCCGGCGACGGGTTGTGTCTGCGCGGCGCCGACGGAGGCTGCTCTCATGTCTACGACGGCACCGCGATCGATGCCCTGACGAAGATCCGCGACCAGCCCGATCAGGATGTCGCGGTCGCCGCCCGCGCCCGGCTGGTCGCGGCCTCCTACTCGCCGTTCAAGCCGTCGCTCCGGGTCGGCGCGCTGGTCCGGGTGCGCCGCGGGTCCGTCGCCGTGGTCCTCGATCCGCACCTCGCGTTCGGGCTGGCCAGCCGCGATCGCGGCAACCGCGATCAGCTGAACATTCCGCTGGTGGGTCAGGTGCAGATCGGCCCGCGCGTCGTCGTCTCGCTGCGGAGCGGGGTTCGCGGAGAGCTGGTCACGTTCGCCGATGCGTTCGCTGTTCCGGTGGGCGCGGGTGTCGAGTTCTCACCATCGCCTGTGTGGGACATCGGATTCGAGGCTGGATTCCCCAGGCTGCTCGGTCCACAGAACACTTTCAGAGAGCGCCACCTCGGGCTCCACGTCACATACCTTCTGCGCGCGGCGCCTCCTCCTTCGCATGAACGACTCTCGAGTGACGACTCACGTTGATCCATGCCTCGTTCTGCCAGGAGGCCCACCGCTTGCACCGCAGTCGGCGCCGATGGCTATCACGCTTCACGCTGCACGCCCCTCATGGGCGCTCGACCGGTGCCAGCCATCACGTTCCTATGCCATGCACCGCGTCACCGGATGTGATATGAACGGTGCGCCCGGCCGCAAAGCCTGGGTCTTTATCTTAAATTTCATTGGCTTGAGGGGTTATGTCTCTCCTATCTAGTGCTCGCCTGTTGGCCTTGCTGCGCCCGTCAGGGTGCGGGACCGGTGGCCCACGATGAGTGGGATGGGCGTGGTGGTCTTCGCCCTTGGACTGGTGGTTTTTGCCGGTCCGATCCTGGCGCGTCTGTTCCGCCGGCAAGTCGAGAACGACGTGGCGGACGACTTCGAGCCGACCGTCACTGTCATCACCCCGATGTTCAACGAGGGTGAGAGCATCCGCCGGACGATCGAGAGCATCCTGGCCCAGAACTACCCCCGGGCGAAGCTCTCGATCATCGTGGTCGATGACTGCTCCACCGACGACAGCTACGAGCACGCGCTGGCCGAGATCAGCGGCACGCCGCGCGCGACGGTGCTCCGCAACAAGGTGAATCTGGGCAAGCGCCGCTCGATCAACCGCGCGGTCCGCCGGGCCACCTCCGAGATCATCGTCTCGGTCGATTCGGACGTGCTCCTCGATCCGGACGCGGTCCGCAACCTGGTGCGCCGCTTCACCTGCCCGCGCATCGCCGCGGTCGGCGGCCGGGTCGACATCCTCAACCGGGAGAACTGGCTCACCCGGATGCAGGCGGTGGAATACTACTTTGGCTATCAGTTTTTGAAGGGGCTGGAGCGCTCGTTCCGCGCGGTCATGTGCCTGTCCGGGTGCCTGACCGCGTACCGGCGCTCGGTCCTGCTCGAGCTGGAGCCGCTGCTCGAGGGGCGCAACATCCTCGGCGTCGCCATCAAGTACGGCGAGGACCGCTTCCTCACCCGCCAGATCATCAAGGCCGGCTACCAGACCACGATGACGCTCGACGCGGTCTGCCGGACGTCGGCGCCGAACACCCTGCACGCCTACTTCGCCCAGCAGCTGCGCTGGCGCCGCTCCAACATCGTCGACTACGTCGGCGGCATGTCGCACGTGTGGCGGCTCCACTCGGTGGTCGCCGTCCACTACTACTCGGTGTTCGCCCTCATCCTGGCGTACCCGGTCCTGCTCCTGCAGTCGCTGCTCACCGGCACCTTCTGGCTGCTCATGACGGTGCACGTCGGCTGGGCGGCCGGCACCGGGCTGGTCTACGCCTCCCAGGTCCGCAAGCTGCCCGCCGACCGCCGCGTGTCGGCCTGGGACGCCCTGCCGCTCGCGATCGTGCTGCCGGTGTCCTACGCGGTCATGACCCTGCTGGCCATCCTCACCCTCGACTCGGCCAAGTGGGAGACCCGTGGCCACCTGGTGCCCGACATCGCGCCGCCCGAGGAGGTCGACGACGTGATCGCGGTGGCCGAGCCGGTGATCATGGCCGAGCCGATCGCGATCGCCGCCGCCGCGCGCGCGACGGTCATGGCGCGCCAGCCGGCCGGCACGACCCACGACCTCCACCTGCTGACCCGCACGCGCCGGGTGATCCGGCGCCGCCTGGTCGAGAGCCGCCGCTTCACCGCCTCGGAGTCGTGGCCGGCGCTGACCGCGGCGCCGCACATCTCCCATGGTGATCGAAGGAAGTGAGCCGAGCCCCCTCGGCCGACACCATGCCCGACATCAGCCATAGCGCCGAGCTGGTCGAGATCAACGCGCCGGTCTCGTGGCCGCGCGGCCTGGCCCAGATGTGGCGGAACCTGACCACGCACCACCACCTCATCAACAACTTCGTACGGCGCGACGTCCGGCTCCGGTACCGGGATTCGGCCCTCGGTTACTTCTGGTCCCTGTTCGAGCCGCTGCTCTTGGCGGGGGTCTACTACGTCCTCTTCGTCATCATCGCCGGCAAGCCGGAGCCGAGATATCCCCTGTGGATCATCCTCGGCGTGATGACCTGGGGCCTCTTCTCCAAGTCGCTCAACGACGCGATGACCTGTCTGACCCGCAACGAGGGGATGATCAAGCAGGTCTATTTTCCGCGCGAGCTGTTTGCCTTCACCAGCGTCGGCTCCAGCCTCATCATCACGGGGCTCAGCACGCTGGTCGCCGTCCCGATGATGGCCATGTACGGGATCGGCCCGAGCCTCGGCCTCCTCATGGTCCCGGTCGGCCTGGCCCTGGCCGGGCTGTTCGGCCTCGGCGTGGGCCTCGGGTTGGCCTGCGCCAACGTGGTCAACCGCGACGTGGAGTTCTTCTCCCGCTTCCTGACCCGGGCGGGGATGTTCATGTCCCCGGTCATGTGGACGGTGGCCATGGCGCCCAAGACGCGAGCCCCCTGGCTCAAGTACCTGCTGCTCAACCCGGTCGCCGTGCCGATCACCATGGTGCGCAGCGGGATCGAGGGAAAGGGGCTCGGGATCAGCGCGGGCTTCGTCACCTACTCGGTGTGCGCCTGCATCCTCAGCTTTCTCTTCGGCGCGATGATCTTCAAGCGCTTCGAGGCCAGGGTGGTGAAGAAGCTATGAGTCACACCACCATCCTCCTCGACCACGTCACCCTCACGTTTCCGCGGTCGCGGATCAAGCGCGGCCTCAAGGAGGGCGCGTTCCTGCGCTCGTTCGGGATCGGGGCGAGCGGCGAGGAGACCTTCACCGCGCTCGACGACGTCTCGCTCGAGGTCAAGCAGGGCGAGGTGCTCGGCCTGGTCGGTCGCAACGGGGCCGGCAAGAGCACGCTCCTGCGGGTGATCGCCGGGATCTATCGCCCGGACAAAGGAGTGGCCAAGCGGGCCGGGCAGGTCTCGCTGCTGGCCGGCGTCGGGGTCGGGTTCCACGGCAACATGTCCGGTCGCGAGAACGTGTACCTGTACGGCAGCATCCTGGGCCACAGCCCGCGCGACATCGACCGGATGCTGGACGGGATCATCGAGTTCTCCGGCCTGCGCGACTTCATCGACCAGCCGCTCAGGACCTACTCGAGCGGGATGAAGACCCGGCTCGGCTTCTCGGTCGCCTCCGCGGTTCAGCCGGAGATCCTGCTCATCGACGAGGTCCTGGCCGCCGGCGACGCCGAGTTCCGCGAGCGATCGACCGAGCGCATCAAGGAGATGGTGAAGGACGCCGGCTCGGTGCTCATCGCCTCGCACAGCCTCGGCACGATCAAGGAGCTGTGCAACCGGGCCATCCTGGTCCAGAAGGGCAAGATCGCCGCGTCGGGCCCGCCAGGCGAGGTGGTCGACGCCTACGTCCCACCTGCCGCGGTCAGCGACGAGGAGATCGGCTCGCGCAAGTCCGCCTCCGCGACGTGAGCCATCGCGCGCCGCCGGCGCGCCGCCGGCGGTTGCTGTTCGTCAGCAGCAACGGGGGCGGCATGGGGCACCTGACCCGCCTCATGGCCATCGCACGGCGCCTGCCGGCCGACTGCGAGCCGCTGTTCCTGACCCAGTCGTCGGGCATCGAGGCGGTCCGCAAGCTGGGGTTCTGGGTCGACTACATCCCGCCGCAGAGGGCGAGCGGCCTCGGCGCGGTCGAGTGGCAGGCCTACCTGAGGGCGCGGATCGGCTCGATCCTGCGCCTGCTCGGGCCGGAGGCGATCGTCTTCGACGGGACCTTCCCGTACAAGGGCCTCATCCGGGCGATGGAGGAGTTCCCGCAGGTGCAGCGGATCTGGTCGCGGCGCGCGATGTGGAAGCCGATCACCGCCCAGCGAGCCGAGCTGTCGCTGGCGCACGTGGAGGCCTTCGATCGGATCATCGAGCCGGGCGAGCTGGCCGCCGAGGCCGACCGCGGCTTCACCACCACCCAGCGCGACCGGGTCTCGCCGGTCGAGCCGGTCCTGTTCCTCGACCACGACGAGATCCTGTCCCGCGAGGAGGCGCGCGCGGAGCTCGGCATCGCGCCGGAGGTGGTGGCGGCGCTCCTCAACCTGGGCGCCGGCAACATCAACCAGATCGACCCGGTGCTGGCGGCGGTCGCCGACATGCTCGGCCGCGACCCGAGCGTGCACCTGATGGCGATCCAGTCGCTCATCTCCCGGCAGGGCCTGGCGGTCGACGGCGGGCGGATCTCGCGGCTGGAGACCTATCCGCTGTCGCGGGTGATCCGCGCGTTCGATTTCTGCATCGCGGCGCCCGGCTACAACTCGTTTCACGAGCTCCTGGCCAGCGCGGTCCCGACCGTGTTCATCCCGAACGAGCAGACCGACATCGACGACCAGGTGGCGCGCGCCGAATGGGCGGCGCGGGCGGGCGTCGGCCTGATGAGCCGCGCCGACGACCTCGAGGCGCTCGACCGCGCGCTGACCGCGATGCTGGATCCGGCCGTGCGCGACCGGATCGGCCAGCGCTGCCGCGAGCTGCCCGGCTGCGACGGCGCCCGCCAGGCGGCCGCGATGATCGCCGCCAGCGGGTGGATCGCTCCGGCCCGACCGGCCGTGCCCGTGCTGGTCCCGGAGGGCTCGGCGATGGCGGAGCTCCGGCGGCGGCTGTGGCACTTCTGGCGCCGGGTCCGGCTGATCGCGGCCCGGTTGCGCGGCGCGCGCGATCCCGAGGGGGCGGTCTCGCTGAAGCGGCCCGGGCGCGGGCGCCCTCGCGGCGCGCCCCGGCGGGCCCTGGTGGTCGCCAGCGGCGCGCTGGCCGACCCGTCGCGCATCCAGGCCCTGGGCGACTGGATCGCCGCCAATCACGCCGGCGCGGTGGTCCTGGTCCCGGCCGATGCGCTGCCGCCGCTCAGCCGGCGGGGCCTGACCGTCGAGCTCCTGGTCGACGGGGACGCGCGCGATCGGCCCGACCGGGTCGACTTCGCGGCCTACGCGCGGTGGAAGTCCGACGCCGTGCGAGACGCCTACGGCTGCGAAGCGGTGGTCGTGTGGGGCGAGTGAGCCCGCCGCTCAGCCCGGCTCGGCGCCGAGGTCCGGCCACGGGTTGCCGCTGACCAGCAGCTCGGTCGCCCGGTCGTGCTCCTCGCTGTCGATCGACCGCTCCTCGAAGATGCCGAATCGAACGTCCGGGTGAGGAGTCAGCCAGTCTGCCTCCCGCGCGATGCAGATCATCGGCACGCCCGCCCCCCTGGCGCTGACCGCCAGCACCTCGTCGTTGGCGATCGGGTAGGCCATGAAGCGGGACAGGTCCAGCCGGGCCAGGGTACTGGTGTGGAGCGCCACCGTGCCGGTGCCGAGGAAGTGGACCGGGGTGTCGGCCGCCAGCGGGTCCCGGAACTTGAAGACCGCGCGGCGCGATGACCTGGCGTCGGAGATGTTGCGGGCGAACAGGATCCCGTGCACCCCGACGATCGCCTGGCGCTGCCGGCGATCGATCGCGGCGCGCATCCGGGCCACGTAGTCGGGCGGATAGAGGATGTCGTCGTCGCAGATGAGGTGGAAGCCGCGCACCGTGTCGAGCCAGCTGAACTTGGCGGCGGCGCGCTTCTGGCTGGCCGGATCGAGGATGAAGACGATCCGCTCGCGGAGCGGATGCTGGCGGATGAAGTCGGGGACCTCGTCGTAGTTGTTGAGGTAGAGGAACAGGCGATCCACCTGCGGTAGCAGTGTGTCGAGGACCGCCGGGACGATGCCCCGCCGGGCCGGATAGGTGGCCATGGCCGCGGTGACGCTGTCGTCGGTGAGGCGGAGCTCGGTCGGCCTGGGCCGGTCGGCGCGCCGGCGGACTCGCACCCGGGCGGCCGAGGCGGGGGCGGCGCCGCCACCCTCGACCGAAAGGAGCACGTCCATGTGGTCGGGTCGCTCGCGGGTGACGACGAACGCGCTGACCTTCGCCTCACCGTCGACCGGCGCCTCGAACAGCGACTGGCCGGTGGTGCGAGAGACCCCTCGCACCTGGCCGCGCGCGTCGGGCCCGAGCCCGCCCAGGTCGACGTCGACCTTGTAGACGCTGTCGGCCTCGAGGTCGGCCGAGTCGAGGAGATCGTCGGCCGGCTGGCTGTCCGGCGCGCAGCCCATGTCGGCCAGGCGCCTGGCGTGGGCCGCGTGGCTGAAGCGACTCTCGACCAGCGCCAGCCCCCGGCGCGATCGCTCCTCGTAGCGGGCGCGATCGCGGTGGAGGTCGTCGACCGCGGCGCGGACCCCGGCCGGCTCGCAGTAGATGGCCGCGTCGCCGAACAGCTCGGCGAAGTGGGGCGGCAGGATGGTGGGCGCCCCGGCCGCCATCGCCTCCAGGATCGTGCGGCCGAACGCCTCGATCCACCGCGGATGGTGGAAGTAGACGAAGAAGTCGATCCCGGCCAGGAACTCGCGCGCGGTCATCGCGCCGAACGGCAGCACCTCCCAGCGGGCGGGCAGCTGGCCGAGGATGGCGCGCGCGGTCTCGGCGCCGCCGAGGATGCGGACCCGGACCCGGTCGTCGGCCGGGTAGGCGGCCAGGATGTCGCCGGGGTCGGCCGGCCACTTGTCGGCCGAATCGCGCGAGTGGCGCCCGATGACCGGGCGATCGCCGACGTACGCAGCGCGAGGCGCGCGCCACTGCTCGATGTCGATGATGTTGGTCCAGTCCACCGGGGCGATCGCGGTCGACACCGCCTCGTCCTGGATCGCCTTGCGCACCAGCGGGCCGATCGGGAACCACTGGCCGGCCAGCCCGAAGCGCTCGCGCGCCCGCTCCTGGCAGGCCGCCAGGCTGTACAGGCGCCGCCCGGTCTGGGCGTCGAGCGGAGGCTGGTTGATGATGACGGCCAGATTTTCGGCCTCGACCCTCGGGATCTCGGCCGCCTCGCGCATGAGCACGGTCGGGTGGCGCACGACCAGGAGCCTGGCTCGCGGCACCACCGGCCCGGCCGGGATCAGCTCGGCCTCGCCGGCGTCCAGGCACCGCTGGATGATCGGGTTGATCGGGCGCTCGCGCTTGAGGACCGGGCTGTTGACCTGGACCAGCCCGGTCGACAGACCGAGCCGCGCCTGGGCGTGGATCTCCTCGGCGTTCGAGTGCGTCGTGCCGCCGGGGAACCGGAAGTCGGACATGAGGATCACGTCGAACCGACCGCCCGCGCCGCGCCTCGGCCGGGCCGGCCCCCGCCCGGGCGCCTCCGCCGAGACCTCCAGCACCCCCGCGGTCACCGACGCGATCTCGGGAGGGAGCGACAGCTCCTGCTCGGAGTCGTCGAGCGCGGCGAACCAGCGATCGGTCCCGGCCACGAAGACGCTGCCGGCCCCGGTCGCGACCAGGAACGTGTCGCACCGCTTCTGCCCGTCACCGACGGTGCGGGCCAGGAGGCGCGGGTCGTCGCTGGCCAGGGTGCTGCCGCTCAGCCGGCCGCTGCACAGGCCGTGGACCCGCGAGGCGCGGGGCAGGCGGGCGAGCGGTGCGACGCCCTCCTCGACCGGGGCGAGGAACGCCAGGTCGAGCGGGCTGCCCTCGTGGGTCCAGCGATCGCCGGTCAGCCACAGGTCCGCGCTCGCCCGGCTCCAGTCGGCGCGCTCGGCCGGGCCCTGCGGGCGAAGCGCTACTGTCCCGCCGGCGAGGTCGACGTCGACCTCGACCTGTCCCGGGGCGGCGCCGAACACCGCGATCCGCCCGCCGCCGTCGCGGAACGAGCGCAGCGCGGCGAGGACCGGCCCGGTCAGGTAGCTGGCATCTCCGGCGATGACCACCTGCTCGTAGCCGGCCAGCAGCTCGGGCCGGGCGTGCACCTCGACGTCGGTCAGCGCGTCGAGGTGGAGGCCGCTCGCGCTCGCCCAGCGCTGCACCGACAGCTCGTGGCGAAGGAGCGAGCTGCCGCGCGCGCCGCGGTAGGGCCGGGACAGCCGGACCGGGTGCGGCCGGCCGGAGCGGCCGAACCGGAACCGCCCGGCATGCCCGTGCAGGTCGGCGCCCCCCCAGCGATTGCGAGCCGCGTGGGTGAAGAGCGCGCTCAGCTGGACCGCGCGAGACGCCGGCGCCGCGCTGGTCACCCAGAAGTGGTGCAGCGTGGCCTTTCCGTCGACGGTCTCGAACCGGACGATGTAGCAGCCCGGCTTCCAGTGGTGCTCGACGCGAAATCGATGCACCACCTGCCAGCCCTGCTCGTCGACCTCTCGCCCGCCCGGCTCCCACACGCCGGTGGAGGGAACGTAGAGCGGCGGCGACGAGTGCAGCTCCTCCCGGCGAGAGCTGGCGAGCGGACCCGGGCCGAACACCCGCGCGCGCGCGAACAGGCCGACCTGATCGGTCGACAGGCGCAGATCGACCTCGTCGCCCGGGTGGACCGAGAGCTGCGAGCTGAATCCCTGCAGGAAGCCATCGGCGTTGGTCCCCTTCGGCACCGTCCAGCTCCTGCGACGCGGGACCCAGGCGGCCAGCTCGCTGGCCCGGACGTTGAGCGGCCGGTAGGGGGCGGCCCGGCCCTCGAGCACACCGGCGCCGGAGGCCGGCAGCTCGTGGTTCTGCGCGCCCAGGTTCCACAGCTCGTAGAGCAGCGCCGAGTGCTCGCGGTCGGTCCGCGCCAGGCGCTCGAGGGCCGGCGCCAGCCCGGCCACCGCCGCCTCGAGCCGGGCCAGGCGCTGCTCCAGCGGGCCCGGGCGCTCGCCCGGCCCGGAACCGACGTCGTCGGACAGCGCGCCGATCGGTCGGCGCGGATCGCGGTAGGCCAGGGCGGCGCGGCGCTGCTCCTCGCTCCGCCGGGGGACGAAGACGACGACCGAGGTGCCGGCGACCTCGTCGATCGCGACGTAGCCGCGCGCCGAAAGGAACGCCGCCAGGCTCTCCCGGCTGCGCGCGTCGGCCGCCCCGGCGTAGATGATCGGCCGGTCGCGCGCGATGGTGCGCTCGGCTCCCTTCAGCACCTCCAGCTCGGCGCCCTCGACGTCGATCCTGATGAGCGCGACCTGCTGGTCGCCGACCTGCTCGTCGAGGGTGCTGATCGCGACGGGACCGGATCCGCCGAGCGCGACCTGGAAGGTCTGCACCGCGTCCTCGAGGTGGTTGAGCTCGACGTTGCGCCGGAGCGCCTGGTAGAGGTCCGGCCGCGACTCGAACGCGATGACCCGCATCCCGCAGACCCGGGCGAAGAAGACGGTGTGGTTGCCGAGGTGGGCGCCGACGTCGATGCAGAGGTCGCCGCGGCGCACGCGGGCGCGCGCGTCCTCGAGCAGGGTCGGCTGGTCGAAGCCGGCTCGGTCCAGGATCCGCTTCTGGATGGGGTCGGAAGGATCCGGCAGGTACAGGGCGATCGTCTCCCCGTGCGCCGTGAGCTCGACGGTCAGCGGATCCGACACGGGCGTACTGTAACCCGCCGCCGGTTCATGCCAATCGGACCCCGGGCCGCCGATCCACTGGATGCGGGTGGCGCGTCAGAACGGCCCACTTGCGCGCCTCTGCCCATTGGACGGCGGCGACCCGCGTCGTAAACCTGCCAGGTGCAGCCACCGCCCAGCGAGCCGCCTCGGCCGCCACCGCGGGTCAGGGCGCGGGTGCTCCGCGTCGCGCTGGCCGTCCTCATCTCCGGCGGCGCGGTCGCGTTCCTGGCCGCCCAGCTCGACTGGAGGCGCGCGCTCGAGGCGCTCCGCGCCGCCGACATCGGGTGGATCGCGGTCGCCATCGCGTGGTCACTTGCCATCCAGTGGGGGCGCGGGGTCCGCTGGACCTGGCTTCAGCCCGAGCCGGGCCTCGGCATCAACACCGCCGCCATCGCGGTGCAGACGTTCTACAACCGCATCGCGCCGATGCGGCTCGGCGAGCTGACCCTGCCGTTCCTCCTGCGCCGCCACGCCGGACAGGACGCGACCCGCACGCTGGTCCTGCTCATCGTGGTCCGCATCGTCGAGCTGGCGGTCCTCATCGGGCTGCTCGCGCTGTCCACGCTGCTCAGGACCGGGACCGAGAACGGCGGCTGGCTGGCGGTGCTGGTCGGGCTGCTCGCGGTGATCGCGCTGGTCCTGGCCCGGTTCCGCGCCATGATGCGCCTGAGCCTGCGCGTCACCCGCCGGGTCGCGCGCTGGATCCGCGTCGATCGAGTGCCCCTGGTAGGGCGCGCGCTCGAGCGCATCGAGCAGGCGATGGCGGGCGAGGCTCAGCTGAGCGGGCGCCGGCGGGCCGGCCTGCTGGTCTGGACCGTCGTCCTCCAGGCGATGCAGATCGCATCGATCGACGCCATCCTGCGCGCGTTCGCGGTCGACCTCGACTGGCTGGCGGTGGTGCAGGGGACCAGCGTCGCGCTGGCCGGGCCGGCGCTGCCGCTGCCCAGCGTCGGCATGGTCGGCACCCTCGAGGCGAGCTGGGCGTTCGGCTTCGTGTGGGTCGGCCTCGACCTCGAGACCGCGATCCTGACCGGCGTGGCGACCCAGGTGATCACGCTCGCGTTCGCGGCGGTGGCCGCGCTGCCGAGCTGGTGGTACCTGCTCAGGCGGACGGCGGCGCGTACTCCGCCACCCAGTAGATCGTGAGCGGGCCGCCCATCGGCAGCTTGTCGAGCCACAGGCGGCGAAAGCCGGCCGCGGCGATCGCCGCGTCGAGCGCGGCGGCGTCGTGGTGATGGTAGTGGCCGCGGAACCCGGCCATGCGCCGGCCCAGCCGATAGAGCCGCGACTCGGTCGGCAGGCTCACCAGCAGGCGGCCGTCCGGCTTCAGCCAGGTCCGGAACTGCTCGAGGGTGGCGGCCAGATCGTCCTCCAGGTGCTCGAGCACCTCGCCGGCGATGAGCACGTCGACGCTGTCGGCCGCGATGTCGCGGGCCGCCTGGTCGGGCGAGAGCAGCGCGACCCGGGGCAGGCCGAGCTCGGCGATGAGCATCCTGGCCGCCTGCAGCACGATGTCGACCCCGGTGACCCGCTCGGCGGCGCGGCTCGATTCCTCGAACAGGACTCCGGCGCCGCACCCGAAATCCACGATGTGACGCTCACCGCGTCCGGCCCAGCCGGCCGCGATCCGGCGCAGGCGGCCGGCGACCGCCTCGACCCGCTTCCACGCCATCCAGCGCATGGCCGGGTTGCGGTGCAGGTAGCTGGGGATCGCCATCTCGTCCCGCTGATCGGGTGGCAGCGCCTTTGCCATGCGGTGGAGGAGCGGCGTGGGGACGCGCCGGAGCGGCAAACTGGCAGTCACGGCGGCATCCTACGGCAAGGGCAGGGGGGGCACAATCGCCGGTCGATCCGCTATACTTCCGCGCCAGTGAGCTCGAGGGTGGACGCATGAGGCTGGTCGTCGGGATGCCGGCCTTCAACGAGGCGGCGACCATCGCCGACGTCATCGCCCGCGTCCCCAGCTCGTTCGTCGGCGTGCGCGACGTGCGCATCGTGGTGGTGGACGACGGCTCGAGCGACGACACCGCGGCCCTGGCCCGCGCGGCCGGCGCCGTGGTGGTGCGACACCCGCGCAACCTCGGGGTGGGAACCGCGTTCCAGAGCCAGGTGCGGGCCGCGCTCAGGATGCGGGCCGACCTGCTGGTCACCATCGACGCCGACGGCCAGTTCAACCCGGCCGACATCGGCAAGCTCATCAAGCCGATCCTCGACGGCGACGTGCTGGTCTGCACCGCCAGCCGCTTCGCCGAGCGCGAGCTGGTGCCGGAGATGCCCTGGGTCAAGAAGTGGGGCAACCGGCGCGTGTCCGGGCTGGTGAGTCGAATGACCGGGCAGAAGTTCCACGACGTGTCGTGCGGCTTTCGCGCCTACTCGCGCGAGGCGCTGCTCCAGCTGACCGTCCGGCACAGCTTCACGTACACCCACGAGACCTTCCTCGACCTGGCCGCCAAGCGGGTCGCGATCCGCGAGGTGCCGCTGCCGGTGCGCGGGACGCGCGAGCACGGCAAGTCCAAGGTGGCCAAGAACGTCGTGCGCTACGGCATGCGCACGGCGGCCATCATGCTGCGCACCTACCGCGACCAGCGCCCGCTCAGCCTGTGCTTCGCGCTGGCCCTGCCGTGCTTCCTGGCCGGCATCCTGATGTTGATCTGGTCGTACGCCCACCTCATGGCGGTCGGCACCTGGCTCAAGTGGGCTGCCTTCACCGGCGGTGGCGCAATCGCGCTGGGCTGCGCGCTCATCTTCTTCGGGTTCATGGCCGACATCGCGACCCGGCTGCGCCAGAACCAGGAGGAGATCCTCTACTGGCTGCGCCGCCAGGCCGAATCGGACGATCTGTCGCGCGAGATGCTCGGCCCGCCGGTCGAGGGCACCGTCCAGGAGGACGCGACTCGCTCGGTCGGCGGCGCGCCCCGGCGCAGCTGATCAGCCGGGCAGGCGGGCCACGAACTTCATCGAGCCGTGGCAGCGGAACAGGTTGACCACGAGGTCGAAGGGCAGGAACAGGGCGGTCACCGCGGCGAACAGGAGCCCGCGCTTCTTGGTCCCCGGCAGCTCGATGAACCGGTTCGCGAACGACAGGTACCAGAAGCTGTAAGAGCCGCGGATCGCGACCGGCTCGAACCCGCACTTCTCGAGGATGGCGCGGATGTTCGAGTGGTTGAAGACGAAGGTGTGGCGCGGGTAGTGATAGCCGGCCCAGAAGCGGCGCCACAGGTAGCGATCGATCGAGAGGTGATCCGGCGTGATGCCGTGGATGACCCCGCCCGGGGCCAGGATGGCGGCGCACTTGCGCAGGAACCGGAACGGGTCCGGCACGTGCTCGATGAGGTTCGAGCAGTAGATGACGTCGAAGCGGCGATCGCCGAAGTCGACGTCCTCGAGCTGGCCCCGGTAGAAGGTGAAGCGCGGCACCCCGGTCACCCCGGCGTCGACGATGTCGACCCCGGCCACCTGGATGTCCTCGCGCGCCCCGGCCAGCACCGACAGGAACGAGCCGTTGCCGCAGCCGACCTCGAGGCAGCTGCCGCCCGGCGGGATGTGGCGGGCCACGCCGCGCGCGCTGCGCCGGCCGAGCACGCCCTTCAGGCGGCCGTAGATCGAGCGCGAGCGCGAGGCCGCGCCGTGGGCCACGTAGCTGGCCGGGTAGAGCAGCTCGATCTGATCGGCCCGCACCGGCGGGTCATGAGTGACCAGGCCGCAGCCGGGGCAGATGACCAGCTTCGAGGCCCAGTCGACTCCGTACTCCCAGTCGCGGATCTCGTCGACCAGGCCGACCAGGGCCTGCCCGCAGTTCAGGCACGACGGCATCTCGGTTTCCTCGGTCTACTCGACGGCGTCGCGCCGGGTGAGCGTGCCGGCGAACGAGCTGCCGACGTACTCCGGGTGGCGCTGGAAGTAGCCCTGACCGTCCAGGTGCCGGTGGGCGCGCCGGAGCCGGTACGGGGGCAGCGCCGGCCACACGTGGTGCTCGAAGTGATAGTTGAACTGATAGGGCGCGAAGAACACGACCTCGTACCAGGGCGCCCGCGTGCTGACGGTGCGGTCGTCCTGGCCCGGGTGCTCGACCAGGAAGCGCAGCCGGCTCAGCATCGGCGACCAGGTCAGCGCGACGTAGAGCCAGACCAGGTAGAGGTAGGGCGCGCCGGCCAGCCAGAACGCGGCGATCAGCGCCAGCTGACACAGCGCGACGGTGGCCAGGCCGACCAGACGGGCCGCGCGAGAGCTGGGCTGGGCCGCCTTGCCCCCCGCGGTCGGGCCGGCGGTCGGGCTCGCGGCGCTCTCGGTCGCGCGCGGCGCGTAGTACTTCCGCACCAGCGCCAGCGCCTCGCCGCCGGTGACGAAGTGGAGCACGTAGCGCCACAGGCCGCCGCGCGCGCGCACCGCCGAGAAGTCGATGAACTCCGGGTCCGAGGCGCCGCCGTTCTCCGCGTGGTGCACGAAGTGGACGCGGCGGTAGTTCTGGATGCGCATCCCGATGAAGCCGGCCACCAGCGCGTTGCCGAGCCAGTCGTTGACCGCGCGATTCTTCGACAGGAGATCGTGCGACAGGTGATGGACGAGGGTCTGCAGGCTGCGCTGGGCCAGGAGGATGAGGACGAAGCCGGCGGCCAGGACGGCGGGCACGCCGCCCGGCAGGTAGAGCGCGGCGACCAGCGCCAGCCCGGTCCACATGTGCGCCGAGAGGACGTAGACCACGGCGGCCAGGGTCGATCGGCCGACCAGGGCGCGCGGCAGCTTGATCGATTCCTCGCGCAGGTAGCGCCGGAGCGGTGAGCTCGGGCGCGGCGGATCGGCGGGAACTGGGTCGGCGGGCGCCTCGCCGACCGCGCCTCGCGCGGAGTCGGCCGCGATTGACATGTCGGCAGCTTGCCCCACGGGACCCAGGGTGTCCAGCGTGCCCCGGATCACGCCGGGCAGGCGAAATGAATCGTCGTCCGGGTGGCCGGGCGACCCAGGCTCGCCGGCTCTAGCGCGGGGCGCCCAGCGACGGGAACTGCGCCACCAGGCGCGCCTCGAGCGCGGCGGCCAGCGTCCTGGAGTAGGTCGCCGTGATGTGACTGCCGTCTCTGTAAACGAGGATGTTGCCGATCACCACCGGACACCGGCGCTTGCCGCAGAACTGATCCGTCATGTCGATGAGACGGACGTCCGGGTTGTCGCGCGCCGCCTGGTCCAGCGGGCCGCCGGTCAGCGCCCTGCGGCGCCTCGCCGAGCACTCCTTCACCGACGGGTTCTCGGCCGACATGCACTCGAGCACCCGATCGGACTGGATCGGCGTGTGGCGCATGACGGCCACCGGGATGCCGGCGCGCGCCAGCTCGTGCCACGTCCGCCGCAGCCCCTCGACGATGACGGGGACACTCGTCTTGAGGTCCCTTTCCGCGGTCAGCGCGTGGCGCGGATACTGGGCCACCACGACCAGGTCCGGCTTGTTGGCCAGGAGCCGCCTCAACACCGTCTCGCGCCACTCGTCGCACTCGGTGTAGCCGCGCCCGAAGCCGCGGTAGAAGATGGTGACGTCGGCGAACGCGCAGCTGTCCTTGATGTAGCCGATCACGTGCCACCCGCGGGTCACGGCCAGTCGCTCGAACGCCGGCTCCCAGTTGGCCGCGTGGGAGTCGCCGACGAGGGCGATGGTCACCCGGGCGTCGCGCGGGCCGTAGTGGCACACGAGGACCCCGCTCCCCTTGGCGTTCTGGATGCACCGCTGCGCCCCGTGGCCGCCGTAGGCGTGGCCGCGATCGTGGAACGCATCGAGCGGAGTCGGGATGATCGGCGCCGGCTTGAGCTTGTAGCCGCGCGCGAGCGCGAGCGCGCCCGGATGGTCCGCGCTCGGGACCTCCTCCAGCTCGACGTCCGACGGAGCGCCACAAACAT
>Ga0193753_10000920_pt1 | contig 26737 bp, 24 predicted proteins | sample H1c2metaG_FD_144925 | JGI IMG/M metagenome (GOLD analysis project Ga0193753, IMG submission 144925) | Soil microbial communities from a riparian zone of the East river system, Colorado, United States - H1c2 | ecosystem: Environmental > Terrestrial > Soil > Riparian zone | place: USA: East... | reverse complement strand
TCGGTCTCGGTGACGACCATGTTCATCAGGCCACCGCGTTCCGCGACGCTGCGAAGCACGTAGTCGCGCAGCGACGCGGGCCACTCGTTGGGTTCGAGCAGTTTGCCGATGACGTTGAACAGCATGGCGACGCCGACGCCGAGAGCTGCACCGGCGTGCGAAAGCCGCTCCTGAGCGAGCACCATTTCGAACAGGCTCGCGCCGTCGCCGCCTTGGCTGGGTGGAATCGGAAGACGCAGATACCCGGCGTCGTGGAGTCGAGCGTAGTGCGCGAGTGGAAAGGTCCCGAGGCGATCATGTTCGGAGGCCGACGCTGCGAGCTCGTGTGCGAGTGACGTAGCGAGTGCGGCAATCTCACGTTCGCGAGGGGTGGCGTCGAACGGAAGGTATCGATCCATCGCTCTGTTCAAGCGCATCCAGCGGAGAGGTCAAGCCCGGACGGCCTGCGAATCAGCTCGGCGCGCGTGCTAAGGTCGGCCGCATGGTGGGCGATAAGTACGTGCCGAATCTGCGGTCTTTCGACGACGAGTTTCCGTCCGAGATGCCCGCGCCTGCGCTGCTTCGTGACTTCGCAGCCTGGCTCGCCGACAAACCTCGCTCCAGCCTCGGCTGGTTCCACCTCGAAAGCGCACCACTCGACGCCAAGTACGTGGGGCACGACGACGCCACACTCACCCTCCGCACTCGCCTCGGCATCTTCATGGTCTCGCCCGACGGCTCGCGACTCGCACTCTGGCAACCGGACGACGGGCCACCCGCCGTCGTACGCCTCGGACCGAACGGCGTGCTCAGCGATGTCTCGCCGGATCTGGAAACGTTTTTAGTCGCACTCGCCGAAGGCTCGACCGGAATACCCGCGCTCGAACGTACGCAGCGCGAGACACCCGCCGTGCGCGCAGAGCTAGCGACGTGGCTGGCATCTCGCGGCATTGCTCACGTGGGTCGCAGCGCGACTCCCGGCGGCATTGCCCCCAGCCCGGCTGCGCATCTCGACCCCGGCGCATTTCAACGCTGGTTCGAGGCTACACGTGAAGCTGCACGAACAGCCCACGCCGCGACGAGCGTGAGTCGGCCGCAGCTGACAGCAGCAAGCGTGTCGCCCGATCTCTTCGAACGGGTCGACCCGCTCCTGGGCCTTCTGATCGACGACTCACGCGTGCAAGTGTTCTTCGAGAGCATCGGCATTCATCTCGACGCTCTCCGCGACCCCGACGAGCTTCGCGCCATCTCCCGCCCGCGCGACGGCCTCGAGCTCGAAATCGCCTGGCCCTGGGACCGCGGCAGCGAATGGCTCGAAGCCGAATACCCGAAGTCGCAACGCAGCGCACTCGAGCTCCGGCGCGCGCGCATGTTCTGGTCGGTCACGCTGTTCGTCGTGCCCGAGCTTCGCGCGGCGCCGCGCAACCGCGGGCAGCTTCAGTTCCAACCGTTCGCAGGCAAGCTCCCACTCGGCATCCGCACGAACGACGACGCTACCTCGCTCGAGTCCACACTCGGCCCACCCGTGCGCGGCAGCGAAGGCACGCGGATTTGGGACTTTCCGCAGCGCCGGCGTGCGCTGATCGGTGCGTTCAACGAAGGCCCGTTCGCGCGGACGGATCTTCCGCGCGGCGGGCTCAAGTGGTTGACCTGGCGCTTCGGCCAGAGCGTCTGATCAGTCGAACTGGTGCTGCGCGCGCCGCAAGCAGTTCGAAAACGACTCGATCGAAGCGTCGATCTTCGGCGATAGGTCGGGCTCGAGCTCGACTCGTCCATCCTGCTCCGACACGACGACGTGTTTGTCGAGCACGAACAACCCCTGGACGATGTGGTGGGGGTCGAGCGAGCTCAACACCGGGCGCAGCGCGTAGTCGATCGACAACACGTGCGCGACCGTTCCACCGAGCGCAAACGGCAACACGACTTTGTTGCGCAGCGCGAACTGCGGCAGCAGATCGAGGAACGTCTTCAGCAGCCCCGAATATGCGGCCTTGTACACCGGCGTCACGACGATCACCCCGGTCGCCGCCGCCAACCGCTGCACCGCTTCGACGATCTCCGGATGGTCGACCTGCGCATGCAACAGCGGCTCCGCCGGCAAACTCTTCAGATCGAGGAGCGAGCTATCGATGCCGCGTTGGCCGAGCCGCTCCGCGAGGACAGCCGCGAACCGGCGCGAACGCGATGAGCTCGAAGGACTGCCACTGATGATTAACGTCGTGCTCATGTAGACGCCTTTCCGGGGGATGCGGGGTGAGCCTTCGCGGCCGCGAGCGGCAAGAGCCGAAACGATTGATCTCGGCTCGCTCCAGCGACGCGACCCGGACCCCAGCCTACCGCAGCACGGTAGCTGCCGAGTACACTGTGCGCGGCCAGGTGGTCTTCGTCCACTGTCCGATTCTGGTCTGCTTCCGGTGCGACGAACAACGCATCGACTGGGCAATACAGCTCGCACATGAAGCAGGTCTGGCAGTCCTCCTGACGCGCGATCACCGGCGCCGCATCCGGGACTGCATCGAACACGTTAGTCGGGCAGGCTTTGACGCAAATATCGCAGCGAATGCAGCGCGTATCACTCACGAGCTCGATCATGGCGCCGCTCCTGGCTGCGCCGCAGCACTCGAGGTACGGGGGCTGCTGACAGGGCCAGTCCCGAGGACGGCGTGCGACGAGTTTTCGGGGCGCACCCAGATTTGCTCGAGGCCCGAAGTGATCAACCGGCGCTGCTGCTGCGGGTCGAGCCCCGGGAAGTCTGCGCGCTTGTGCATCCCGCGCGTCTCAGTCCGATGACGTGCCGTCGCATACATGAAACGCGCGGTCGCGAGCATCGCTGCGGCTTCGCGCGCGCGTAACACCGTGCGCGCGTTTTGATCCGGCGCCACGTGCACGTCTTTCCAGTACCCGTCGAGCCGCGAGAGCGACTCGGACAAGCCACGCTCGGTGCGAAACAGGTTCCGATCGTACGGAAAGACCTCGGCCTGAACCGCGCGCACGAGACCTTCGGCATCGAAGGACTCCGCGCTCGAACCGCGCAGGGCCGCGCTTCCGAGTGGCTTTACATCGCGCGTCGAGGCGCCTGCTTGCCCCTTCGCATAGCGCGCAGCGCCCGCTCCAGCCCAGTTGCCGGTCGAGATCGCCCAGGCCGCGTTGTGACTGCCACCGCCGGTGAAACCACCGCAAATCAGCTCACGTGTCGACGCATCGCCCGCCGCATACAGGCCTGGCACGGACGTTCCACACTCTTCGTTCACGACGCGGATGCCACCGGTGCCACGCACGGTACCTTCGAGCCGAAGCGTCACCGGAAAGCGTTGCGTCAGCGGATCGATGCCGGTTCGGTCGAACGGCAAGAAGAAGTTCGGCTGTGACGCCCTCAGCTGCGCGCGGATCGACTCGGGCGCGCGATCGAGCTGGCAGTACACGGGTTGCGTGAGCAGCGTGCGCGCGATCACCGAGCGGCCGCGCGCCGAGCCTGCACCTTCGATCTCGCGGCCATCTTCGTAGTAAAACGTGGCCCAGCGATAGAATGCGCTCTTCGTCACGGACGCGAAGGCGGGCGCGAGGCCATACGCGTTCGAGAACTCCATGCCGGACAGCTCGGCGCCCGCTTCCGCCGCGAACAAGCCACCATCACCGGTGAGCACGTTGCAACCGAGCGCTTTGCTCAAGAAGGCGCAACCACCGGTCGCGATGATCACCGCATTCGCTTTGACCTGCCAGCGCTCGCCGGTTTGCCGCTGAATTCCAGCTGCGCCAGCGACGCCATGCGAATCGGCGAGCAACTCGAGCGCGGGGCTGTGATCGAGAATCTTCACGCCGGCAGCTTTCACGCGCTTGCGCATCAAGCGCATGTACTCCGGGCCCTGCAAGCTGCGACGCGCTTGGTTACCGTCGTCGTCCACCGGGAACGGATAGCCCCAGTTCGCGAGCTCGCCGACCATCTCGTACGTCTTGTCGAGCACGCGATCCATCCAGCGGCGATCGGACAGATGCCCGCCCATCGCCTCGCGACTCGCGCGCGCCTCTTCGCGAAGCTGTTCATCGGGCGGCACGTACCAGACGCCGACGCCCGACGGCGCAGTCGCACCACTGGTGCCGCAGTACCCTTTGTCTGCGAGCACGACGCGCGCGCCTTGCGAAGCTGCGCTCCAGGCTGACCACGTGCCGGCGGGTCCACCGCCGATCACGAGCACATCGGCTTCGAGCGACAGCAAGTTGTCACTGACGCGTGGGCTATTCCCTGCGCTCGCGCTGGATTCGATATCCGATTCGATGTGAGAGCTCATGAAGGTTCCTCCTGTGCGCGCGTGGGTGCTCGCTGGTGTCGTCCTACCTGTTCACGATACGAGACGATAAGGATGTTTACAAGACAATCATGCCTGCGCTACCAGCGCGTGTGCGAGAGTTCTTCGAGCGCCATCGCTTCATCACCGCCTTCGTGATTTTGTCTGCGATCACGGGGTCGAGCGTCGGCCTCGCGAAGGTCACGACTTCGCTCTACGCCGTGCAACTCGGCACGCATGAGACGCTGCTCGGGCTGATCGCGAGCTCGCAAAGCCTCGGCGTATTGATCATGAGCCTGCCGCTCGGCTTCTTGGTCGAGCGCTACGGGCCCGCGCGGCTGTTCGTCAGCGGCACGTTGATCGCCGGCCTCTTGTACATGCTCGTGCCGCTCGTGCCGGACCCTCACTTCCTGTTGGTCTGTACGACCGCGATCGGCTTCTTCATGCCGTTTCGCTTCGTCGCACTCAACACGATCTTTCTCACGCAGCTGCTCACGCTCGGCGAAGCAAAAGCCGGCTGGTACCGCGGCACGCACATGGCCGGCATGTTTTTGGTCGGCCCGTTGCTCTCGGCGTGGGTGATCGCCCACTTCGGTTTCGCGGGCACGTTTTGGCTCGTCGGGCTCGCGTTTGCGGTCACGATCGCGATGTCGCCGATCGTGTTTCGCCAGAACCTCGAGCACGAGCGAACGTTCCAAGGGCCGATGAAACTGCGGGATCTGCAGCGCCGCGTGATGCTCCTCGCGCGCGACCCCGAGTTGCGCCGCGTGAGTATCGTCGAGTTTACGGCCCAGGGGATTCACGGCTTCTACTCGTTTTTCATCGTCGTAGTCGGCGTGACCACGCTCGGCTTCAGCCGCGCCGATGCAGCGAGCCTCGTCTCCGCGCAAGGCTGTACCTATGTGTTCGCGTTGATCGCGCTCGGCGGTTTTGCGGCGCGTGCAGGCACGGGGCGCGTGCACCTCACCAGCTGCACTGGGCTCGTGATCGCGCTGCTCACGCTCGGCCTCGGCGTGCGTTTGCCCGTCCTGTGGGCGGGTGGAATGCTGCTCGGCGTGAGCCTCGGCCTTTTACAGATCGTGAACCTGACCCGGTTTGCGCACATCGGTGCTCGCATCGGTCGTGGTCAAACCGCGGGCATCAACGCGTTGGTCGGACCCTCGGGCGCATTCGTGGGCAGCCTCGTCGGGGGTGCGCTCGGTCGCAGCCTAGGTCTACAGACGGTCTTTCTATTGTTCGTGCCGGTCGTCGGATTGCTCGGCTGGCAACTCGCGCAGCCGGTGCAGGAAATCGTGCTCGATCCGCCGCATGCGCGTGATGGACAAACCGTGATGGAGCGCGGCCGCGAGAGCGCGTGAAGTGCCTGCATCCAGGCGTAAACGTTCGTCTCTTTTAGTAGACAGTCCGGAAACACGCGCGTAGATTGAACTCGATGAAGGGCTCGAGCGTGCGAGTGCGTGCGATCAGCGGCCGATGCCGGCTGTTCGCTTTGGCGGCGGTGGTCACTGCGTGCAGCGGTGCTCAAGGCAGCGCGCCGAAAAATGCGGAAGGCCTCGAGCTCCTCGAGCTACGCGCTGAAGGTTACTCGGGAACCGTAGCGTTTCCAGAGCTCGCCGAAGACCTCGGCTACCTCGCACCGATCAAGCTGAAGTACGTGGGCAACACGATCAGTGGGCCCGCGATGATCCAAAACGTCGTCACGGGAGACACCGACTTCGGAGGCGCGTTCAACGGCGCGGTGATCAAGCTGATCGCCGCCGGCGCGCCGATTCGGAGCGTGATCGGGTACTACGGCGCGGACGAAAAGACGTTCAGCGGCTTTTACGTGCTCGACGGCAGCCCGCTTCAAGGGCCGAAAGATCTCCTCGGCAAGAAGATCGCGATGAACACGCTCGGCGCACACAGCGAGTTCATGCTGAAGGAGTACTTGTTCCGCGCCGGCTACAATGCAGAGCAAGTGAACCAAGTGACGATGGTCGTGGTTCCACCGACGAACTCGGAGCAGGCGCTGCGACAAGGCCAAGTCGAGGTCTCCGTGCTCGGCAGCATCTTGCGTGAAAAAGCGGTGGAACGTGGCGGCGTGCACCCGTTGTTCACGGACTACGGCATGTTCGGCAAGTTCACGGCTGGCAGTTATGTGATGCGCGACGACTTCATTCGCAAGAACCCGAATACTGCGCGTAAGTTCGTGCAGGCGACTGCAAAGGCGATCGAGTGGGCGCGCAACTCGCCTCGTGAAGAGGTCGTCGCTCGCATGGAAAAGATCGTGAAGCAGCGCGGCCGCAACGAAGACCCGACGCCGATTCAGTACTGGCGCAGCACCGGGGTTGCCAGCACGGGCGGCAAGCTCTCCGACAAAGACTTTCAGGTCTGGATCGATTGGCTGGTCAAAGACGGGCAGCTCGAGTCGGGCAAGATCAAAGCCAAAGACCTGTATACGACGCAGTTTTTCGCGCCCGAGTCGAGTTGAACGAGCGCAGTGATTCGCCGCTGAGAGCGGCAAGCCGGGCGGAGGGTCGAGCCGTGACGACGAAGATTCAGTTCAATAAAGTCTCGAAGACGTTCACGGTGAAAGACTCGCACGGCCAAGGCCAGTCCTTCACCGCGATCGAAGACATCACCTTGGACGTGCGCGAAGGCGAGTTCATGGTGATCGTCGGGCCGAGCGGTTGCGGGAAATCCACGCTGCTCGACTTGCTCGGTGGTTTGACGAAACCGTCGCGCGGGACGATCACGCTCGACGGCGCGCCGATTGTCGGCCCGGCGCTCGATCGCGGCATCGTCTTTCAACAGTACGCGCTGTTTCCTTGGCGGACGGCGCTCGGCAACGTCGAGTTCGGCCTCGAGGCGAAGGGTATTCCCGCGGAGCAACGCCGCCAGATCGCGCTCGATCACTTGGAGCTCGTCGGGCTCTCCGGCTTCGAGCACCGGCACCCGCACGAGCTTTCGGGTGGCATGAAGCAGCGCGTCGCGATCGCGCGCAGCCTCGCTTACGACCCCGACGTGTTGATGATGGACGAGCCGTTCGCTGCGCTCGATGCGCAAACGCGCGAGACGTTGCAGACCGAGTTGCTCGGCATCTGGGAGAAGTCTCGCAAGACGATCGTCTTCATCACACACGGCATCGATGAAGCGGTCGTGCTCGGGCAACGCGTCGCGATCATGACGTCGCGTCCGGGTCGCATCAAACACGTGATCGATATTCCGGCCGAGCTCAAGCAAGCCGACAAAGACGTGCGGTCATTGCCGGAGTTCGGACGGATTCGGCATGAGATTTGGAGCCTCCTGCGCGAGGAAGTGCTGAAGGCGCAGGACCAAGAAAAACGCCGCCGTTCGAACGAGCGGGCTGCAGCAGGAGAGGTCGTGCTTCATGGCTAGTTTCGAACAGTCCATCGATTTGCCGGTGCAGCGGCCGAAGCTGCCCAGTGCGTTTCTGTCGACCGTTGGTCGCTTCTTCAGCCGAACTGGCGCGATCCTCGCGTTCATCGCGCTCTGGGAGACGGCGCCGCGTTTGGGTTTGGTCGAGCGCGCGTTCTTGCCGCCGTTCACCGAAGTGCTGCGCACGGCGTGGTTGCTCTTGAAGAACGGACAGCTCGAGTCGCACATCCTCGCGAGCTTGACGCGTTCGCTCACCGGCTTCAGCGTTGCAATCTTGTACGCGGTGCCACTCGGCCTGGCGATCGGTTGGTTCAAGCGCTTTGCCGATGTGCTCAACCCACTGCTCGAAACGTTTCGCAACACGGCGCCGCTCGCCCTCTTGCCGGTGTTCTTGCTCCTGCTCGGTATCGGAGAGTCCTCGAAGATTGCGCTCGTGATCTACTCGTGCTCTTGGCCGATTCTGTTGAACACGATCAGCGGTGTGCGCAACGTCGACCCGCTGTTGATCAAGTCCGCGAAGACCATGGGCTTGTCGTCGTACGAGCTCTTGCGCAAAGTCGTGTTGCCCGCGTCCGTGCCCACGATCTTCGTGGGCATCCGCCTCGCCGGGGCCTACTCGCTGCTCGTGTTGGTCGCAGCGGAGATGGTTGGCGCGAAGGCCGGACTCGGCTATCTAATCATCTACTCGCAGTACAACTTTCAGATCCCGCACATGTACGTTGGCATTCTGACCACCACCGTCATCGGTTTGACCTTCACCCAGCTGTTGATGTGGGTCGAACGTCGCTTCACGTCGTGGAAAGCGCCGGTAGGCACGGAGTGAGCCGTTGGCAGAGAAGCACCGGGCTAAGAGCGTTGTCGGCCGCGAGTCTCGCGTGCGGGTTTGTTGCGTGCACTTCGGCCTGGAACGAGAGCGGCCCTCCGCCGTTCACGGCTGCGGAGACGAACAACGCGCTCAAGCCCGTAAAGGTGCTCGAGCAACGCTGCTACGAGGGCTCGGAAAGCCAGCGGAACAAGCAGAAGGTGCACCTCGAGTACGTGCTGTACATCGACAAGCAGGGCGCCGTGACAAGCGATCCGGTGGGTGGCGAATACGTGCCGCCGCTCATCGAGTGCATGCGGCTCGGTCTCGACACGTTGAAGTTCCCGGCCAAGGGCGTGACCGACCAGCTGCGCCTCAGCGTTCAACTCGGCAAGTGAGCGACGCGGACGTGACCGACCACTGTCGATGCTCGGCTCGAAGTCTGTGAATGCAGACGAAGAGCCGGCTTTTTGAAAGTGGCAAAGGAACAGAACGTCATGCTTCGTAGGTTTGCACTTGCTCTCGTCTTGGGCTCCAGCTTGTTCGGGTTCGCCTGCTCGGACGCACCCGACGTCATACAACCGATTCCTGCTGGCTCGGGAGCGGCAGCGGGGAAGGGCGGCGCAGCTGCAGCGGGTAAAGGTGGCGCGGCCGCAGCCGGCAAAGGCGGTGCTGCTGCAGCTGGCAAAGGCGGCGCGGCCGCAGCTGGTAAAGGTGGTTCGGGCGACGAGGAGTCCGATGCAGGCGTGGATTCCGCCGACGCTGCTACTGACGCCGAAGCGCCGTGATTCGCGGCGCGTAGTACAGGCAAAGAAAGCCGGGGCGCGATTATCGATCGCCCCGGCTTTTTCGTAGAGAGACCGCTCGCGCTTACTGCGCGATCGAAGCAGTCGTCGTACCCGTCGCAGGCGCGGGCGCGGCCGCAGTGGAGCGAGTCGATGCGCCGGTCGGACCGATCTGCTCCCAGTAGTTCTCGAGCCCGAGCTCCTTCAACGCTTGGGTCAAGAACCGCGGCTCTGCCCAACTCGCGTAGTCGAACGAGTTCTTGATCAACCCGAAGCGCTTTGCCTCGTTGATCTGCTGCTTGAACTGCGCTCCGAAGTAGCCGTCGAGCAGCGGGCTCGAGAGCAACTTCAAGCCCTGACCCTTCAAGTCTTCCTTGAAGTTCGAGTACGGATAGCCCGACTTTGCCCACAGCTGGTAGACCGGAGTCGGCGCCTTCTCTTGGTCCGAGTTCCACTTCGCCGCGGTGATCAGCTGCTTCAGCACGCGCACGACGGTCGACGGGTACTTGCCGATGAACGACTCGGTTGCGAGAAACGAGCCGTGACGCAAGTAGCGCGGGTCGCCCTGTGTCGTATACACGATCTTCGCCGCGCCCTGATCGCGCAGCGCGATGTACGAGTAGTCGCCGAACGCAGCGTCGACATCTTTTGTCACGATTGCAGCTCGTGCAGTCGCCGTGTCCATGTTGATCGCGCGGATGTCCTTCTCCTGAAGGCCGTTCGCCTCGAGGATCTTCGCGACCGCGAGCTGAGTGTTCGTGCCCTTGAAGATCGCGACGCGTTTGCCGCGAAGGTCTTTCACCGACTGGATCGATGAGTCTGAAGGCACGACCAGGTACGTGTTCTGGCGGATGCCAGTCGCGGCGAGGATCTTCGTCTTCAAGCCGCTCGCGCGACCGACGATCGAAGGTAGATCACCGAGCGAAGAGAAATCGACGAGCCCGTTCGCATACAGCTCGTTTACAGCTGGGCCTGCACCACGCAGGAAGGTCCACGAGACTTTGATCCCGTCCTTGGCGAACTCTGCTTCGACCAAGCCTTTGAGATGCATCGTGGCCAAGCTGTGCCCGCCGACGAACGGGCGGTTGCCGCTACCAACCTGCGGGACCGCGATGCGGATCTCGCTCGGCTTGTCTTCGGCGCGCGTGACTGATGCAAGTGAAAACGCCGCCAGAGCGGCGGCGACGTAGGACCAAAAACTGACGATCTTCATGGGTTCCTTTCATGGCCAGCCGAACTACGGCTCGCCCATGTCAGGCGCCACACTATGATCGCCCTGTCTGAAATTCAAGACGTAGCTTCAGCCTCAGCTGGGCGTTCGAGCAGTTCTCGGCGAACTTCGTCCGTCAGCTCCTTCAGCTGTCGATCGTCGCGGTGCCGGGGATGCGGGACATCGACGTTCAAGACTTTTCGGATGCGGCCCGGGCGCGGCTGCATCACGACGACGCGGTCGCCCAAATACACGGCTTCTTCGACGTCGTGCGTCACCAGAATCATCGTGATGCCGGCGGTCTGCCAGATCCGCTGCAATTCTGCCTGCAAAGTGCTGCGGGTGAGCGCATCGAGCGCGCCGAACGGCTCATCGAGCAGGAGAATCTTCGGCTGGTTGATCAACCCGCGGGCGATCGCAGCGCGTTGCGCCATCCCGCCCGAGAGCTGATGCGGGTAGACGGTCTCGAACCCGGTCAGGCCGACGAGCTCGATGTGCTCCTTGATCTCGCGGCGCTTCGCTTCAGGCGTCAGCGGTGAGTTCTCGAGGCCGACCCCGACGTTCTGCTCGACCGTGAGCCACGGAAATAGTCTGTGATCCTGGAAGACGATCCCGCGATCGAGGCTGGTGCCGGTGACGCGCTTCCCCTCGACGCGAATCTCGCCGGTGTACTCGCCGTCGAGGCCGATCAAGAGCCGCAGCAAGGTGGATTTGCCGCAACCACTCGCGCCAACGATGCTCACGAACTCGCCCGATTGAATCGAAAGCGTCAGGTTGCTGAGCACCGGCAGCACTTCGTTCTTCACGCTGTACTGCTTGCTCACGCCGCGAATCTCAATGATGTCTGCTCGTTCCATGGTCGTACCCTCGAATCAAATGCCACGTACGCGCCACTGAAGTGCGCGCTGTTCCAGCTTGCCTGCGATCGCGTTCAGCGTTGCGCCGACTGCGCCCGCGATGATTACGCCGACGAGAACCTTGTCCATCGCGAGCGACTCGCGACCCTCGATCATCAAGTTGCCGATGCCGAGGCCGGGGGCGAGGAGATACTCCGCGCCGAGCGTGCCGAGCCACGCGTAAATCAACGCGAGCTGCACGCCGGAGAACACGGAAGGGAGCGCGGCCGGCACGATCACCTTGCGGATGACCTGCCAGCGCGTGAAGCGAAACACCTGTGCGACTTCGAGATACTCTCGCGCGACGCTGCGCACGCCTTCATGCGTGTTCAGCACTACGGGATAGAACGCCGCGAGCGAGATGAAGACGACCTTGGCGAACTCGCCGCTGCCGCACCAGACCGAGAGCAGCGGAATCCAGGCGAACACGGCGACTTGCTTGGCCGCGTGAAAGCTTGGGCCGAGCAAGCGATCGGCGATGCGCGACATGCCCATCAGGCCCCCAACGAGGAGGCCGATGGACGTGCCGAGCGAAAAGCCGAGGAGATCGCGGGTGAGGCTCGCGATGAGCGGCGCGACGATCGCGCCGTCGCGATACTGTTGGATCGCGCTGGTGACGACCTTGTCCGGGCGCGCGACCAAGAACGTATTTACGAGCTTGTACTGAGTCGCGATGTACCAGACTGCGAGGAAGACTAGCGGAACCGCGAAGCCGCGGAAGAAGCTGCGATCGAGCTTGCGGGTGGCCGGAGTGGACTGCGTCGACTCGGCAGCGGGAGCGGGAAGAGCCGAAGTCGTCATGACGCACCTCCTGCCGCTCCTGGCTGCGCGGGGCCGTCGAGGTTGGCCTCCGGGCGCCAACGCAAGAGCCGCGCTTCCAGCAACGCGAGGCCCTTGTCGATGGCGAGGCCGACCAAGCCTACGACGAGAATTGCCGTGAGCACGAGGTCGAGCTGGAACAGCTGGCGGCCCCACACGATCATGAAGCCGACACCTTCCGAAGATGCGAGCAGCTCCACGGTCACGAGCGACAGCCACGCTTGTGTGATCCCGTAGCGAATGCCGACGAACATTCCGGGCACCGCGCCGGGCAAGACGACTTTACGCAGCAGCTGCCAGCGGCTGAAGCTGAACACGCGTGCGACGTCGACGTAGTTGCGCGACACGCCGCGGATGCCCTTGAGCGTGTTCAGCGCAACCGGGACGAGGCTCGCGTGTGCGATGATCGCTACTTTCAGCGACTCGCCGATGCCGAGAAACATCATCGCGAGCGGAAGCCAGCCGAGGACCGGCACCTGACTGATCGCTTTGAACGTCGGGTGCAGGTAGTCCTCGACCGTGCGCGACAGCCCCATCGCCACACCGAGCAGTAAACCGAGCGCTCCGCCCACGAGGAAGCCACCGGTCACCCGCGCGAGGCTGATGCCGATGTTCGTGAGCAGATCGCCCGACTTCAGTTGTTCGACGAGCGTTTCGCCGACGGTCCCAGGCGCAGGCAAGATCTGCGGTGCGACCCACTGCCGCGCGGTCGCCACCGTCCACACGATGAACAACAACGCGGGTAGGATCAACCCCAACCCAGCGCCGAGCGACGCCCCCGCACGCGCGAACGGTCTTCGTTCGGGCTCTCGAGAACGCCTTGAACTGCCTAACGTTCCCATTTCGAGTTCCGTGTTTGCTTGCAACATGGGTTGGTTCCTTGCCAATGCGCCCGGTCAGAAGCCGAACTGCAGCTGCGCGGCAACTTCGTTCGAGGGGCCCTGCTTGTTGAGCTCGTCGTCGCGATGGTTGTAGTTGATCTGTAGCTTCGTCGTTTCCGCGAAGAAGACGTTCAAACCCAAGGTGAGCGTGTCGACCTTCGTGCCGACGACTTTCGTGTTGCGTGTGAAGCTGTCGAAGCGAACGAACGGTTGCCACGTCTTCGGCCACCAGTCGTCGTAACGACCTTGGTTGCGGAAGCCCGCGACGAACTGTTCACCAAAGCTGAGGAAAAACGTGGCGACGTGTGAACGGCTCGTGACGTCCGCGCGCAGCGGCTCCACGAGTGTCGTACCCGTCGTCTGCGTGTCTTTACCGACGATGAACTCGTAGGTGAGGCCGAACGGCCAGTGGTTGTAGTAGACGTCGACGCCGTAGCGCTGGCGGTCGCCTTTGCCGGAGATCGTCTTTTGATCGGCGAGAACCGTGTTCTTCTTGCCGTAGTACGCCGTGCCGCCGATCGTGATCTGGCGCAGCCACGAGTTGTATTCACTCGGGACGGTGAACGCGAGGCGACCGATGAAGTCTTTCCAGTCGTTGTCGTCGCCGGTGTTCGGACCCGTGCCGTTGATCAGACCGAACGCGTAAGAGAGGAGCGCTTGGCGATACGAATAACCGTAGTCCATCTGGGCGAAGAGATCGCCCTTCACGATGACGCCGATGTCGCGGCGCGCGAGTTGCAACGCGGTCGTGAACTCGGCGTTGCGGATGACCGGCTTCAACTCTTCAGTCGCCGGAACTTCGAGACCGAACGGCAAGAGCTGCTGGCCGAAGGTCACGGTGAGTGCGGGAGTCTCGCGGTCGACCGTCGGCAGGACCGAGTACGTGATGTTCGCGTCGAGCAGGTTCAGGAAGCTGTTGTTCGTCGCGGTTTGCGGCGATGCGCCGTACCGAAGCGAATAGGTCAGGTTCCGGCCTTCCTCGTAGTCTTTGTACAGGGTGCCGCTGAAGCCGATGATCGCAGACCCAATGTCGAAGTTCGAGCGCCGCGCGTACGTGCTCGCGTTGGTCGTGTCCTGGTCCTGCCAGGCGAAGCGCGTTTGAATGACACCCGTGATCAGCAAACCGCGGGTCGTGATCGCGGTGTGCAAGTCGCGCTCGCGCTGCCACTGAAACTTGAAGTTCTCGAGATCGGTCTGCAGGCCTTGCTGATCGTCACGAATGCTTTGCAGCTCGAACTTCACGTCGAGAGGCTCTTCCGGCGGTACTTCCGCACCGGCCGCTCCTTCTGCGGGCGGTGCGGCTGGCGCACTTTCGGCAGGAGGAGCAGGCGGTGTGCCGGCGGGCGGAGGCACGCCGGGCTGGTTATCCGGCCGATCGATCGGACCGATCGGCGGTTCCGCACCAGGTTGAGCTGCTTGAGCGAGCTCCGTAGCGTCTGAAGCGGACGGCTGCGGAGGTGTTGCCTGAGCAAGGACCAAAGAAGGAATGAAAATGAGTATTACGAGTAGAACAAACTTGGACATGAGAAGCGGACTCATGACGCATCCCAGATGCGCGCGGGGTTGGGAGTAAAGACTCGTGGGACTGAGTACAGTGCCCACGGGTACTCCCGTGGAATCCACGCAACCAACTGACCATCTGCTTCGTTCTCACGCCGCTTTGGACTTCGCTAGTTTCGCTTCGACCTGAGTTCCCTTGAAGAACTCGGGGTTCTTGCCCGCGAAGAAGTTGTACGGATGTGTGAAGACGAGGTCGCGGAAGTTCTGTTCCGTGAGCGCGCCCTTTTCGACGAGCGAGTAAGTCTCGGCGAGGACCTTCGTGAGATCCGGCACGTCCCAGTGACCGCTGTCCGACGCCCAAAACGCGTTCAACTGAGCGCCGAGTGGATTGACGCGCGTGTTGAACGCGTACGCAACCGTCGGATCATCGGCTTCCGAGCCGAAGAAGAAGTTCGGCACGTAGCGATCGCGGATGTCTTCGATCCGCTCGATACCAGCGAGCGCGAAGTCGTCGAGCGAACGCGGATCCTGCGGCTGCCGGCGCGAGTTGTTCGAGACGCCGAGCGCGCCGCCGAGCACCGTCTTCACGTCGCCGAGTCGCGTGCGCACGACATCACTGCCGTACTCTCGGTACAAGCGATGCAAGAGCTCCGCGTCGATGTGATCCGGGTTGTAGTTCTGGACGGCTTCGCGATTGCGCTTTTCCCAGTGACCGACGAGGTCCGAGTAGAGCGTCGCGCCCCAAGCGGCGCCACCTTCGAGGAAGCCGACGCGCAGATCCGGGAAGCGGCGCGTGACACCGCTGAAAAACAGCGATTTCGCGAGCGCTTCGGACGCCGACGCGAAGTGGCCGATGTGGTTGTACATGTAGCTCGAGTAGGAGCTGCGGCTCGTCCAACCCATGCCGGCGGAGTGCGTCGTGAGTACGGTCTTCAGCTCGACCGCTTTCGCCCAGAACGGGTCGTAGTCGTATTCGCTGTCGACACCGAAAGTGTCCAACCAGTTCGCGTGACGCGCGACGTCGGGATGGTGCTTCGACGGGTACTTCTCAGCGACTGCGCGGATCGGCCGGCGCAGATTGCCGGGGATCAACGCGACCTTGAGGCCGAGCGTGTTTACCGCGTATTCGAGCTCTTCGATGCCTTCCTGCGGGGTGTGGAGCGGGATCGCAGCGACCGGTGTCAGCCGATCGGCGTATGGCTTGAAGACGTCGCGGTGGTACTCGTTGACGGCGCGAATCAACGCCCGGCGCAGCTCTTGGCTGCCGACGTGCGTCGCGAAAGTCGACACGTTCGGAAACAGGATCGCGTAGTCAGTGCCCGACTCGTGCAAACGCTCGTGGAGAAGGCGCGGGAGCGAGACGGTTGCCAAGTCGTGTGTGTTCTTCGTCGGGATGGCCCACCAGGGCGGCCGCACCGAACGCGTCGCTGCGCGCTGCTCGGGCGAGAGCTCGTACCACTCGTTGTTCAAGTAACCGAAGCCGCGGTTGATCGCCGCGCGGAACTGATCGACCGCCGTACCGCCACCGTGTTTCGCGATGTAGTCCTCGAGCTCGGGTGCGAACTCGATCGTGTGAAGGTCGGTGTCGATCACCGGATAGTCGAGCCGGGCCTTGAGCGCGGCTGACGGGGAGGTATTGATGGAGTGCAGGTTCTGAGTCATGTCCGCGCCTCTCTTCGGAGTTGGGGAACCGGGGTTGCGAGCTCGATTAGGCCGCGCCGCGCGCGGGTCTCACCCGGGCAGTTCGCTAGGTTACGAGCCCTGTCTGTTTTAAAAGAACAGATTTCACTGGCCGAGGCAAGAGTTTTGTGCGGCCGATCTGCGACCCGCGCGTACTTTGCCGGTTCGTCTTGAATTAAAGACAGCGGATTCGTAGCGTGCGGCCACGGTCGGCGAAGGGCCGCTCCGTCACACATCACAGGTGACTGCATGGATCTGCTGTTGAAGGGCAAGCGGGCGATCGTGACCGGCGGTAGCCGCGGCATCGGCAAAGTGATCGCGCGCCAACTCGCGCAAGAGGGCGTCGATGTCGTGATCTCGGCGCGGAATAAGGAACGGCTCGTCGCGACCGCAGCCGAGCTCTCGGCCGAGGCGGGTCGCCGGATCATTCCTGTCGTCGCCGACACGGGCAATAAACAAGCGGTCGACGCGCTAGTTGCAGCGACGGTGGCGGAGCTCGGCGGGATCGACATCCTCGTCAACAACGCTGCGGTTCCGGGCGGGATCTCTGCCGCGACCAAGCTCGAGGAGATCATCGATCAGGAGGTGCTCGACGATCTCGACATCAAGGTCGTCGGCTATCTGCGAACCGCGCGCGCAGTCGCGCCGCATCTGGTTGCGAAGGGGTGGGGACGCATCATCAACATCGGTGGGCTCGCGATTCATCGCACCGGCCGGCCGGTCGCGACGTTGCGAAACGTCGGCGTGGCCGCGATCACGAAGAACCTCGCGGACGAGCTCGGGCCGAAAGGCGTGAACGTCGTCGCGGTGCATCCGGGTGCGACGCGGACCGAGCGCACCGATCCGAACAACGAGCGCGATCTGGCGGTGCACTCGAGCATCGGGCGAATCGTGGACTCGTCCGAAGTCGCTTGGGTCGTCGCGTTTCTCGCGTCGCCGCGCAGTGTTGCGATCAACGGCGACGCGATTGCCGTCGGCGGCGGAAGCCGCGGCAGCATCTATTATTGATTACTGTTCGAGTGAAGGAGAACGAGCATGGGCACAGCTAAAATCGAAGTAGTTCCAGTCGCCGGCCGGATCGGCGCAGAGATTCGTGGCGTTCGTTTGTCGGGCGACCTCGACGCCGAGACTGTTCAGGCGATTCGCAGCGCATGGCTGCGGCACAAGGTCGTGTTCTTCCGAGGTCAATCGCACCTCGATGATCGCAGCCAAGAGGCGCTGACGCCGATCTTCGGCGCCGGGCCGATCTCGCATCCGACCGTGCCGGTGTTGAACGGAACGTCGTTCGTACACGAGCTCGATTCGCGACACGGCGGCCGCGCGAACTCGTGGCATACGGACGTGACGTTCGTCGATGCGTATCCGCGCGCATCGATCTTGCGGGCGCTCGTCGTTCCTCCGCACGGTGGCGATACGACGTGGGCGAACACTGCGACGGCGTATGATGACTTGTCGCCCGATCTGCGCGCGCTCGCGGACAAGCTTTGGGCGCTGCACACCAACGAGTACGACTACTTGTCGAACAAGCAGAACGTCTCGGAAGACGACTTGCGGCGCTACCAGGAAGTGTTCACGTCGACCGTATACGAGACCGAGCACCCGGTCGTGCACGTGCACCCTGAGACGGGCGAGCGAAGCTTGATCCTCGGTCACTTCGTGAAGAACATTCTCGGCGTGCCGAGTCGCGACTCCGCGCACTTGTTCCAGGTGTTGCAGGACCACGTGACGCGTCTGGAAAACACAGTGCGCTGGCGTTGGGCGGCCGGTGACGTCGCGGTTTGGGACAACCGCGCGACGCAGCATTATGCGATCAACGATTACGGCGATCAGCATCGTCTGGTGCGACGCGTGACGGTCGATGGCGTCGCCCCGGTGAGCGTCGACGGCAAGCGCAGCAAGACGCGTAGTGCAACTCCAAAGCCCGCAGTTCAGCAGCGCCGTGCCGAAGCGAGCGCCGCCCTCGTCTAGCTCTCTAAACTCACAATCCGAAACAGCCGAACGAGAATATACATGACGCAACTTTCCGCAACTGAATCTCACGCCCGCAACGTCAGCCTCGAGCTGGATTCTCCCGAGCTCGCGACGACATACGATGTAACGAGCACGCGCCAGTTCGATCACGGCAAAGTGCTGATCGCAGCGCTCGCGCCGAAGCCGGGAGAGCGCGCGCTCGATATCGGTTGCGGTACGGGGCGGCTCGGCGAATACGTCGCGAACCTCGTCGCTCCGAGTGGCGAGGTGATCGGCGTCGATCCGCTGCCGTTGCGGATCGACATCGCCGGGCGCAAAAATCCTCGGTTCAGCGCGAGTGTGGGCCGGGCGGAGGACCTTTCGAAGTTCAAGGACGAGAGTTTCGATCTCGCCTACTCGAACAGCGTGTTTCACTGGGTGCTCGACAAGCCGACCGCACTTCGGGAGGCGTTGCGCGTGCTCAAGCGTGGCGGCCGCTTCGGCGTGAACAGTGCGGATGCGGATCGGCCGCATCAGTCGCAGAAGCTCGTGCGTGAGGTCTTGCTCGAGGAAGGATTGAGCAAGTCGGATGGCGCAAATGCGCTCGGCACGAACTACCGCGTGACGGCGCAGGAGCTCACGAAGCTCTTGAAAGAGGCCGGTTTCAAGGATGTGGACGTGAAGTCGCACACGTTTGTCGACGCCGTGGAAGGTGTCGACGACTTGATCGCGTGGAGCACCAGCAGCTCGTTCGGAAACTTCTTGTCGGACCTGAGTTCGTCGGAGCGCAGCCGCGTGCGCGAGGGTCTCAGCCGCAAGCTCGAAGCGTTGCGCACCGGCGCAGGGATCAAGCTCGAGCGGCATTTGGTGTTCGCTACGGCGCGCAAAGCGTGATCGTGTGAGGTAGATAGAAGGCCATGGAAAAACGACGCATCGGTACGCTTTCGGTCTCCGTCGTGGGGCTGGGTTGCAACAACTTTGGAATCCGTTTGGACGCTGAGCGTACCGATCGCGTCGTGCACGCCGCGCTCGACTCTGGCATCGACTTCTTCGACACCGCGGACGTTTACGGGGGTACGCGTAGCGAGGAGTTTCTCGGGCGCGCGCTCGGGAAGCGCCGCGACGAGGTCGTGTTTGCGTCGAAGTTCGGCATTCCGCTCGATGAGCAGCGCAAAGGCGCGCGGCCCGAATACGTGAAGCAAGCGCTCGAAGCGAGCTTGAAGCGGCTCGGGACTGATCGCATCGACTTGTATCAGTTGCATCGCCCCGATCCGGAGGTGCCGATCGCCGATACGCTCGGTGCGCTCGAGGAGCTCAAGCAGGCGGGCAAGATCCGTGAGATCGGTAGCTCGAACTTCACTGCGGAGCAGATCGCGGAAGCCGAGAATGCGGTGAAGCCAGGAGCTGCAAGGTTTGTCAGCGTTCAGAACGAGTACAGCTTGCTGCAGCGCGAGCCGGAGCGTGGCGTGCTCGATGCGTGCGTGAAGCGGGGCATCGCGTTTCTGCCGTATTTTCCGCTTGCGAGTGGCGTGTTGACGGGCAAGTACGCGAAGGGTGCACCGGTGCCGGGTGGTACGCGGCTGTCGGCGCCGGACGGGCCGCTCACGCCACGGTTTTTGTCCGAGCGAAATCTCGAGCTCGCGGGAAAGCTTCAGGAGTTTGCGGGGAAGCGTGAGCACACGCTGCTCGAGCTCGCGTTCTCGTGGTTGCTCGCGCGTAAGGCGGTGGTTTCGGTGATCGCAGGTGCGACGTCGGTGGAGCAGATTCAGGCGAACGTGGGGGCCGCGGGGTGGCGGTTGACGGCTGATGAGTTGCAGGAGATCGATCGGGTTTTGGTGGTGGATGGGTGAGGTGGGTGGTTGAGGTGGGTGGGGAAGGGCTCGCGCGCTAGCCTTGCGAGTTGTGCTTCGTAGGTCGCGGAGGAAGAGGAGAGCCACTAAGGGGGTTGGGATCGCGGACGCGTTTCGTGGGTTGTTTTTGCGCAATGCCCGCTGGGAGGTCGGTTGGACCGGCGTCGCGATGGTTGCTGGAGTCGTGGCCGCTTGGTCGCGCGTGGGTCGCGGACGCGTCGGCGGGCCGCGGCACTTCGTGCCTCACTGGGCAAGCCCCAGCCCCCGTGACGATTGATGTGCGAGCTCAAATAATCGGAACCGTCGACGCAACTGCTAGAGCCGATGGTCGATGAGCTTCGATGCACTCTGGCAGTGTTCTTCAAACGTGCTGTGCGCGCGTCGAAACCACAGTCGCAGCCATTAGCTGCGTCATCGATCGGATAGATCGTTTGGTTGCTTACAACTCGACTGTGTCTGGAAACGGCTCAAGCATGATTCGCTTGTTCGCGGAATGGTCGAGCAAGGTGCTGCGCCTTTGGCGTGCTGCAGCCGGTAGCGGCATCGCCGCCGTTAGCTGCGTCGTTGGTCGGGTGGATCGTTTGGTTGCTTACAACTCGACTGTGTCTGGAAACGGCTCAGGCTTGATCCGTTCGTTCGCGGAATGGTTGTGCAAGCCGTCGTGCCTTCAGCGTGCTGCAGCCGATAGCGGCGCCGACGTAAGGCACTCTCGGGGCGGGATCATCGTGATCGGGACCGTCACGCCGTGCCAACGCCGGCTGGGTAGGCTTATCGTTGGCACGGCGCGAGAGGCGGCTTGCTGCACCGTAGAGGAAGCGGACGCCGACCAGTGCATCTGCAAGCCGCCGCGTCCCGAGCGCGATGATCCCGCCCCGAGAGGGCCGTCAGCAAAGATCGAGCGTTCGATCACGAACGCTCTGCGGACGGGTAGAAGCGGACCACATGCTGCTCGCGCTCGTTCTTCTCTTGGCTGCTCGCACGCAAGAGCCTCGCGCAAGTACCGCTGCGCGAGGCTCTTCCGTTTTACGAGTACGCAGCGAGCTCGTGCCGCTGCCACGCGCGTGCCAGCGGGCGGTGCCGCTGGCAGCGGCAAGAGCCGACTGGCCGCGATGTCGGGCTGCGCGTATTCTACTCTGCTGCGATGCCTGCCTGGGCGTAACGGTTTCCCGGTCGCGGCAAACCGTAGTGGTCTCGTAACGTCTTGCCCGTGTACTCGGTCCGGAACAAGCCTCGCTTGCGCAGGAGCGGAATGACGTGATCGACGAAGAGCTCGAGACTCGACGGCAACACCGGCGCCATGACGTTGAAGCCATCGGCGGCACCCGAGTTGAACCACTCCTCGATCGTGTCCGCAATCTGCTCTGGGGTTCCCGCAAAGGTGCGATGTCCACGACCGCCACCGAGCCGCAACAAGAGCTCGCGCACAGTGAGGTTCTCTCGCCGCGCGATGTCGGTGATGACCTGAAAACGGCTCTGATGACCTTCCTGGTGTTTGACAGGTCCGTAGTCACGGAGCGGCTTGTCGAGATCAGACTCAGTGATCTCCGTGCCCATGAACTGCGACAGCTGCTTCAACCCGTACGCCGCGACCTGCAAGCGCGACAGCTCGGCCTCGCGCTCGAGCGCCTCTTTCTCCGTGCTGCCGATGACCGGCACGAGCCCAGGCAAGATCACGACGTGGGAAGGATCACGGCCCACCGCAACAGCCTGCCGCTTGAGGTCCGAATAAAATGCCTGACCGTCCTCGAGGGTCTGCTGCGCTGTGAACACGGCTTCCGCATAGCGCGCTGCAAACGCACGGCCATCATCCGACGAGCCCGCCTGTACGAGCAACGGATGGCGCTGCGGCGTCGGCGGCACATTGAGGGGCCCACGCACTTTGAAGAACTCACCGCGATGGTCGATGGTGTGAATCTTGTCGCCGTGGGCAAACCGGCCCGACTCTTTGTCGCCGATCAGGAAGTCGTCTTCCCAGCTATCCCAAAGCTTCAAGCAGACATCGAGAAACTCAGTCGCCCGTTCGTAGCGATGCTTGTGCGCCGGAATGTCATCAAGGCCAAAGTTTTGCGCCGCATCCTTGCCCGCAGTCGTCACGATGTTCCAGCCCGCACGGCCATTGCTGATGTGATCGAGTGAGGCAAAACGGCGCGCCAAGTTGTATGGCTCGTTGTAGGTCGTCGACGCGGTTGCAACGAGCCCGACATGTTCGGTCACTGCGGCAAGCGCGGGTAAAAGCACGGTGGGATCGAGCCAACCCACTGGCCGGTAGCGCTGATCTCCCATCAGCGACGGCCCGTCCGCGAAAAAGATCGAGTCGAACGTGCCGCGTTCGGCGAGCTTCGTGAGGTGAACGTAGTGCGCGTAGTCCCACGACGCAGTGATGCCGCTCTCGGGCAATCGCCAGGCCGCCTCGTGATGGCCCACCGTGTGGAGAAATGCGTTGAGGTGAAGTTGCCTTTTGGGTGGTGTCATGGCCGTCCTTTATACAAGACGAGACGGCGGCAAGCGAGAGAAGAATCCGTCTTGTTTAACAGAGACGCCTCCGCTATCACGCGGCTGTCACATGACGACCACACGCGGCCTCAATTTATTTGCGCTCACTTTGGTCGTCCTCGCGATCGGCTCGATCGCAGCGCGAAACACCCATACGCGCGCTCCCGTTCAGCTACTGAACGTTTCGTACGATCCCACGCGAGAGCTGTACGCTGCGCTAAATCCGCATTTCGTAAAGACTTTCGGTCATGCGCACGGCGTGGAAGTCGCAGTCGAGCAGTCGCACGGCGGCTCTTCGCGTCAAGCGCGCTCGGTGATCAGCGGTGCGCTCGCGGCAGATGTCGTCACACTCGGCTTGAGTTCTGACGTGGAAGCACTGCGTAAGCGGGGTTTCATCAAGGCCGATTGGGCGTCTCGTTTGCCGAACCATTCGCAGCCTTATTACTCCACGATCGTGTTCGTGGTCCGGCGCGGGAATCCCTACGCGATCCGCGACTGGCCTGACTTGGTCAAGGCAGACGTCGAGATCATCGTGCCGGATCCGAAATCCTCCGGTAACGGCAAGCTCGCCGCACTTGCAAGCTGGGGTTCCATCTTGGCGAACGGTGGCACTGACGCGGACGCAAAGGCGTATTTGAGGCAGTTCTACCAGCACGCGCCCTTCCTCGAGGCGGGTGCTCGCGCAACTTCGACTGCGTTTGCGATCGAAAAGCGCGGAGACGTCAACGTCGCCTGGGAAAACGAGGCCCTGCGTCAGGTCGCGGAATCGAAGGGCGAACTCGAGATCGTCTATCCGCCGCTCAGCATCTTGGCGGAGCCAGCTGTCGCTTGGGTGGACGCGAACGTCGCGAAGCACAAGTCGCAGGAAGCCGCGCGCGCGTATCTCGAGTACCTGTTCAGCGACGAAGCGCAAGAGATCATCGCGCAGAGCGGCTACCGGCCGTTCAATCCAAAGGTCCTCGAACGTCACGCGAAACGGTTTCCGAAGCTCAACTTATTCCGAGTCACGGCCGTTGCAAAGGATTGGGAAGATGCCCAGCAGAAGTTCTTCGCCGACAACGGCATCATCGACACCGTCTACAAGCCAAAGCCTCGTTGAAGCTGAGGGCGGCGGAGGCGCGGTCGCGCTGGAAGGCCGCATTCATCCCGAGTCGGGCTTTTTCCGCAAGCGTGGTGGGCTGCTCGGGAAACTGCCGTATAACTGGTCGTTCGCGCGCCGCGATTTCCAGGCCGGCCTGACGGTAGCCGCGATTTCTCTGCCGCAGAGCATCGCCTATGCGTTGATCGCGGGCGTCGATCCGCGGTTCGGCCTGTACACCGCGATCATCTTCACGACGCTCGGTTCGATCTTCGGTTCGTCGTCGCACCTGATCAACGGGCCGACCGGCGCGGTGTCGCTCGTCGTGTTCAGCACGTTGTCGTTTTTCGATCCCGAAGCCAAACTCGACGCGTACGAGGGCATGTTCCTGCTGTGCGCGATGATCGGGATCATCCAAATCCTGATCTCCGTGCTGAAGCTCGGAGACCTGACCCGCTATATCTCCGAGTCCGTGATCACGGGCTTCATGGGTGGTGCCGCCACGCTGACGATCGTCGGGCAGATCGGCAACGCGCTCGGACTGAAGAATCAAGGCACCGGCCACCAGCACGTGTTCGAGCGCTTGTGGCTGACACTCACGCAGAACGCACCGTTCAATTTGAAGGCAGTGGCGATCAGCGGCGGTGCGGTCGTGCTCGCGCTCGTCTTGCGGCGATTGGTGCGTCGCTATCAGTTGCCACAGCTCGACATGTTCATCGTGTTGCTGCTCGTGGCGATTCCAGCGTTTCTGTTCGGCTGGTCGCAGCCGTCAGCGACGGGTAAAGCGGCTGTGTCTCTGATCGAGGAAGTTCCCGCGAGCCTGCCGGGCTTCCACATTCCAGTCATCGAGTGGGCGTGGGCGGGCAAGTTGACCTCTGGCGCGTTCGCGATCGCAGTTCTCGGGTTGCTCGAGACGCTCGCGATCGCCAAGGCGATTGCGTACAAGACGCGGCAGCCGCTCGACTTCAATCGCCAGTGCCTCGCCTCCGGAATCGGGAACCTCGTCGGTGGGTTCTTCCGCTGCATGCCCGGTGCGGGCTCTCTTTCGCGCTCCGCGATCAACCACCAGGCCGGCGCGGCGACCAAAGCCTCGGGCATCTTTACTGCTGCGATCGTCGCGCTGCTCGTGCTCGTGCTGGCTCCGCTCACGCGCTACATCCCCAAGGCTGCACTCGCAGGTTTGCTGGTCGTAGCCGCCGCGCGCCTGATCGACATTCAGCGCTTCACCTACGTCACGCGGGCGGGTCGTTACGATGCGATCCTGCTCTACGGCACATTCATCACGACGCTTGCGGTCGGGGTGGAGTTCTCGATCATCATCGGCGTGATCGTGTCAGTGCTGTTGTACGTGCCGCGCGCGGCGAAGCTACGCGTGAGGCAGCTCATCGTCACCGACGAACGCCTCATTCGCGAGCGCGTGGCTACGGATGGGCCGCCAAATACAGTCGAGATCTACGACTTCGAAGGCGAGCTCTTTTTCGGTGCCGCACCGGACTTCGAGAAGCACTTACGAGCAGCCCTCGATGAGGCACGCAGCCACGGCATCACGCACGTGGTCTTCAGGGTCAAGCGCTTGCGCAATCCCGACGCAGTCTCGCTCGAAACGCTGGAGCACGTATTGCGTGATGCTCAGGCGCAAGGGTTCACCGTATTTCTCGCCGGCATCCGACCTGATCTACGTACCGGAATGACTCGCTTACGTTTTGCACAATGGTTTCCAGATAATCATTGGTTCCTCGAAAACGAGAACCAAGATTCGGCGACGCTAAAAGCAGTACGCGAAGCCTACGAGCGACTCGGCATCCAGCGACCGGCCGAGAGCGTCGCTTACTACTTGGTTTGAAGTCGGCCGCGCCGTTCTTCGCGCGCCAGATCGCGAAGTCGTGTCTCCAAAAACGTGAGTAGGTGAACACATGAAGATCCGTTCCAGCGGGTTGTTGGTTTTGGCTGGCGTGCTCCAGTGGGGCGCGTCGCACGCGAGTGCCGAGGACAAACCGTCGGTCATTCGCATCAGTTATCCGAGCGTGGGCGTCGGCGGCAGGCCCGCCGGGCACACCACTTCGATTGCGAGCGCGCATTTGCGCGGCTTGTTCGAGGAAGAGTTCAGGCCGGATGGGATCTCGATCAGCTGGAGCTTCTTGCGTGGCGCGGGTCCGGCGGTGAACGAGCTGTTTGCGAACAACCTCGTCGACTTTTCGCACCTCGGCGATCTGCCGGCGGTGATCGGGCGTGCGTCGGGGCTCAGCTACCGGATCGTCGCGGGCACGTCGGTGCGTGGCAACGTGTACGTCGCGGCGCCTTCGGATTCGACTGCCCAGACCGTGGCAGACCTTCGCGGCAAGCGCATCGCGCTGCAGAAGGGAACTTCGACGCACCTCGCCGGCGTGAAGATTCTCGAGCGCTTTGGGTTGACCGAGAAAGACGTCAAGATCGTGAACATGGACACGGTCAATGCGCAGCTCGCACTCACGACGCGTGACATCGACGCCGCGATTGGAACGACCGACTACTTGCGGTTGCGCGACCAGGGCGTCGCGAAGATCCTGTATGCGACGAAGGGCGATCCGGTCACGACTTCGAACGGTGCGTTTTTGGCCTCGTCGAAGTTTCTCGAGAGGTATCCGACGATCGCGACGCGCGTGTTGAAGGTTGTCGTCAAGTCAGCGCAGTGGTTGGCCGAGACGAACCCGACGCAGGTGTTTCAGTTGTGGACGAAGTCCGGCACTACGTTTGCGTCGTTCCGAGAAGATTGGAAGGGCGACGACGTGAAGTATCGAACCAGCCCGTTGATCGATCCGTATTTGACGTCGCGCTACAAGACGCAGATCACGGAGGCGAAACGCTTGAGCCTCACGAAGAACACGTTCTCGTTCGAGGAGTGGGCCGAGCCGAGGTTCTTGCAGGCTGCGCTGAAGCAGCTCGGGCTCGAGGGGTATTGGCAGCCGCGCGGGCTAGATGGGAAGCCGTCGGCGCCGGATGCGCGGCGGGCTTCGAATGCGCAGCCGGGGGCGGCGGTGACGGTGCAGCCAGGCGCGGCGCAGCCCGTGGCGGCACCGGTTGTGCCAGCTGGTGGGTGAGTTAGGAGCCCGGAGCGTAAGGAGCCGCCGTGCGCTCAGCACACGGCGGCGATTCTTTTCGTGCGGCGTGTCGTCG
>Ga0193753_10000919_pt1 | contig 26818 bp, 24 predicted proteins | sample H1c2metaG_FD_144925 | JGI IMG/M metagenome (GOLD analysis project Ga0193753, IMG submission 144925) | Soil microbial communities from a riparian zone of the East river system, Colorado, United States - H1c2 | ecosystem: Environmental > Terrestrial > Soil > Riparian zone | place: USA: East... | reverse complement strand
GATGTTGATGATGATGATCGCGCTGACGCCGGCCACCACCCAGAACCACCACTGCTTGTAGATCGGCTTGTCCTTCTTGCGCTCGCCGCGGTCCGGCGCGGTGGCCGGAGCAGGGGCCCGCGCGGGTGCGGCCGCGGTGCGCGGCGGTCCGCTCTTCGGCGCGGCCGCGGCGCGCCGCTCGGCCCGCAGGCGGCCGATGTCGATGCGGGCCGCGCGGTCCAGGTCCGGGTCGCCGGTCGGCGCGACGCTCTCCGGCGGAGTCGCGCCCCCGGCGGACGGGGGAACGGCCGGGCCGGGCGGGACGGCCGGGCCGGGCGGGACCACACCGCCGGCCGGTGGCGCGCTCTTCGCGTCGGCCTCGGCCTTCATCTCCGATTCGAGCCGCGCGATCTTCTGCTCGACGTCGGCGCGATTCTTCGCGGTCGGCACGCGCGCGAGGTACAGCCGGTAGCGGCGGATCGCCTCGCCGCGCTCGCCGAGGCGCTCGTGGCACAGGGCGATGTTGAACTCGAGCACCGGCGACGCGGCCAGCTTGTCGGCGGCGGCGAACTCGCCGATCGCCGCGCGATACTCGCCGGAGGCGAACAGCTCCTTGCCGCGGGTGAAGTGCTGGCGCGCCTGGTCGGTCGGGCTCTGCGCGCTGGCCGTGCCGATCGCGAGCGGCGCGAGCATCATGGCCGCGGCTACCACGACCGCGGCTGCGCGCCGAGGCCATCCGGTCGTCTTCCTCATACCCGCCTAGTGTGGCCCGGTTTTGCGGGGATCGCCGTGATGCGCGCCGCCCGCCGCTGGCAAACTCGTGCCGCTCGTCCGCCCGACCGCGCCGCTACTCGAGCCCGCACTCGGGCAGCTCCGGGTTCTTCTTGCACCGGCACTCGACCGAGTTCGGGTCCTGGGTACACACGTCCTTCGGCTCGCCGGTGTCGGGGCCGCCGCTTCCGTTGTCACCCCCGCCGGTTCCGTGGTCGGGGGGGCGGGCGACGCGCTCGAGCCGCAGCGTGACCTTCTTCTTTTGGTCGTCGAGGGTCGCGCGCAGGTCCTTGCGGCCGCGCAGCTTGAGGGTGATCTCGAGCGGCTGGCCGGGCTCGACCCACACGTTGGTCGGCGTCCTGCCCAGGCTCGCTCCATCCGGGCCGAAGATCTCCGCGCCGCTCGGGCGCGAGTTGACCAGGACCACCACCTTGGCCACCGCCGCGCCGCCGTCGCCGTCGGCTCCGTCACCGGTGGTGTCCTCGACCCCGGCGTCGGCCCCGCCCGTGGTGCCGGTCGTGCCGGTGCCGTCGGGGCCGGTGGTACCGGCGCCGGTCTTGCCGGACCCGGTCTTGCCGGAGCCGGTCTTTCCGCTGCCGGTCTTGCCCGAGCCGGTCTTCCCGCTGCCGGTCTTGCCTGAGCCGGTCTTGCCTGTGCCGTCACCGGTCGTGCCGGTGGTTCCGGTCGTGCCGGTGCCGTCGCCGGTGGTTCCGGTCGTGCCGGTGCCGTCGCCGGTGGTGCCGGTCGTACCAGTGCCGTCGCCGGTCGTGCCAGTGCCGTCGCCGGTCGTGCCAGTGCCGTCGCCGGTGGTGCCGGTGCCGTCACCGGTGGTCCCCGTGGTTCCGGTCGTCCCGGTCGTCCCGGTTCCATCGCCGGTCGCGCCGGTCCCCGTCTTGCCGGTCCCGTCGGGGTCCTTCGTCGCCACCGGGGGCTTGTCGCCGCCACCCTGCTGCTTCAGCACCAGGAGCGCGATGCCGCCACCCGCCGCCGCCATCACCACGAACAGGATCGCGATGAGCCCGGCCTTGCTCTTCCGCCGCTGCATCGGGCCCGACTCGCCCGGCGAGTGCAGCCCGCTGCCGTGACCGGTGAACTGCGGGTCCGGGTGAGGCACGTGATACGCCGCGCCACCCTCCCGGTGCATCGGCCCGCCGCCTTGCGGCATCGGCGTGTTGAGGTACGGCGACGGCGTGTGCGCCGGGCCCTGCCCGGGCGGCGTCGACGAGTGCGAGCCCGAGCGCCCGGAGAAGCCGCCCACCGACGGCATCGCGCCCGATCCGGACGCGCCGTGAACGGGGAGGTACGAGCTCATGCCGGCGCCGGCCAGCCCGCGGTAGGCGCCGACCAGCGCGGCGACCAGCTCGTCCATCGTCTGGTAGCGCTGGTCCGGGTCCTTGCGCATCGCGCGCAGGATGATCTCCTCGATCCCGGGCGGCAGGGCCTTGCCGTGCTCGGCCGCCATGCGCGCGAGCGGCTTCGGCTCGGCGGTGATGTGCTGGGTGAGGATCCCCATGAAGGACTCGCCCTGGAACGGCACCGCGCCGCCGAACACCTCGTACATGATGACGCCCATCGCGTAGATGTCGGCGCGATGGTCGACGTTCTGGCCGAGCGCCTGCTCGGGGGCCATGTAGAACGGCGTGCCGAAGATCGTCCCGGTGCGGGTGAGGTGGTTGTTGCCGTCGGCGCCGGACACCTTGGCGATGCCGAAGTCGAGCAACTTCGGCACGTCCTCGCCCTCGGCGGTGAGGGTGACGAAGACGTTCTCCGGCTTCATGTCGCGGTGGACGATGCCCTTGCGGTGCGCCGCGGCCAGCCCATGACCGGTCTGGATGAGGATGTGGACCAGGCGCTCGGGGGTGAGCGCCACCTTCAGCAGCTCGTTCAGCGGCTGGCCGTTCAGGAGCTCCATGGCCAGGTAGATGCGCCCGTCCGGAAGCTGGCCGAAGTCCTCGATGGTGATGATGTTCTTGTGCCCGATGGACGAGGCGGAGCGCGCCTCCTGGCGGAACCGGGTGACCGCCTCCTGGTTGGTCAGGATCTCGCTGCGCAGGAGCTTGATCGCGACGCGCTTCTCGATGTGGACGTGCTCGGCGGCGTACACCTCGCCCATGCCGCCCTCGCCGAGCCGCTCGGTGAGGCGATAGCGCCCGTCGAGGACCTGCCCCACCATCGGATCCGGCGCCGCCACCCCCGGTTGCGAACCGGAGGTTCTCTCGTCGCGATTCATGCTGGCACGAGTATGGCGCTCGAAGGTCGCGTTGTACAGGAGGGCCAGGGTGGCGCAAAGCCGGCAGAGGGCTCGCAAACCGCCGGTCCGGCCGCACCGAGCGCGCGGTGGCGACGGGGATGTGAAAGCAGCTAGACGACGACCTCATCGAGGTCGACGCGCTTCGAGCTCCCAACCGGCAAAGTCAGGCACCGTGACAGGTGCCGACACCCATCCGGGTAGCATCTTCGGCGTCCTGGTGGTTGAGGACGCACACCTGCCCTTCCGGGCACGGAGGAAAATCGGGGACGCCACACAGGACGTCCTCATCCGATCCGGTGTCGCCACCTCCATCGCCATCGTCCCCATCGCCGCCATCGTCGGCCGGACCAAGGGTGCAGCTGCTGGCGACGCAGCGCGGGACCAGCGCCGCGTCGCACACGGGCAGGCCGGGGCAGGCCGGGTTGCGCCGGCAGCCGAGCGAGTCGAGGTAGTCCTGCACCGCCGATGTGGCGACCGCGGTGTCGCTGCCGCCGAGCGCGCAGCCGCAGCAGTCGGCTTGCACCTCGGTGCAGTCGGTGTCCTCCTCGCACGCGAAGATCGGGTCCGGGTCGCCGCGGCAGGTGTCGACCAGGCAGCCGAGCGCGTCGCGCTCGAAGCCGTTCTCGCACACGTTGTTCGCGGTCACCGGCGCGCAGACCAGCACGCACTGGAAGGCGACGCAGTCGGCGACCACGACGGGGCAATTTTCCGGCAGCTCGCAGTCGACCTCGCTGCACGCCTCGGCGTAGTCGCTGTCCGCCGCGACCGCGAAGTCGGGACAGTCGCAGCAGGTCGACGAGACGGCCTCGCACTCGTCGGCGACGGAGCAGATCGAGACCGCCGGCGGGACCGGGGGCGGCGCGGTGCCGCCGTCGTCGGCGCTGTCGCCACCGTCGCTGGCGTCGTCGCCGTCGCCGCCGCTGGCCTCGTCGGAGTCACTATCGGTGCCGCCACTGCCGCACGCCGCGGTCAGCGCCACCGCCAGCGCGAGGACCAGCGCGGCTCGCGGGATCGAGAGCGGGGCCTCGACGGCCCGGCGGCTGGCATGCGCTGGATTCACGGCCCCGTCGACCATGGTGCACCTCCTGTGCCCGAAGCAAGTCGTCGGAATTGCGATCCGATCCATCACTTTTCTGAGATCGCGCACCGACCGAGCAGGCGGGGTTGAGTATCGTGCCCCCATGAGTGGTCCGAGCGCCGTCGATACCAAGACCGATCGCGCGCTGGAGGACCGAATGCTGGCCGTCGCCGGCGACAGCGAGCGCGTCGACGTGCTGGCCCGGGCGCGCGCGTTCAAGCGGTCGTGGATCGAGCTGGCCGAGGCGCTGGCCCGCGTCTACGAGAGCAGCGCGTGGCACGGCTGGGGCTTCGAGAGCTTCGAGGCGTACTGCACGAGGGAGCTGCACGTCACGCCCGGCACGGCGGCCAAGCTGCTCGGCTCGTTCCGGTTCCTGCGCGCCGCCGCGCCGAAGGTGATCTCGCGCTCGCGCGAGGAGCCGGCCGCGCCGGTGCCGTCGCTGACCGCGGTCGACTTCGTGGCGCGCGCGACCGAGCGCGGCGCGGCCGACAAGAAGGTGATGGGCGAGATCCGGCGCGCCGCGTTCGACGAGGGCGCCGACGGCCCGGCCCTGTCCCGCCGGTTCCGCGAGGTGGCGTTTCCGGTCAGCGACGAGGAGTCGAGCGATCGGCAGCGCAAGCAGCTGACCAGCACGGCGCGGCGGCTGGCCCAGCTGGTCGCCGAGGACGGCGTGCCGGTGCCGCGCAAGATCGCCGCGGCGGTGGAGGAGGCGGTGGGGCAGCTGCTCGAGGCGCTGGAAGACTGACCCCCTCGATGAACGACGAGCAACGCAGCCCGGGTGAATCGATCGACGAGCCGGGTGCGTCATCGTCTTCGTGGCGGGGCCGCCGGGCGGCGCGCGGTGCGCCGGACACGGCCGGACGGGCGCGACCGTACCGGCCCGCCGCCGTGGTCGCTCGCCGCGCGATCGCCAGCGCCGCGGCGTGGGCGGCGCTGGGCGCGCTGTGGGCGGGGGCGCTGGCCCACGCGGCCTCGCGCCTGTTCGCGCCGGTGGAGTTGCTGCTGCCGCCGGCGATCGGCGCGGTGGTCGGCGGCTCGCTGGCGCTGGTGATCCGGCGCCTGCGCCTGTCGCGTCCGCGACCGGCGATCGCGATCGCGTCGGCGGCGGCGGTGCTGGCGCTCGCGCTCCAGCTGGTCCTCGACTTCCGCACCCTGCGGGCCGAGCGCGAGGCGCGGTTCGACCGCGGGCGGGCGGTGCGCGAGGCGGCCGGGGTGGCGACGCGGCAGGAACTGGCCGAGTATCGCGCCGCGTGGATGGAGGGCTGGACGCTGTGGCGCTACACGCGCGCGCGGATCGGGTTCGATGACACCGGCGCGTTCACCGGCACGCCGCCGGTGCTCGGCCGGCGCGGCGCGCTTGTGATGAGCGCCTTCGAGCTGCTGCTCGCGATCGCGATCGCCGCGGCGTGGGCGGGGCGAGCGGCAGGCGAGCCGGCCTGCGCGGCGTGCGGGGCGTGGAGGGAGCGGCGCGCGCTCGGCAGCGCGGCGCACGGAGTCGCGCGCGAGGTGGTGGCGCGGCTGCGCGGGGGAGACGCGGCCGGCGCCGCGGCGCTGGTGCGGCCGCCCGACACCCACGAGGCGGTGATGTTCTGGCTGCTCTCCTGTCCAGCCGGACACGACGGTGACGGCGGCGTCTTGCGGGTGAGCGAGGTGTTCTGGACCCGCCGGCGCCGCCTGGCGCTCCAGCGGATCGCGGACCTCGAGGTCGACGGCGCGGCGGTGGAGCCGCTGGCGGCCGAGCTGCGCGCGGCGGAGGAGGCGGAGGAGTGAGCGACGAGGGGCCGCCGCCGCCGGGCTCGCGATCGAGCACCGGGTCCCCGGCGGTGACCGGTTCCTCGGCGGTCGCGGGGAGCGCCGCTGCCCCTGGCGGCGAGGGCGAGGCGGGCGAGGCGGGCGAGCCGGGACGGCGCTGGCGGTCGACGCTGAGCGGGCGCGGGTTGCCGCCGACGCAGCGGAGCCTGCGCCGGCGGGTGGCTCACCTGGTCCACGTCGCCCAGCACCGCGCCCCGCCGGGGACGCGGCGGCGGGTCCGCTTCTCGCTCTACGTCGTCCGCCTGACCGCGCAGGTGCTCCGGCAGTGGGCGCGCGATCGCTGCCCGCAGCAGGCCGCCTCGCTCGCGTTCCAGACCGTGCTCTCGGTGGTGCCGTTCCTCGCGGTCTGCCTGGCCGCGGTGCGCGCGACCGGGCTCATGGGGGCGGAGTCCGCGCTCATCGACTTCCTGTCGGATCGCTTCATCCCGGTGTCGCGGGTCGAGCTGGCCCGGACCCTGCGCGAGTGGTCCGACAACGTCACCTTCCAGTCGCTCGGGCTGGTCGGCCTGGTCACCACGGTGATCATCGCCTTCGTGATGTGGAGCAGCCTCGAGCAGACCATGAACTACGTGTGGCGGGTCGAGCGCCGCCGCTCGGTGGCCCAGAAGTTCGTGGTCTTCTACGCCAGCGCCACCATCGGCCCGCTCCTCATCGGCGTGTCGCTGTACCAGGCCGCGCGGTTCGGGCTGGTCGAGAGCGGCCACGGGCTGCTGATCAGCCTGCCGGCCAGTTTTCTGGCCCTGTTCCTGGCCAACTACTTCATCCCCGCGACCCGGGTGCGGGTCAAGCCGGCCCTGGTCGGCGCGGCCTTCACCACGATCCTGTTCGAGGCGGCCAAGCACCTGTTCGCGCTCTACGTCAGCCAGGTCGCGTTCGAGCGCTACTCCGGCATCTACGGGGCGCTGGCCGTCCTGCCGATCTGCCTCATCTGGATCTACTGGTCGTGGCTCATGCTGCTGCTGGGAGCGGAGGTCGCCCACGCGGCCCAGAACATCCGCCTGCTCGAGCGCAGCGAGCGCCGCGGCGCGCTCTCGCTCGAGAACGAGCTGCTCCGCCGGGTCAACGGGCCGATGGCGGCGCGGCTGATGGTCGCGGTGGCGGACGCCTACCTGTCCGGACAGAAGACCTTCTCGCGGCTCCAGGCCGCCGATCGCTTCGACCTCTCACCCGAGGCGGTCGAGCGCCTCACCCGTCGCCTCAAGGAGTCCGACCTGCTCCTCGAGGTCGACGGCGAGCACAGCGGCTTCCTGCCGGCCCGTCCGCCCGGCCAGATCAAGCTGGCCGAGGTGCTGGCCGCGTTTCGCACCGGCGATCGCGACATGGGCAGCGGCGACCTGAACCGGATCGACGCGGTGCTGGCCGAGATCGAGGCGGGTGCGCTGGCCCGCTCCGGCGAGATCACGATCGATCAGCTGATCGATCCGCACGCCTGAAGCGCGGAGGCCGCCCGGCGGCCGGATCACTCCTCGAGGTCGGCGAAGCGCTCGCGCCGGATGCGGCGCGCGACCCCGATCGAGCGAACCATGGTGACCGGGCGCGGCAGCACGGTGGTGATGGCGATCTCCTCCAGCTCGGCGGCGACCAGCACCGCGGCGGCGATCCGGAGCGGCCAGGTCGGCCCGCCGGCGAACACGATCACGGTCGCGCCGCCGATGAGGTACGCGGCGATCACCGCGCCGCGCGTGTGGTAGCTGGTGAGAGTGCCGTACTTGATGAAGCCATAGGTGATCGGCACCGCGAACGCCGCCACGATCGCCCAGAACGTCCCGGCCTCGCTGTGGACCAGATCGGGCCGCAGCCAGTACGCGCACAGCGGCACGCTCGCGTAGGTGGCCAGATCGGCCCAGCTGTCCAGCCGGGCGCCCCAGCGCGACGCCTGGCCCAGCCAGCGGGCCAGCTTGCCGTCGACGATGTCGGTGACGAGCGAGACCGTCAGCACCAGCACGAACGCGCGCGGCATGCCGCGGTTGGCCAGGAGCAGCAGCACCGGCGCCATGGCCAGGCGCGACAGCGTGACCAGGTTGGCCGGCGTCCAGAACCGATCGAGCTTCTCCGCCACCGGCTCGCTCATCGAGCGCGAGTCTACCTCCTCGGCGCCACGGGCGTAGAATCCGTCCCATGGACCGGATCACTCGTCGCGATCTCCTGGTCGGCATCGGCGGCGCCTCGGCGGTGGGCGCCCTGGCGTGCAGCGCCCATCCCGCCGTGCGCGGCGCGGGGTCGGGCGGCGGCGGAGCGCCCGATGGCCGCGCCAGCGGCCGCGGCATGGTGGCGTCCAGCCAGGTGCCGGCCACCGAGGCCGGAGTGTCGATCCTGCGCGCCGGCGGCAACGCGGCCGACGCCGCGATCGCGGTCGCGGCCGCGCTCAACGTCACCGAGCCGACCTCGACCGGCCTGGGCGGCGACTGCTTCGCGCTCTACTACGACGGGGCGACTCGCGCGGTGACCGCGCTGAACGGGTCGGGCCGCGCGCCCGCCCGCCTGACCCTGGACCTTCTTCGCAGTCAGGGCATGCGCGAGCTGCCGCCGTTCCATGCCCACACCGTGACGGTGCCCGGCGCGTGCGCCGGCTGGTGCGACCTCATCGAGCGCCACGGCAGCTTGCCGATGGCAACCATCCTCGCGCCGGCGATCCGGCTGGCCGAGGAGGGCTTCCCGGTCGGCGAGAACACCGCGTACTTCTGGGCGCGCGGCCTCGACCGGCAGGGCGCGGCGGCCAACATCCGCGAGCTGTCGATCGACGGGCGAGCGCCGCGCGGCGGGGAGCGCTTCCGCAACCCCGGCCTGGCCCGCGCCCTCCGCGCGGTGGCCGCGGGCGGCAAGGAAGCGTTCTACCGGGGCGAGATCGGCGCGGCGATCGTGCGCGTGCTCCAGGAGAGCGGCGGGGTCATGAGCGCGGCGGACCTGGCGTCGCACCAGTCGACCTGGGACGAGCCGATCTCGACCACGTACCGGGGCGTGCGGGTGTGGGAGTGTCCGCCCAACGGCCAGGGCATCACCGCGCTGCTCGGACTCAACATCCTCGAGGGCTTCGATCTCGAGGCGCTCGATCCGCTGGGCCCGGATCGCCTCCACATCCTGGTCGAGGCGATGCGGCTGGCGTTCGCCGACACCCGCTGGTACGTGGCGGATCCGCGGCTGACCCGGGTGCCGGTGGCGGAGCTGCTGTCGAAGGACTACGCCGCGCGGCGGCGCGCGCTCATCGATCCGGAGCGGGCCACCGCCGACGTGCGGCGCGGCTCGCCGGTGGCCGGCACCGACACGGTCTACTTCTGCGTGGTGGACGGGCGCGGCAATGCCTGCTCGTTCATCAACAGCAACTACATGGGATTCGGCACCGGGATCGTGCCGCGCGGGTGGGGCTTCACCCTGCAGAACCGCGGCTACGGCTTCTCGCTCGATCCGTCGCACCCGAACGCGCTCGCGCCCGGCAAGCGCCCGTATCACACGATCATCCCCGGCATGATGACGCGCGCCGACGGTTCCCTGTTCGGCCCGTTCGGCGTGATGGGCGGCTTCATGCAGCCGCAGGGGCACGTGCAGGTGGTGGTCGACATGCTCGACGACGGGCTGGCCCCGCAGGGGCACGTGCAGGTGGTGGTCGACATGCTCGACGACGGGCTGGCCCCGCAGGCAGCCCTCGACCGGCCGCGGTTCTGCATCGAGCCGGTCGACGGCGCGGCCAAGGTCGAGCTCGAGGAGGGGATCGCGCCGGCCACCGCGGAGGCGCTGACCGCGCGTGGCCACGCGATCGTGGCCGGGGTGACCGGCTACGAGCGATCGCTTTTCGGGCGCGGGCAGATCATCCGCCGCGACGCCGACGGCAGCCTGGTCGCCGGCAGCGACCGGCGCGCCGACGGCCGCGCCGGCGGGACCTGACGGGACCGGATGGGGGGCTGCTCGGGGCCGGTCACCGTCGCGATCGCCAGCCGGCTCGCGCTCGGCGGGCTCGTGCTCGCGCTCGGGCTGGTCGGGTGCGATCCGGGACCGCCGGCCACGTCGCCGTCGACCGGCACCGCGGCCGGAGCGGCGCGGGCCACCGCGTCGCCGGCGCCGGCGGGCGGATCACCGGCCGGATCGGCGGACGCGTCGTCGATCGCCGGGCCGGACCCGGCGTCCGCGCTGGCCGATCGATCGGCGGCCGCTGGCGGCGCTCGCGCGATCAGCCGGCGCGAGACGCCCAACGGCTTCGGGGTCGGGCCCGGCGCGGTCTACTACTGCGACGGCATCCTCCACGCGGCGCCCAAGACCGGCGGCGCCGAACGAGAGCTCGGCGCATGCACCGCGGCGTTCGACTTCCAGGCCGGGCCGCGCGGCGTCTACTTCTGCGACCGGCGCGGCCTCCGCCTGCTCCCGCCCGACGGCCCGGCCCAGCTGGTCGCGGCCGACCGCGGCTGCATCCTCGAGGCGGTCGACGCCGGCGGCGCCTACTACGTGGTGCCCGGCTTCAAGGGCGTGGCCCGGCCCGGCCTCTACCGCCTGGCCGGATCGGGCGGCGCGCCGCGCCGGATCCTGGCCACCCGCCGGGGCGAGCAGCTCTCCATCGCGCTCGACGGTGACGCGATCTGGATCGGCCACTGGAAGGCCGGGATCATCTCGCGCATGCGGCGGACCGGCGGCCCGGCGATCGCGGTGGTGCGCGGCCAGAGAGGCGTGGTGGACGTCGCGGTCGACGACGAGTCGATCTACTGGTACGCCGAGGGGACTGGCGAGATCCGGCGACGCGGCAAGCGCGGCGGCCCGATCGAGGTCATCGGCCGCGACGTCGATCAGGAGCCGATCGAGGTGCACCGCGGCCACGCCTACTGGTTCGAGGGCGGGCCGGGCAAGCCGCGCCGCCTGGTCCACCTCGCCCCCGGCGCGAGCCGCGCCGAGCCGCTGGTCGACGGCCTGCAGGTGCCGATCCTGCGCATCGACGACGAGGGCATCTACTACGCCGAGTTCCTGCGCCCGGGCATCTTCGCGCTGCCGCCGCCGCCCTGGACGAGCCCTCCGCCTAGCCAACCCGCGACTTCAGCCCGACCAGCACCATGAGCGCGGCCACCGCCGGGTGGACCACCAGGCAGATCGCCAGCAGCCACAGCACCACCGCGGCGGGCGGACACCACACCAGGCACAGGAGCGCGACCACGCCGGCGAAGCTGTCGATCTGATCGAGCACCCAGAAGAGCGCGCGCCGCGGCCCCGGCGCGGGGGCGCCCGGCGCGATGTCGAGCTGCCGCTTGAGCGCGCTGTTGGGCAACTCGCCCAGGATGTAGCCGGCCCCCATGAGCGGGCCGAACCGCCACAGCGCGATCCCGGACGGGTGGAGCGGGTGCCAGCTCCACGGCGCGACGCCGGCCCGGTGGAGCAACCACTGCGCGGCGGTCCAGGCGCTGGTCGCCGCGATCATGACCAGGGCGCCGCGCGCGGTCTTGTTGTCGCCGAGCAGGCGGCGGCTGCGCACGGTCAGCCCGCCGTCGAGCGGCACCGCCAGCCCGGCGAACCAGCCGGCCCGGATCACCGCGACGTGGGTCAGCCCGCCCAGGATGACCGGCAGCGCGAGCCACAGCGCGCGGCCGAGGTCATCCATCGATCGCCTCCCAAGCCGGCCCGGATCACCGCGACGTGGGTCAGCCCGCCCAGGATGACCGGCAGCGCGAGCCACAGCGCGCGGCCGAGGTCATCCATCGATCGCCTCCCAGACGGCGCGCTGCGGGTCGATCGCCGCCCGCTCCGGGTGCCACGGCGGGACCGCGCCGGCCGCCTGCAGCGCGAGGACCAGCCCGCCGGCGGCGAGCGAGGCGAGGAAGCGGCGCGCGGTCCAGCGCGCCACCGGCTCGCCGCGCGCGAGGAGCCAGCTCCACACCGACTCGGCGACCACCGCGGCGGCGGCGGCGGCGCAGGTGGCGAGCAGCGCGGCGACCGAGCGATCCGGATCGAAGACCCAGGCCGGCAGCGCGACGGTGAGCGCGGCGGCGAGCGCGACGACCGCGAGCAGCGCGAGGCGCGGCGCGGGCGAGCGCGGCTCCGCGGGGGCGCCCGGCCGGGCCGGGGCCGACGGTCTCGCGCGGAACAGGGACGAGTGGGCGCGGATCCAGCAGCCGACCGCGGCGGCCAGCGCGGCCAGGTACGCCCCGAACAGGGCGCCTTGCGACGAGTCGAGCGCGTTGCGGGCGGCGAGGAACAGGAACGGCGGCAGGACCGCCGCGGCGGTGGCGCGCACCTTCTGGCTGCCCCGGGCGCGCTCGCCCGCGCGCAGCCCGACCGCCAGCGATGCGGCCAGCGCGATCAGCATGGGCAGCGCCCACAGCCAGCTGCCCAGGGCCCAGGCGCCGAAGGTGTAGAGGATGAGGACCAGCGTCGCGCCGGTGTTGAACCAGCGCGCCCGCCGCGCCACCAGCGCGCAGACCAGCGCGATCGCGGCCAGGCTGAGGTTCTGGTAGATCGCCTCGGCCAGCGGCTTGCTCGTGATCTTGTCCAGGCCGATCGCGACGGCGATCGGGACGAACAGGTTGTCGGCGCCGGACAGCGAGATCGCCTCGAACATGGTGACCAGCGCGGCGATGAGCAGCGCCGAGAGGACCGCGTGGGCGCGATCCAGGTCGGTCATGAGGAGGAGCGGCAGGTGGATGGCGAGGAACGCGATGAGGAGGAAGGTGACCGAGCCCTCCACGCTCTTGGCGCCGTCCTCGACCTCGTAGCGCAGGCGGCCGTAGCGCATCCCGATGATCGCGGCAAAGGCGTCCGCCACCGCCAGCACCAGGACCGCGCTGACGTAGATGGCCGGCCGATCGCGCGCCATCAGGAACAGGAGGAAGACGGCGACCGGGTAGTACTCGCTGCCGCGGGTGCGGCGGTCGACCCGGTGCAGGGCGGGCAGGAAGCCGAACCGCGCGCCCAGCGCGAACAGCGTCGTCATGCCGGCGGCGAGGACCAGGACCACCCAGGGCGAGTGGACCAGGAAGGGCAGGGCGATGCAGCCGACCCCCGCGCCGAGGTGGGTCAGCTTGCGAGTCGCCTCGGGCGACGGGCTGCCGAGCACGCGCCACAGCTCGGCGGCGCCGATGAGGGAGAGGAAGCCGGCGGCGAGGAGAACCGCGCCGCCGAGATCGCCGCGCCAGTCGATGATCCAGCGTACCACGCGGTCACCGTCGTTCCCGGTCGGTGCCGGTCGCTGCCTGGACCTGCCGTCCGGCGCGCCCGATCAGCGCGGCGCGGCGTACGGATCGAAGCGCGCGGTCGAGGTGCGGCGCGCGTTCTCGGCGGCCAGCTCGGCGGCGGTGAACGCATGGGCGCTGCCGGCGGGGAGCCGGCGGCGCACGAAGCCGACGATCGCGCCGCGCACGGCGCGCGCGGTGCCGACCACCTCGTCGGAGCCGTCCTCGGCGCACTCGTCCCAGAGGAGGAACAGGAGGTGGCGCTTGCGGGCCGGCGTGTCCGGGCCGCGCCACAGCTGCTCGAGGTCGGCGCGGGTCCGCTGCAGCGATTCGCGCAGACGCGCGCTGCGGTCGACCGCGGCCATCTCCATGCGCTCGGCGCGGGTGCGGTCGAGGAAGGCCAGCTTGCGCGCCGCGTACGGGTCCTGGCCGGACCCGCGCATGAGGCCGTCGGTGAGATCGAAGCCTCCGCCGAGGATCGGCACGGTGCCGCCGCTGCGCTCGCTGGTGGCGGCCTCGGGGACGGAGCGGTCGATGTCGTCGGGCTCGTCGCGCTCGCGGGCCGCGCGGCCGGGCGCGAGGCTGTCGTACCAGCTCTCGACCACCCGCGCGAACCCCCGCGGGGTGGGCAGGGCCACGTGGATCTGGAGGTTGCGCCGGTTCGCGAGCGCGACCGAGCCGTCCTTCCCGGTGCGCGCGACGAAGACGCCCTCGTCGGTCCGGAACCCGCCCGGGCCGTCGGGGCGGAGCTCGGAGCGCGCGACCACCGGCCTTCGCCGGCGCGGACCATCGAGCGGGCCCGGCGGCGGGGGAGGACCGGGGCGGGGTGGGCAGGGCGATGTGGACCCGGAGGTTGCGCCGGTCCGCGAACGAGACCGAGCCGTCCTTCCCGGTGCGCGCGACGAAGACGCCCTCGTCGGTCTGGAACCCGCCCGGACCGTCGGGGCGGAGCTCGGAGCGCGCGATCACCGGCCTTCGCCGGCGCGGACCGTCGAGCGGGCCCGGCGGCGGGGGAGGACCGGGATCGAGGAAGATGCCCTCGGCGGCGCGACGTGGATCGAGCGAGGCCGGACCGGACGGCGCGGTGCGCGGCGGCGGTGGCGACGGCGCGGCAGGATCGGCGCGGGTCGCGGCGTCGTCGCGGCCGGCGTCGTCACGGCCGGCGGAACCGCGGCCGGTGGTGGAGTCCACGCGCGCCTGCGCGGTCGCGTGCGCCGCCGATCCGTCGCCGGAGCGAGCCGGGCGCGCCGCCGGGCTCGGCTCGGTCGCCGCCGGGCTCGGCTCGGTCGCCGCCGGGCTCGGCCGGCCGGGCGGCCGCGCGCCGGTCACCGCGCTCGCGGCGGTGGTCTCTCGGCTCGCCGCCTCGTGATCGGGCTCCACGACGAGCTCCACCTCGGCCCACCCCAGCGCGTCGGCGTCGCCGTCTGCGTCGGCCTCGCCGCGGTCGCGATCGGCCAGCCACAGCGCGACCCCCGCCGCGGCCAGGTGGACCGCGCCCGACGCGAACAGCCCCAGCCCGATCCGCCGTCGCGCCTGCATCTCGCTCCTCGTGAGACCGCACCCGCGCCGGCCGCGTTGCCCGCGCCGGCCCCGTCGAGTACGGTCGAGGCCTTGCCCTCGGCCGCCGACATCGAGCTGTCCTTCTACGAGGCGTTCTTCTTCCAGCGCGGGCTAGAGCCCTACGCGGTCCAGGAGGCGGCCTTCGCCCACATCTTCGCCGGCGACAGCACGATGGTCACGGTCCCGACCGGCACCGGCAAGACCATGATGGCCAAGGCGGCCATCCACAAGGCGCTCGCCCTCGGCCAGCGCGCCATCTACACCACGCCGCTCCGCGCCCTGACCGAGGAGAAGCACCGCGAGCTGAGCGAGGACTTCGGCGCCGACCGGGTCGGCTTCGCCACCGGCGACTACAAGGTCAACCCGGACGCGCCGGTCCAGGTGGTGGTCGCCGAGATCCTGTGGAACCGCATCTTCGGCGATCGCCTGCACGCCCCGGCCGACGTGGTGGTGATGGACGAGGGCCACTACTTCAACGACCCGGAGCGCGGCTACGTCTGGGAGCAGTCGGTCATCGCGCTCGACCCGCGCACCCAGCTCATCATCCTGTCCGCCACCGTCGGCCACGCCGACCGCTTCTGTCACTGGATCGAGATCGTCCGGCGGATGCCGATGCGCCTGGTCGAGTCGCGCGACCGCCGGGTCCCGCTCTACCACGAGTTCCGCGAGGCCTACCTGGTCGAGGTGGTGCGCGAGCTGGCCGCCGCCGGCGACGTTTCCGCGAGGCTTACCTGGTCGAGGTGGTGCGCGAGCTGGCCGCCGCCGGCGACGTCCCGGCCATCGTGTTCGTGTTCGGGCGCGAGGCCTGCTTCGAGACCGCGCGCCTGCTGAAGAGCTGCCGCCGCTTCACCACCGCCGAGGAGAAGGAGGAGATCGACCGGCGCTGCCGCGAGGTCCTCCTCGACGGCGGCCTAGCCGACGAGCTGTTGGCGCTGCTCGGCCACGGCATCGGCGTCCATCACGCCGGCGTCCTGCCCCGCTACAAGCAGCTGGTCGAGCAGCTGGCGCTCGAGCGACTCATCAAGTTCGTGGTGTGCACCGAGACGATCTCGGCCGGGATCAACCTGCCGGCCAAGCGGGTGGTGTTCCCGTCGCTGCGCAAGTACATCAAGAGCAAGGCGCGCCTGACCACCCCGGCCGAGTACCACCAGATGTCGGGCCGGGCAGGGCGGCCCCAGTTCGACAGCGAGGGCATCGCCATCACCCTGGCGCCCGAGGCGGTGGTCCAGGAGATGCGCAAGGAGATCTCCGACGCCAAGAAGCGCGGCTACCTGGTCGACGAGGAGAAGGTGCGCAAGGCGTGCTACGCGCGCGCGCGCAGCGAGGCGCAGCGCAGCGCGGAGGTGGTGTGGGACCCGGTCGTGCACCAGCAGCTGGTCGACGGCCAGCCGGCCGAGCTGCGCAGCCACACCCGCATCAACGCCGAGCAGATCCTCGCCATCGGGCTGCCCGACCTGGCCGCCGAGGCGCTGCCCGGCCAGGAGACCCCGCCCGAGCCGGTCGAGCGCCCGCCGCCCTGGCTCAAGCTCGACATCGTCACGGTGGTCGACAACCTGCTGCTGACCGAGCGCGAGCGGCGCGACGCGCACAAGCGGCTGGCCCACGTCACCGACAACCTGCGCGCGCTCGGGGTCATCGACGAGCACGGCCGCCAGGTGGCGGGCGAGATCATCGGCAAGCTGCAGGGCCTGGACGGCCTGTTCATCTACCACCTGCTCATGAACCACCAGCTCGACTTCCCGGACCTCCGCGAGCTGTGCGAGTTCCTGGTCGACCACGACATCATCCAGCGCATGCTCGACCGCAAGGAGCAGGACAAGCGGGCCGACTGGATCCGCGAGCGGCTGCGCGAGAAGCGGCGCGAGGGGCTACAGGTCACCTGGGAGGACGTCGAGGCCGAGTACGAGCGCGAGTTTCCGCGCGAGCTGACCAAGATGGAGATCCTCCACCAGGAGTTCTCGGCCACGGTGCCGCACCCGGAGCTGCACGGCGGCAAGAACCCGAAGAACATCTGGGCCACGATCGAGGACGAGAACATCGGCTTCCTCGAGATGGTCGATCGCCACCGCCTGGCCCACGAGGAGGGCAACCTGTTCACCTACCTGGCGCGGGTGATGAAGGTGGCGGGAAAGATCCACGAGGCGACCGGCCTCGAGCAGCTGGGCGACATCGAGCGGCGGATCCGCTCGTACCTGTCGGTGGTCGACTCGCGGCTGATCGCGGAGTGACTCGCGGCGCTGGCGCTCAGCGCTGGCGCTGGTAGAAGCGGCGCACCTTGTTGCGGTTGCCGCACTGCTTCATGTCGCACCAGCGCCGGCTGCGGTTCTTCGAGGTGTCGAGGAACAGCCACACGCAGTCGTCGGCGTCGCACAGGCGGATTCGCCCGCGCTCGGGTGAGCGCAGGAGGTCGAGCGCGGCCCGCACGATCGGGCCCAGCATCGCGTCGAGCGCGTCGGACCCGGCCGCCCACTCCCACTCGAGATCGCGACCCAGGCGCATGCGGTCGAGCGCGCGGTTGAACACCGCCAGGTCGGCGGGGTCGACCGCGCGCTCCGACGCGATCGCGGCGAACAGGCGATAGAGCGCGTCGCGCAGCGACGCCGCCTGGTCGCGGACCGCCGCGGCCGCGTCCCGGTCGGCGGCGGCGCGACGCTCGAGCCGGCGCAGCTGGGCCGGCGGGGCGAGCTCGCACTGGCGGGCGAACGAGAGCAGCGCGGCGTAGGTCGGGATCCGGTCGATCGGCGAGCTGGTGTGCCGGTCGCTGACCGCGTTGGCGAAGTCGAGGGCCAGGTGCCCGGCGCAGCGGTCGAACAGCCAGTCGGTCGGCGTGGAGTGGGCTTCCGCCATGCTAACCTTCAATCGAATCTTGACAGGTTACGCGGCAGCCGTCAAAGAACGGCGCGGCAGGCCGCGGCAGGCCGCGGCGGCAGGAGGCCGTGGCGCCCGCGTGCGCGCGTTGCCGCTGTCCAGCGCGCGCCTTCAGCGGGCCGAGCTCTGCCCGCCGATCTCGCCGGCCCGCCGGAGCGGACCGCTGCTGCACACGTCGCCGGGCGACGACGCCCCGGCGCAGCTCGGCTCCGCGGTCGCGTTGAGGCGAACCCGGCCGCCGCCCGCAGCTCGGCTCCGCGGTCGCGTTGAGGCGCACCCGGCCGCCGCCACCGCCGCCGCCGGCGCCGCCCTGGCCGTTGGCGGTCGCGTCGGTGCCCGCGCCGGCACCCTGACCGCCCTGCGCGCCGCCGCCGCCGCCGCCGGCTCCGGCCAGCGCGCCACCTCCGCCCTCGGCTCGCAGCGCGCCCGCCTCGACCGTCATGGTCGGCGCCTCGAGCAGGATGCCGCCGCCGGCGCCGCCGCCTCCTCCGCCGCCGCGCGACCGATCGCCGGTGGCGTCGCCGAACCCGGCGCCGCCCGATGCGGTGATCGTCCCGGTCACGTCGATCCGGCCGCCGGCCGAGATCTGGATCGCTCCGCCTCCGCCACCGCCCGGCCAGCCGCAGTCGACACTGATGCCGCAAGTACCGTCGCCACCGCCACCGCCGCCGCCGCCGCCGGCGAGCGGCACCAGCTCGACCTCGCCGCAGTTGCCGACCGGCGTGCCGCCGGCCGCGGTCTGTCCGCTGGTCGGCGTCTTGCCGTCGCCGCCGGCCGCGCCGCCGCTGCCGTACCCGGCGCCGGCGCCGCCGCCGCCGGCGTTGTCGTTGAACCCGCCGACCTCCTGCCCGCCCTGACCCGCGCACGCGCCCTCGCCGGTTCGACCGGAGCCGCTCGATCGTCCGCCGCCCGCCGCGCCCCCCGGGCCGCCGCCGCCGCCGTCTCCGGTCGACCCGGCGGCGCCGTCGACCGACAGCGTGCCTGCCACCGCCGCATCGCCGGTGACCAGGAGCGCGATCGAGCGCGACTGGCCGGACGACGCGGTGACGGTCAGCCCGTCCGGGATCGCGACCTCGGACAGACAGAACCAGACGAGGTCGACCGCGCCCTCCTGGTCCAGCGTCCCGGCCGCGTCGATCGAGGTGGTCGAGCCGTCGCCGCAGTCGGGATCGCAGGTGATGCGCCCGCCGTCGTCGTCGTCCAGCGTGACGGTCGCGCTCGCCGCCGGGGTCAGGCGCGGCGCGCCATCGCCGCACGCGCCCTGGTCCTCCTCGCGCACGTTGCTGGCCACGGTGCAGTGATCGTCCGCCTCGCAGGTGAACGCGCACACGGCGCGCTGACTGAAGCCATCGCCGGTCGCGTTGCAGGTCGACAGCACGCGCCCCTGGCAGCGGGTCTGGTTCGGCTCGCAGTCGACCGGCTCGACGGCGGCGTCCGGCTCGCCAATGACCGGACCGTCGTCGGGCGGCGAGGCCGCGTCGCGCGCCGAGCTGGCGCCGCCGGAGTCGGCGCCGGACGCGCCGGCCGGATCGAACTGGCAGGCGCCGAGCAGCCCGCCGAGGACCAGCGCGAGCCGCGAGGTCGTCAGCGACGCCGCGAGCGCCGCGGCGCCCGGGCCAGCGTTTCGGCTCCGGCGGTTGCGAGGAGCCCACCACACGCCGCGACCATAGCGCAGTCGCCGGGGACCCGGAAGCCGCTCATCCGGCGGGGTGGAAGCGGCGCGTGTCGGCCACCGCATTCCGGAACCGAGCAAGCTCCCGGTCCCGCACCGCGCGATCCCAGCCCAGTCGGGCGCCGATCATGCTGGCCGATCGCTCGGCCACGTCGAGTCCCTGCTCGCCACCGACCAGGAGAAGCGGCACCCGCCGGCTGAGGACATCATCCACGTTGCGAGCCAGATCACGCTCGACGGCGAACGCCACCTCGGCCCACACGTAGGGCAGGTCCGGCTGCATCGGCTCGGCCAGCGCCGGATCGACCTTCATCATGTGCGCAAGCTCTCTCGCGCGAGTGCCGTAGACGTCGGCGAGGTGATCGGCGGTGGATGGCTCGAGCCCCTGCTCGGCGACCAGCGCCGCGGCCAGCCGCCGCACCGCCGCGGTGCTGGGCTCGTCGAGCCCGACCGCACCCGGCAGGGGGCGGGTGCTGGTGTGAGGCCGCACCAGCGGGCGATCCTCGAACAGATCGCTGTCGGTGTCCTTGAGCCAGCGGATCGACGCCTTCACCGCCTCCTTCGCCATCAGGCGATAGGTGGTCAGCTTGCCGCCGGCGATGAGCGAGACGCCGTCGTCGCGGACGTAGATCTGGTGCTCGCGCGACACCTCCGACGCCGTCTCCGCCTCCTCGTGGATGAGCGGGCGCAGCCCGGCCCAGGTCGACAGCACCTTGTCCGGCGAGAACCCGGCCCTCGGGAACGCCCGGTTGGCGCTGTCGCAAAGGTAGGCCACGTCGGACGCGTCGGCCGACACCTCGTCGGGCGAGCCGTGAAAGTCGGTGTCGGTCGTGCCCAGCACCAGCCGCTCGCGCCACGGGATGGCGAACATGACCCGCCCGTCGAGCGGCGACATCACGGTCACCGCGCGCTCCAGCGGCAGCAGCTCGCGCCGGAACACCGCGTGCACGCCCTTGGTCGGGCGAAGGATCGGCCGCGCAATGCCGAGCCCGAGCCGCTCGGCCACCTGGTCGCTCCACGGCCCGGCCGCCACCATCAGAGAGTGGGTGGCCACCCGCTCCTCGCGCCCGCTCTCCCGATCGCGCACCACCACGGCCGAGACCCGCCCGCGCTTGCGCTCCACCCCGATCACCTCGTGGTGGTTGCGACAGTCGGCGCCGTGCGCGCGCGCGTCGAGCACGTTCTCCAGGACCAGCCGCGCGTCGTCGGTGGTGCAGTCGTAGTACTCGATCGCGCCGCGCAGCCCATCGGCCCGCAGCGCCGGCTCCAGCTCGGCCGCCTTGCCGCCGCGGTGGGTCTTGTGCAGGCCCGGGGTGCGGAACAGGGCGAGCGTGTCGTAGATCCACAGGCCGATGTTCATGAGCTCGACGCCGACCCGGTCGCCCTCGTAGATCGGCAGCAGGAACGACAGCGGCCGGACCAGATGGGGCGCGACCTGACACTGCACGCGCCGCTCGCTGACGCTCTCGAACACCAGGCCGATCTCGCCCTGCTCGAGGTAGCGCAGGCCGCCGTGGATCAGCTTCGAGGACTTCGACGACGTGCCGGACCCGTAGTCCGACTTCTCGAACATCGCCACGCGCATCCCGCGCAGCGCGGCGTCGCGGGCGATCCCGGCCCCGGTGATGCCGCCCCCCACGACCACGATGTCGTAGGGGGGCTTCATCTCGATGGAGTCGGCGGCGCGATCACCTGGATGAACAGCTCCTCGAGCTGGCGGCGATCGACCGGCGTCGGCGCGTCGGTCATGAGGTCGGTCCCCTTCTGCGTCTTGGGGAACGCCATCACGTCGCGAAGCGACTCGGCGTTGCAGAGCAGCATGGCCAGGCGGTCGACCCCGAACGCGATGCCGCCGTGCGGCGGCGCGCCGTAGCGGAACGCGTCGAGCAGGAAGCCGAACTTGGTCCGCGCCTCCTCGTCGGAGATGCCGAGCGCGCGGAACACCGACGCCTGCAGCTCGGGCCGATGGATACGGATCGACCCGCCGCCCAGCTCGACCCCGTTCAGGACCAGGTCGTAGGCGCGGGCCAGTACTCGGCCCGGGTCGCTGGTCAGGTACGGCTCGTCCTCCGGGCGCGGGCTGGTGAACGGATGGTGCGACGCGACCCAGGCGCCCTCGTCGGAGCGCTCGAACAGCGGCGGATCGATCAGCCACATGAACTGCCACTCGCCCTCCCGGATGAGGTCGAGCTTGCGGCCGATGTGCAGCCGGATGGCGCCCATGCACGTGTTGGCGACCCGGGCCCGGTCGGCGACGAACAGGAGCACGTCGCCGGGCACGGCGCTGGCCTTGCGGGCCATCGCGTCGCGCGCCTCGTCCTTGAGCGCCTTGGCGAACGGCGCCTTCCAGGTGCCGCCCTCCTCGATCCGGGCGAACGCGACCCCCTTCACCCCGTATGGCTTGGCGAACTCGGTCAGCGCGTCGAGCTGCGAGCGGGTCAGCCGGTCGCCGTCGGGGACGCGCAGGCACTTGACGATCCCGCCCTGGTCGACCGCGCCCTCGAAGATGCGAAAGCCGCAGCCGCGCGCCTCCTCGGTCAGGTCGCAAAGGACCAGGTCGAGGCGCAGGTCCGGCTTGTCCACCCCGTAGCTGGCCATCGCGTCGGCGTGGGTCATGCGGCGGAACGGGGCCGGCAGCTCGACGCCGAGCACGTCGCGCCAGATCGCCTGCACCATCCCCTCCATGATCAGCTGGAGGTCCTCCTCGGTGATGAACGACATCTCGATGTCGATCTGCGAGAACTCCGGCTGGCGGTCCTGGCGCAGGTCCTCGTCGCGGAAGCAGCGCGCGATCTGGAAGTAGCGCTCGAAGCCGGCCACCATGAGGAGCTGCTTGAAGATCTGCGGCGACTCGGCCAGGGCGTAGAACGAGCCCGGGTTGAGCCGCGACGGGACCAGGAAGTTGCGCGCGCCGCCCGGCGTGTACTTGACCAGGAACGGCGTCTCCACCTCGGTGAAGCCGGCCTGGCCCAGGTAGCTGCGCGCGGTCAGCATCGCGCGCGAGCGCAGGCGCAGGTTGCGCATGAGCGACGGGCGGCGGAGGTCGAGGTAGCGGTACTTGAGCCGCAGCGCCTCGTTGGTGTCGATCTCCTCCTCGATGGGGAAGGGCGGGGTGTCGGCGCGCGAGAAGATCTCGAGGACGTCCGCGCTGATCTCGACCTCGCCGGTCGGCAGGCGGAGGTTGGCGTTGTCGCCGCGCGACAGGACCGTGCCACACACGCCGATGCAGAACTCGCCGCGCAGGTCGCCGGCCAGCGCGTGGGCCCGCTCGTCCACCCGCGGGTCGAAGACCACCTGGGTGATGCCGTCGCGATCGCGGAGGTCGACGAACACGCAACCGCCGTGGTCGCGTCGCACGTCAACCCACCCGGTCAGGACGACCCGCTTGCCGGCGTCGGAGGCCCGCAGCTGGCCGCAGCTGTGTGTCTTTTTATGCTCGGAGAGAAAGCCACTCATGGCGGGGGCACGACCTTAACAGAGATGATAAAGTTCATTAATCCGATAAACTTATCGGACTTTGTAGCGCGATGCATGTGACCATGGTGAAGAAGCGGCTCGCCACCGGCGAGCCGTGTCGAAAGTGCGCGCAGACCGAGGAGATGCTGCGGCAGCGCGGTCTGTGGGATCGCATCGACGAGGTGGTCTGGGCGGTGGAAGGTGACCCGCAGTCGCCGGGAATGGTGCTGGGCCAGCGCTTCGGTGTCGAGCAGGCGCCGTTCTTTTTGGTCAGCGACGATACCGGGCAGGTCTCCGCGTACCGCAGCGCGCTCCAGCTGATCCGCGAGAAGTTGCAACCATCCGCTCCCCAGCCCAGCCGGAGCGACACTCAGCGCCGGCGCGACGCCTCCGCGGCCGCGGCCGCCGCGCTGGAGTCGGCTGCGCCGGAGGACGTGCTGCGGTGGGGGCTCGAGCGGTTCGGCACCGAGCTGGCGATCGCGTTCAGCGGATCCGACGACGTAGCGCTCATCCACATGGCGGCCAAGATGGGGCTGCCGTTCTCGATCATCAGCGTCGACACCGGCCGGCTCCACGCCGAGACGTACGCCTTCCTCGAGGAGGTGCGCACCCACTACGGCGTCGAGCTGATCGTGCCGAGCCCGGATCCGGTGCCGCTCGAGGCGCTGGTCCGGCGCAAGGGCCTGTTCAGCTTCTACCAGGACGGGCACGACGAGTGCTGCAGCGTGCGCAAGGTCGAGCCGCTCCGACGGGTGCTGTCCAGCTTCCGGGCCTGGGCGACCGGCCAGCGACGCGACCAGAACGCGGCCACCCGCGCCGCGCTGCCGGTGATCGAGGAGGATCCGGTGTTCGGCGGCGTCGACGGTGCGCTGGTCAAGCTCAACCCGCTGGCCCGGTGGACCCACGACGAGCTGTGGGACTACCTGCGGCGCGAGTCGGTGCCGGTCAACCCGCTGCACGAGCGCGGCTTCGCGTCGATCGGCTGCGCGCCGTGCACGCGGGCGATCGCGGCCGGCCAGTCGGAGCGGGACGGGCGCTGGTGGTGGGAGGCGGAGGACCGCAAGGAGTGCGGACTTCACGCCGGCAACCTGGCGCACGGCGTCGGGTAGCGCGCGCGCTGCGATCCGGCCGCGCCTGACCGCAGCAGCCGCGGGGTAGCCGACGCCGACGCCGACGCCGGCCGGTTCGCTGCGGTCGAATGAATGCCTTGACAGGCATATTCTCCTGAAGGCATATTATCCGCGTGATCGAGACGTTCACCGCGCTGGCCGAGCCGAACCGCCTGCGCATCGTCGAGCTGCTGCGCGGCGGGCCCCACGCGGTCAACGCCATCGGGGCGGCGCTCGGCCTCAACCAGCCGCAGGTGTCGAAGCACCTGCGAGTGCTGAAGGAGGCGCGGCTGGTGGAGGTGGAGCCGCGCGCGCAGCAGCGGGTCTACGGGCTGCGCGCCGAGCCGCTGCGCGAGCTGAACCAGTGGCTGGAGCGCTACCGCCGCATCTGGGCCGAGCGCGCGGATCAGCTGGACGAGCTCATCGAGGAGCTCAAGAGCGCAGAACAGGAGGACCGAGATGGCCGCAGAAAAATCCGCCGGAGGAAGAGGTGAGTCGATGAGCCAGAACCGAACCTCGATGGAGCTCGATGACGATCGCGCGATCGTCATCTCGCGCACGTTCAACGGGCCGGCCCGCATCGTGTTCGACGCCTGGAGCAAGCCCGAGCTGGTGAAGCGATGGTGGGCGCCAAGGTCGATCGGCGTCTCCATGGTGAGCGTCGACGCCGACGTCAGGGTCGGCGGCGCTTACCGCTACGTGCTCAAGCCGGCCGGGGGCGACGAGTTCGCGTTCTCGGGCAAGTACACCGAGGTGACGCCGCACTCGCGCCTGGCCTACACGATGGTCTACGAGCCGCAGGCGAGCGCCGGCGAGGTGATCGTCACCGTCACGTTCGAGGAGCGCGACGGCAAGACCCACCTGGTCTCGCACGAGCTCTACCCCTCGAAGGAGGTCCGCGACATCGTCATCGAGACCGGCATGGAGAAGGGGATGCTCATCACCATGGATCAGCTCGACGAGCTGGTGGCATCGCTGGCCAGCGGCTAGATGCGGCCCGGCTAGATCCGGTCCGGCCGGGTTGCCGATTCCGGGGAAGTTCGAGACCGTCATCGGGTGGATGCTCAGCTCCTGGCCGCGGCGCTGGCCCGGTTCGACCAGGTCAACGACGCGGACCCGCGCCGGGTGCCGGATCCTCGCCTCGGCGCCGGCCAGGGCGAGGAGATCGCGGTCGAGACGCTGTACGCGCGCCGGATGAGCGAGCGCCTGGCCGCGTTCGAGCCCGACGCGTCGGTTGCGCTGCGCCTGGCGGTGCACGCCCAGCACATCGCGCGCTGGCGGGTGCCGCGCGAGAGCTACCCGGAGGGGCGCGCCGGGTACAAGCGCTGGCGATCGGAGCTGGCCCGGACCCACGCCGAGCTGGCCGGCGCGATCCTGACCGAGCTCGGCGCCGCCCCCGATCTCGTCGGGCGGGTGCGCGACCTCCTCCAGAAGAAGGGGCTGGGCCGCGATCCCGAGGCCCAGGCGCTCGAGGACGTCGCCTGCCTGGTCTTCCTCGAGCACCACCTGGCCGACTTCGCCGGCAAGCACGAGCGGGCCAAGCTGATCGACATCCTCCAGAAGACGTGGCGCAAGATGTCGGAGCGCGGCCGCGCCGCGGCGCTCGAGCTGGCCCTGCCCGACGAGCTGCGCGCGCTCGTGGTCGAGGCGCTCGCGCCGCCGGCCCCGCGCTGACCGCGCTCGCCGCCGGTTGGGGTAGGATGCGCCGATCCTGGCCCGGCCGGGTCACGCCACCGCCACCATGACCACGAGCGACCTCTACCTGGTCGTGGGCGAGAGTGCCGCCCCGGCCCGGCGCGACCAGGCGGCCGAGATCGGCCGCGCGCTGGCCGACGCCGGCGTCGCCGCCGAGCTGGCCGCGGCCGACCAGGTGCCGGCCGGCGCGCCGCGACTGGTCTGGGCCGACGAGCTCGACGATCTGCTCGCCGTGCTCGGCGAGGACGAGCGCGAGGGCTGGCTCGACTCGACCATCGCGCTCCATCACGGGGCCGACCCCGGTCACGCGGTCGAGCAGCTCGAGGAGCGGGGCTTGCTCGGCGCGATCGAGCTCGGCGACGCCTCGGCGTGGGGCGCCGACTGGTCCGGGCTGATCGTGCGCAAGGACGTGGTCCGTCGCCGCGGCGAGCCGGTGGCCGAGCCAGCGATCGACCCCGCCGACGATGCGATCGACGCCGCGCTCGACTCCGAGGCCTACACCCGGTGGGACGATCCATCGGCCGCCTCGCTGGCCGACGCGCTCGGGCGCTACCTCGGCCACTGGCGCGAGGTCGACGCCGAGCTGGTGGTCGCGGCCGAGGAGGCAATGGCCAGAAAGCTGGCCCCGGTCGAGCTGCGCGTACGCCTGGGCGGCACCGGGCTGTTCCGGGTGCCGCCGGCCCACTCGCCCGGGTACTACGTGGTGCTGAGCAGCGCGCCCGGCGGCGGGGCCGGGTTCGCCGCGCGGCCGGCGGTCGACGACGGCGGTCCCGACCAGCTCGAGCAGACCGCGCGGCGCATGCTGCAGAACCCGCGCGGGCCGGAGCTGGTCGCCGCGGTCGGGGTCGAGACGGTCCGGCTGGCCGGCGCGTCCCACCAGGCGATCTGCCTGCACGCCGACTGGCTCCGCTTCCGCACCGCCAGCTGCGTGGTGCGCGTCGAGCACGCGCGCGGCGTGCTCATGGCGATCTTCATCTGCTCGATCGGCGCGCCGTTGCCGACCTCGGCGGCGGTGCTGGCGGATCCGAGCCTGCGGCGGATCGCGCGCACGCTGCGAGTGGTCGACGGAAAGCCGGGCCCGGAAGACTGACGTCCTCCGGCCCGGCGTTTTCGACTTCCTTCTCTGGTCCTTCGACCGTTGCCTCACCCCCGGCTAGAACAGCCACGCCAGGACGAGGGCGACCACGACGACGACACCGATGATGTAAAAAATGCTGTAACCCATGATGGTCCTTTCCGAGGGGTTCGGTTTCTGAGTGGGAGAGTTTGCACGGTGCGTGCCGCGCGTGTTCACGGCACTTGCGCCGCAAACACCTCCCGCCCGTGTGACGCGGCGGTACCGGTGTGGCCATGCGCCGCGGTCGCCTCGTCGGCGCCGCCGACCGAGGCTCACCACGAGGCGAGGCTCACCACGCGGCGCCGCTCGGC
>Ga0193753_10000918_pt1 | contig 26870 bp, 18 predicted proteins | sample H1c2metaG_FD_144925 | JGI IMG/M metagenome (GOLD analysis project Ga0193753, IMG submission 144925) | Soil microbial communities from a riparian zone of the East river system, Colorado, United States - H1c2 | ecosystem: Environmental > Terrestrial > Soil > Riparian zone | place: USA: East... | reverse complement strand
CCCACTGCCGCGCCGCGCCGTCCTTCCAGCGAACTTCGAGCAAACTCGCGGAAGCGGATACCGCTATGGGACCCGCCTTTACGTCCGAGATATCGGCGATAATCACAGCGCCATACGAGCAGCACAATGAGCAGGCCAACAGAATAAATTTCATGTCATATCCACCGGAAGTTTGATTCGCATCTATACCGTTTTGCTCAAGACATCCTACACCCTCGTCGCTTAGGCTACATGCAACTCTCTCTATGTTGGTTAAGCGAGCTCTCCCCTGCTTGCAGATGCTCCTGGTCTGCCTCCCTCTAGCTGCCCAAGACCCCACCGGTGTGCTGCGAGGCCAAGTGACCGACCCATCCGCGGCCACGGTTCCAAACGCCAAAGTAGTCGCGCAAAACACCTCAACGGGCTTCGCCGCCACGCAAGAGTCTTCACAGAGCGGCAACTTCCATTTTTCTTACCTGCCCGTGGGCGAGTACGATCTGCGCGTTTCCGCTGTGGGCTTTGCGGACTTTGCGGCAACGCACATCCGCATAGATGTCGACCGGACCGTGAACTTCGCCGTATCGCTCGAATTGAGATCGCGCGGAGACCTGATCGACGTTACCGCCAACGCGGCGACGGTCGACGTCAGCTCCGCGCTCGGCAACGTTATTTCCTCGCGCGATGCCGTCGAGCTTCCTCTCAACGGGCGCAATTTCACGCAACTCGGCCTTCTCCAGCCCGGCGTAGCGCCTATGACCTTTGGCCTTGCCCAGGCAGGCGGCATTGCGCGCAGCGGTCAGGCATACGCGGTCAATGGCCAGCCGCCCGAAGCCAACAACTATCTTTTGGATGGCGTGAGCAATGTCGACAGCGTGAACGGCGGCTTTGCCTTGCGCACTCCGGTCGACGCCATCAACGAATTCCGCATCCTCACTTCGAACGCGCCTGCCGAGTACGGAGAAACCAGCGGCGCGACGACCACCGTGATCACGAAATCGGGAACGAACGCGTTCCACGGCAATCTCTACGACTTCTTGCGGAATAGCTCGTTCGACGCTCGAAACTTCTTCGCGGCGGAAACCGAGCCCCTGCATCAGAACCAGTTTGGAGCAACTGTAGGCGGTCCGATTCGCCGCAACAAAGATTTCTTTTTCGCCTACTACGAGGGACAACGAGACAGGCAAGGCGAGACTAGGACGGCCATCGTTCCCACGGCCGCGCAGCGCACCGGCGATTTTTCCGGGCAACCGGACCCGCTTATCAATGAATTCACCGGCCAACCGTTCCCCAATAACAAGATTCCGTCGTTTCTGATTAGCCCCATCGCGGCGGCAGCGGCAAAATTGTACCCGCTGGGCAATATTTCTCCTTCGTTGTTTTCATCAACCCAGACGCTAACCAACAATTACGATCAAGGCGGCTTCCGTCTCGACCACTACTTCGGAAATTCCGACCAGCTCTTCGCGCGTTACGCGTCTTCATCGCAATATGAGCTCGATCCGCTTCCGATCAACGGATCGAGCGTTCCCGGATTCCCGGTGACAGATAACATCACGACAAATTCCGCGACGATTTCTCACGTTCACCTGTTTTCCCCGCGAACCGTGCAAACCGTCCGCGTGGCATTCTTCCGCAATGTCTTTTCCCAAGGGACGGCGCAGAACCATACACCGGCGAGCAGCCTCGGCTTCACCTATAAACCGACGTTGTCATCCGTTGCCGGATCGCCGTATTTAATTGTCAGCGGCTACGGAGCGGTCGGCAACCCGATTACCGGCCCTCAAAATACCTACCAAAACGACTACCAGGGCTACTATTCACTCGCCTCCACGCACGGCAATCACAATCTGAAATTCGGCGCCGATATCGACCGCCAGCAGATCAACGCATTGCTCGGCATCGCGACCAACGGCTTTTTCGTGTTCGCTCCGTTCCCCGCCAGCGACTCCTTCGCAAGCTTACTGCTCGGCCAACCGGTTCTGTTCTTCCAAGGCGGCGGCGATTTTAACCGCGGGCTTCGAAAATGGATCGTTGCCGGATACGCGCAGGATGAATGGCGCGTCACTCCGCACCTCACGCTCAGCTTTGGCCTGCGCTATGAAGTCAACACTCCCTATACCGATATTCGCAACCGCCTGAATGCCTGGGCTCCTGGCCAACAATCTAAAGTAAGGACCGACGCACCGGCCGGTCTGCTATTCCCTGGCGATGCGGGCGTTCCGGACGGAATCGCCGCTGTCAACTACCGCGAGTTCATGCCACGCGTCGGTATGGCGTGGGATCCCATCGGCGACGGGCGCACCACGATTCGCGCCGGATACGGCATCTTCTACGACGGCTACACAAACGGCGTCGGTGGTCCTCTCCAGGCCGCCGTAAGCGCTCTGCCTTGGACCGAGGCGTATCAACTTCCCGGCCCCGGTTTAAATTTCGCGGATCCATACAACGGAAAAACTCCGCCCTTCGTCACACAGCAGTTCGTTCGCCCCGCAACGGTGCTTACTGTCCAATCCGGCTTGTTGCCTCCGTACTCACAAAATTGGGACTTCTCGATACAACGCGTATTCGCGAGCGCCTATCTGCTCGATGTACGCTACGTCGGAAACAAAGGTACGCATCTGCCTCGGTTCATCGAAGCGAATCCCGCCATCTACGGACCCGGAGCGACGACCGGCAATGCAGATCAACGCCGTCAATACGCAAACTGTTCCGCGGCGCTCGGCTCCTGCGCGTTCGGATCGGTCGGATTGATCGCAGGCAACAATAGCTCCACCTACCACGCTCTCCAGGTAGCTTTCTCGCGCCAGTTCACCAGCAATCTGTCTTTTCTGGCTTCCTATTGGTGGTCGAAAAGCCTCGACTACGTATCGTCCTTGAACCTTTCCGGATCGGCGCCGACACTGGTCGCGGGCGAAAACGATCTGGCGCAAGATCCGTTTAATCTCAGGGCGGAACATGGCCCGTCATTGTTCGACGCCACGCATCGTTTCGTTTTGAGCGGCAGCTATATTTTGCCGCGCTGGCACTCCGCTCCGCGCGCCGCGGGCTTGTTAGTGAATGGCTGGCAGCTCAACACGATTGCTAGTTTCTCCTCGGGCACGCCCTTTACCGTTTATGACAGCGACAACGCCTCCATGCAGGGAAGCTCACCGGAAATCACCGGATTTTATTCGAGCCGTCCGAACGTGATCTCCGATCCGAACGCGGGCCCGCATACGCCGAATCAGTGGGTCAGCCGTAGCGCGTTTGGACAATTGACTCCGGCCCGCAATCCAGGGCAGTTTGGCAATGAAGGCCGCAACGCAATCCGTGGCCCCGGCCAAGCTACGGTCGATTTCTCTTTGTTCAAGAATTTCGCAATCGCTGAATCGACGCGCATTCAGTTCCGTGCCGAAGCTTTCAACGCGCTCAATCACACGAATTTCGCGCTACCGGAAAACGATCTCGCATCGCCCGAATTCGGTCAAATTCTGCAGGCGGCCCCGCCCCGCTTGCTACAGTTGGCAGTAAAATTCTTCTTCTAAAGAGGCCCGCTATGGAACCAATGTTTTTGAAGGATATCGAAGATCATCGCGGCGACGACAACTACACACGCGCCATCGAAATGATGAAGCGCGCCGGGCCTGAATATCCGCAGATCCTGCACATGTTCTCGTTCAAGGTGAACGCGACAGTGCATCTGGAGCGATTCACCCAGGAAATGATGCGCGAAGCAGCGCCGCTTTCGCCGGGCATTCGTGAGTTGATTGCCGCCTACACGTCGAAGCTGAACGAGTGCCCGTTTTGAACGAAGTCTCACGCCGCGGTCGCGGCGGAATTGCTGGGCAGCGCGGAACTGGTTGCGAGCGTGCTCGCGGATGTAGAAACCTCTTTCCTCACCGAGCCGGAGAAGGCCCTGTTCCGGTTTGTGCGAAAAGTGAACCACGATTCCGTTTCCATTCAGCCGGCGGACATCGCAATCCTTCACGAAGCGGGATTCACCGACGAAGCCATCTACTACGCGATCACCGTCTGCGCGTTGTTCAATTTCTACAACCGGTGGATCGATGCAAGCGGCGTTCATGCGATGAGCGATGAAGCGCACCGGTTAGGAGCGAAACGGTCGGCAATCCATGGCTACTCCAGAAGTTCTCAACCACCCCCGCAGCCGCCGCCAGACAAGTGAACGCTCGCTCGTTCTATTGACGGCGTGCTGTGGAGTATTCGTCAGCTTCGCCTCGATTGTCGTCTACACTTTTGGCGTTTTCCTGAAACCGCTGGCGGCGGCGTTCGGCTGGTCCCGCGCGGAAGTTTCCCTCGGCTTCACCTTTACGGCGCTTACGATCGCCGTCTGCTCCCCCTTCATAGGCCGCCTGCTCGATCGCTATCCCGCTCGCCGCATCGTCATCCCTTGCACCGCGATCTACGGACTCACATTCGCCTCGCTCGCGTTCCTCACGCCACATCTCAGCCATCTGCTGCTGGTGTTCTTCATCCTCGGCGTCGTGGGAAATGGCACAACGCAACTGGGCTATGCGCGGGTCGTCAGCGCATGGTTCGATCGCGAGCGTGGCCGCGCGTTAGCCGCTGTCGTGGCCGGGTCGGGACTCGGGTCCATGCTGTTTCCCCCGATTGCACAAGCGCTTATTTCCGCCTATGGCTGGCGCGTGGCGTACGGCGCGTTAGGAGGGATCATTCTCTTGCTCGCTCTCCCATTCGCTATCGCCTTCCTATATGAACCCGAAGCCGCGCCCGGCCAACCGAGTCTTCAGCCGCTGCATGCCGATATGCCGCTCTGGCAATCGATCCTTAGCTTTCGCTTTCTTGCCATCGTAGCGGCGCTGCTCTTGTTCTCGTTCGCAACCAACGGCCTTTACGCGCATTGGGCCGCGCTTCTCACCGACCGAGGGTTCCCCGCCGGACGAGCCGCCACCGTGCTTTCCGTTGCCGGCCTCGCCGCACTCACCAGCAAGTTGTCCACCGGCTACCTGCTCGACCGTTTCTTCGCGGGCCGCGCGGTTGCGGGACTATTGGCGGCTTGCGCCGTGGGATTCCTTGCCGTCATCTATGGCCATGCCCTGTGGCTCGCTTTTGCGGCCGCCGTATTAGTGGGAATAGGCATGGGCGCCGAATCCGATGCGGTCCCTTTCTTGCTCACCCGCTACTTTGGCCTCGCCAGATTCAGCGAGTTGTATGGATACACCTGGTGTGTTTACGCGGTAGCAGGAGCGCTCGGCCCGCTGGCCATGGGCCGAATGTTCGATCGAACCGGCTCTTATCAAGTCGTGTTATTCGTCTCCCTGGCGATGATCGTGGGCGCGGCAACATTGTTCGCCTCGCTGCCTCATTACAAAAAGTAAATGACTCTGCGCTACTATGAGCGCAGAGTGCTCAAAGCGATTTTCAAGCCACTTTTGGCCTACTTGCTTTGCGCTTTGATCGTGATTGCGTCGGTCGACCGAGTGCCCGATCCTCCTTCCGTCAAACCGCATCACGACAAGGCTGCCAAGCTTTGCTTTGGCGGTCAGCACCAATCTGCTCCCGATAAAGATCTCGTTTTCGAGCAGACTCTCCTCTACACTGCGCCACAGGCGTCGCTCGTTGCTTGGATCGTTCCCGGTGAAAGCGGGCCGCGGCCTCCTTTCCCCGTCTGTCTCCATCAAGCCTGCGACTCATCGCCGCCCGTTTCCGCGGTTTAGCCGCTCACAGCTTTTTCTTTGGTGTTGTCCAGCCGATCGTCACGACCGGCCTAGAAAGGATTTACGGATGCGAACTTCGGAAATCGTCCGCGCCTGGGGGAAGATCCTCCGGGGCGAGGCGCCTTCCCTCTCGATAGAGATCACGCGCGAATGCCCGCTGCGCTGCCCTGGCTGCTATGCGTACGACGAGGCCCACCTCGGCGGAGGCGTGACTTTGAGAGAATTGAACGATCGAAAAGGCCAGCATCTGGTCGACGGGGTTCTGGAAGTGGTCGACCGGCTCAAGCCATTGCACTTGTCGCTGGTCGGCGGCGATCCGTTAGTTCGGTACCGGGAAGTGGAGCAACTGGTTCCATTGCTACTCGGCCGCGGCATCCACGTGCAAATTGTGACTAGCGCTTTCCGAACGTTTCCCGAGCAATGGAGCCAAGAGCCGCACGTGAATGTGGTCGTCTCGATCGACGGGTTGCAGCCGGAGCACGACGTCCGGCGAACGCCCGCGACCTACGAGCGGATTCTGTCAACTGTAGCCGGCCGGCGAATTACTATCCACTGCACCATCACCGGGCAGATGATGAAGCGGCCCGGATATCTGAATGAGTTTCTGGCATTCTGGACTCCAAAGCAGGAAATCCGGAAAGTCTGGTTCAGCCTTTTCACTCCGCAAATTGGCGACGACCTTCCCGAAATGCTTTCACCGTACGAGCGTTCACAGGCCATCTCGGATTTGACGGAACTACGCAAGCGCTATCCGAAATTGGACATGCCGGAGGGCCTCATCCGCCAGTTTGCCTCGCCGCCCGATAGTCCCAAGAATTGCGTCTTCGCACTCACGACCAGGACAATTTCGGCGGACCTCAAAACGCCTATCACGCCGTGCCAATTCGGCGGGAACCCCGACTGCAAGACATGCGGCTGCATTGCCTCGATGGGCTTAGCCGCGGTTGCGGATCATAAACTGGCTGGCTTTATTTCCGTGGGAGCGATCTTCAACGCATCGATAAAAATCGGCCGGTTCCGGTCGAAAGGTGCCATCGAAGAAGCGCAACCCAAGAGTCCATTTCAAGTGTTGCAGTGAGAAGAACGGTTCATATGAAAGGTACCGCCACAGCCATAGACTCCCTGTTGGACCTATCCGTCCGGATCGGCCGCAATCCCTTGCTGGTCCAGGCAAGCAGCGGCAATACGTCCTTGAAGGTGGACGGGACCCTCTGGATCAAAGCTTCCGGCAAGTGGCTCGCCTATGCCGATCGGGAAGAAATTCTGGTTCCGGTGGACCTGTCCGAGTGCCTGGAGTGCTTGCGTAGCAGCCGGTCTCTTCCGGCAAAGACTCATCTGCGGCCCTCGATTGAGACGTTCATGCACGCGATCTTGCCGCAAAAGGTTGTGGTGCACGTTCATTCGGTGAACACGATCGCCTGGGCTGTCCGATCCGACGCGTCCTCGCGGTTATCGGAGCGATTGTCCGGATTGCGCTGGCAGTGGATTCCCTACACGATCTCCGGTATGCCGTTGGCACGCGAAATTCAAGCCGCTTCCGTGAACCAGCCCGAGACCGATATCTTCGTCCTGGGCAACCATGGATTAGTGGTGTGTGGCGAAGATTGCGACGCCGCCGAATCGCTGCTCTTCGAGGTAGAGCGGCGGCTTGCAATTCGCCCTCGCGCCGCCGCCGAGGCCAAGCCCGGCGTCCTCGAACAGGTGGCACGCTCTTCACACTGGCGGCTTCCGGATGCCGACGTGCTTCATACTCTCGGCGCCGATGTAGTTTCGCAACGGATCGTAGATCGGGGCGTGCTGTATCCATGCCAGGCGATTTTCCTTGGTGCCGCTCTCCCACATCTGGCCACGTCCTCAGGCCTTTCTGAAATAGACGATGCCTCGCCCGTTGTCGTCGTCGAAGGCAGCGGCGTGTTGACGAATGAGAAAATCACCGAAGCCGAGTGGGCCATGCTCAATGGTTTCGCCGAAGTCGTGCGCCGCATCGAAACCTCCGCGCCCATTCGCTATCTCACCGATCACGAAGTGAACAGCGTTTTAGGCGCCGACGGACATCACTATAGAATGTCCGCCGAAAATCAAGTGAGACGCGCTTAAAGTTCGCCCTAGAACTCCACCCGCGTTGCCATCTGCCATTGCCGCGGAACGTAATTGCCAATGGCGGCGAAGATGCGGCCCGCCACTCCCGGACAATCCACGCAAGTATTCGGCTGGCCCAGATTCGTGTGGTTCGTGAAGTTGAACGACTCCGCCCGGAACTGCACTCGAACCTTCTCCGTTACAGCGAAGGTCTTGAAAAACGACATATCGAGCTGACCGAAATGAGGCCCCCACAGCGCGTTGCGGCCTACCGTGCCCTGTACGCCCTTCTGCGGACGCTGCCACGCCCCGTCGATCGCGCCATTGGAACTCAGTATGGCGCTGCTCGTATTGAACCAGCCGAACTGGCTGGGGTTGCTGGCCTGCCAGTTACCAACCACATCGGGACGGCACCACCCAGTGTCGCGATCGGAATTGCACGCTTGATACGTCGGCGTGAGGGGAAGGCCGGTGGCCCAGTTCCAAACACCATTCGTCTGCCAACCGCCGATTAACAGATCGAGCGGTTTCGAGATGTTGGCTCCAAATCTCTTACCCCGGCCGTAAGGAACTTCCCAGAGAGTGGAAACCATCACAACGTGCGCGCGATTGTTGTCCGCCGGCCCGTAGGCGTAGCGCGCGTCGATATTGTAGTAAGTATTGTTACCGCTGAAGTCCATATTGCGCGACCATGTGTAGTGCGATAAAAGCTGCACTCCGTGAGCGAAGCGCTTATCGAGTTTGATCTGCAGCGAATTGTAGTTGTTGCTAGCGTCGCTCGCAAAGTAGCGTAAACTCTGGGACCAGCCAAACTTCTGGTAAAAGGGCTTGCGGTTATTCAAAGAAAGCGTGCCGTAGCCTACGAGCGTCGCCTGGTTCGGATCGTAGTCGCCGCCGGTCCCGGCAAACACGTGCGTGCCCTTGTTTCCGACATAAGCCGCCTCGAGCGAAAATGAACCGCTCAACTGCCGCTGGATGGTGAAGTTCCAGGCATCCACCGTGGGAAGCCTCATATCCTTTGAAATAATGAAGGGGGTTATGCCATCCGGCAGCGTGGGATAGCCGTTCGGGCCTTTCGGACGCCCGTTGAGCACGTTGGCTGGGCTAAACGTCGTCGGACCCGCGCCGAGTGTAAACACGGTATCAAAATTATTGGCGGGCGATGACGTCTGAATGCCAAGAACCGGCACGTTCTGCGTGACATTGTGGCCGAAGACCGAACCGAAAATACCGAGATCATAACCGCGTCCATAGCCCAGGCGGATCACGGTCTTCGGCGTAGCTTGATAAGCGATACCAACGCGCGGCGCGAGATCCGTGAGACGGCCCTTCACATTCAGATTTAGCCCAACGCCAGGCGCACCGGCAGTCAGGACTTCGGCCGTGCCTAGATCGATATACCCACCCTTTCCGGCGCCGTTCACCGTTTGCGGCCGATAGAGTTCCCAACGCAAACCATAGTTGAACGTAAGTTTCTGGGTAATACGCCAGGTGTCCTGCCCATAGAAAAACCAGCGGTTCTGCTTTTCGCTCGCGTCCGTCTGCGTGCTGACGTAGCGCTGGAATAGTTGCACGTCGCCAAGCAGGAAAGTTCCGAGACCTGATCCTCCGCCGTTTGCGCCTTGCGTACCCGCTGCGTTAAAGGAGAGCTGACCCGCCCGGTGTTGATCGCTCGGCACTCGCAGGTTGTAAGCCTGCCGAATATCCGCGCCGAACTTAGTCGTGTGGTTGCCATGAATCTTCGTCCAGTTATTTACAAACTGGATCTGCTTCTCGTTCTCGATCAGCGGGCAGTTGCAGCCGTTCACGCCAAGAGCGTAGCCAAACTTAAATAGATTGTTGCCATAGTCGTTGATAAAGAACGCCGGCATCCCGCCAGTGAACGTCTTATCAAGATTCAAACCAGGAATACCGGCGTCCGCCGCTGGCGCTGTATCAATTCCATTCGGCACGACATGCACTTGATAGCGGAAAAAGCCAAAACGAAAATCTGTGAGTAGATTCGGCTGCAACGTGTAATCGAACCCGGCTGCAATGCTGTGGTTCAGGGAAGTCGATTGACCGGCGAATGCGCTAACGGAACCGCTGGGATCGTATCCCGGGCCACCCGCCGCGCCGTAGATTCCCGGCGAGCTGATGTTGAACTTCGCCAGACTGTATCGCCCGAACCAATGCAACTTGTCGGTCTGATAGTAGTCAACTCGTGTGTTGAACGCGTCGTCGTTGAACTTCACGGCTCCGGAACCGGAATAGTTGGGCTGGTCCTTCGACGCCGAAATGTTGGGCGCGGGAATCAGCTTTAACAGCGCCGCTGTTTGGGGTGCAATGCGGCTTGTAGGAATCACGGCTCCCTGGAAAAGCGTCCGGGTCTTATCGTTGGTTCCTGTCGCCGGATCATAAATACTTAGGCCAAGACCGCTGAGGTCGCCGGTGCGTTCAGCCAGCGAGGGAACTCGCAGCAGCACGCTGCCGCCCGTATTCCGCCGCGTTCCCTGGTAATCGCCGAAATAAAAGAGTTTGTTCTTTCTGATCGCACCGCCAATCGAGCCTCCGAACTGATTCCACTGGGTTACCGGCACCGTTCGTCCATTGCTACCGAAAATAGGCAACGATTGCGTGAATGGATTGCGGGCCTGCATGTGATCGTTGCGGAGAAATTCGAACGCGCTGCCGTGCAAAGAGTTGGTTCCGGACTTCGTCTGCGAGCTTACTACCGCTGCCGCGGAAGTCCCGAATTCAGCGTCGAAGTCAGCCGTCGTCACTTTCGCTTCGGTAACCGATTCCAAAGTCGGGTTGATCACGATCCAGCCGAGAACCGCGTCGTGGTTATCCGTCCCGTCCAGCAAATGCGAAACGCCCGCGAAACTTTGCCCATTCACCAGCAGGCGATACGAGCCTTGCGGGTTCTCCGGCTGCGCGGCTGTCATGCTCACCGGCCATAGCGACACGCCGGGAGTCATCAACTGAAGTGTGGTGAAACGCCGGTTCAGCACGGGAAGTTCCGCCACCTGCTTTTGGCTGTAAGTGGTCGCCACGTCGCTCCGCTCAGTCTTGAGCATCGCCGCTTCCGATGTCACTTCGACGGTCTGGCTCAACTCGCCAACCTGGAGCTTGATATCGACTTTAGCCTCAGAATCCACCGAAACCGGGACGCCGTTCTCGACGGCCGCCTGAAATCCCGGCGCTTCCACGCGCACTTGATACTTGCCGACGATCAAGTAACGCTGCGCATAGTTTCCCGACTCATTGGTGGTTGTTTCGTTCGTCGTGTCGCGGTCGGCATTCCGGATAGCGACTTTCGCGTTCGCGACGGCAGCTCCGGAAGAATCAAGAACGGTGCCTACGATGCTTCCGTAGACCGCCTGGCCATGCAGCCGAACGGACGAGCACACCACGGCACAAAGAACAAAGAAAAAAACAAAACGCAAACGGGTCACTGGAAGTCCCCCCTTCCAACAGCCCAGCTATCATATAGCAACGCAGCCGTGCGCGCTACATCAAAAACACTATGCCGCGTAGTTTTTTGCGCTTTAGCGCTATTGCCCCTCAAATCATTCGCCGCCGAAAATAACCTTCTCGGGCGGGACGTTTGCAAAAGCTGTCATCCATCGATCGCCGCTAGCCAGGCGAAAACGAGAATGGCGCGCACTTGGCAAGGAACCGCGACAAAGCTCCTTCCGGCAAACTATTCCGCAACACACGCGGAGTACTCAGTGACTCGAAGCGCCAAGGGCCTCCGCTTCGAGTTCCGAACGCCAGGCGAAAATTCTTTGCAATTTCCGGTCGAAGCGACAGTGGGCGGCGATCGCCACGGCCTGAGTTTTCTATTCAGGGTTCCCGATATTGCCGGCATCCCGCTTCCGCGCGCGCCGCTGATCGAGGCTCGCTATTTACACTCGGCAACTACGCAGGGGCTCGCGCTTTCGCCCGGCTTTCCCAAAGATAAACCCGCCACGCTCGAAACGGCGCTCGGCCGGTCGCTGCCCTCGCATTTCGAAAAGAAATGCTTGACCTGCCACGGTGAGCCCACTCGAGACGGTTCGCATCGCGATGCGGGCGTCACTTGCGAAGATTGTCACGGGCCAGGCAAGCCTCACCTGACGGCGCTGACGAAGCGTTCGGATGACAAGGGAATACTGAACCCGAAGAAGCTCCCGATTGCCGAGCAGATGCGGCCGTGTTCTGCGTGCCACGCGGGTTTCAGCAATGTCGAAGACCCGACCCCCGAGGATTTGCTCATCTCCGACCAAGTCACGGCGCTAAGCCAGACAGAGTGCTGGCGCCAGTCGGCGGGCGGGATAACCTGCGTGAGCTGCCACGATGCGCACGTGGATTCGCCCCGCGCGGCGCTTGTCCAACGATCCGAAAGGACCTGCCTCCAGTGCCACAGCAACACAGTTGAAAATCATGCGGGCTTATGCCCGGTGAATCGCGCCAGCGGTTGCGTCAGCTGCCACATGCCGGACGAAAACGATCGCCCTCCGTTCGTGATCGCCGACCATTGGATCCGTGTTCATGGCAAAGTCAGCGCAACCGCGGGGCGCAGTAAAGTTACTCCCAAGCACTTATATCTCCGAATGATCGCGCTGGCCGATCGCGCCCAGACGGATGAAATCAGGCGGCAACTTACTCGCGGCGGTAGTTTCTTCGAGTTGGCGCGGGCTAACTCGATCGACCTGGATACAGCTCCGGGCGGGGGCTTCTTGGGAGATCTCGAAGCCGCGCGTCTCAACCCCGCCTGGTCCGCGGCGGCTCTAAAGCTCGCGCCAGGCGAACTGTCCGGCGTTATCGAGAGTCCGGGCAAATACTTCATTCTCGAGCGCCTGCCGCGCAATTTCCGCGACGATGCCGATGCGCATTTCAGAAAAGCCATGGATCTCCGTCAAGCCGGGGATCGCGAGCGCTCCGCAGCGGAACTTTTGGAGGCGCTCAAGATCTATCCATACTTTCTAAGGGCCCTGACCTATCTGGGAATCACTTACGGCGAGGCGGGTAATCCAACGGCCGGTGCGGGAGTTCTGAACCTGGCCATCACTCTTTACCCGCGCGACGCGGGAGCTCACTTCAATCTGGGCATCGCCTACGGAGCCCAAGGGAACGCGAACGAGATTGCGGAATATCGCCGCGCGCTCGCGCTCGACCCGGACCTGGCGCCCGCATACCTTAATTGGGGAGCGGCGCTCTATGCGAAAGGCCGTCGCGAGGAAGCGATTGCCGTCTACCGTCAGGGGATCGAAGTGAATCCGCTCGTGGCCGGACTCCACTACAGCCTCAGCATCGCGCTCGATCAAGATGGCAAGAAGCAGGAGGCGGACTCCGAGATGGCGCTGGCCCGCAAGATCGATCCGCACTTATAATTACGGTTGATTGAACGTTGTTCGCATCTGCGCATCCGCTTTACTCCTTTGCGCGAGCCTGCGAGCCACGACGCCCACGCAGTCGGCCGAACAAGCCGAGCGCCTGATTCGCGGCGGAAATTCGCAAGAGGGCCTGGCGGCGCTCATGAAAGCGGCCGAACTGCCCGGCGCTTCGGCGGAATCGGAAGATCGCATCGGCTTCCTCTTTGCAGTTCTAGGGCGCCAATCGGACGCCATCAGCCATTTCGAAAAATCTCTTTCACTCCGCCGGAACTATGCGCCGGCGCACTACCATCTCGGTGTCGCGCGCTGGCTGGCCACAGATGTGAACGGAGGATTGGAAGAATTGGAGAGCGCTGTTAAACTCTCGCCAGCGGTGTTTGACTACCGCTATCGTTTGGGCTCGGCGTATCTCGAAATCGGCCGCTTTGAGCAGGCTGCATCGGAATTGAAAGCGGCTGTCGCGATCGACAAAACACAGGCTGCGGCATCGCGCGCGCTCGATCAAGCTCGCAATAGTTACGCGGCCCAGTTGATCGAAACACGCGAGCCCGATCGCGCGATCGAAGAGTCGCAAAAAGTGTTGGCCCACGATCCCGCAAACGACGCGGCCCAAATGAACATAGGCTACGCCTATTTGAAAATGGGCGAATTCAACAAAGCGGAGAAAGCCTATCGTGCCGCTTTGGCGAATGATCCGAAATCCCCGGCTGCTCACTATGATTTAGCCATCGCGCTGAAGATGCAAGACCAATTGGCGGCCGCACAAAAAGAACTCGAGGAGACGATTCAGCTCGATCCGTCGCTCGCCGAAGCGCACTACACACTGGGCATTACGAATTGGCAGTCCGGCGATTTCCCCGCCACCATCCGTGAGATGAAGGCGGCCCTCGCCATCCGCGCCGAGTACGCGGAAGCTCACTATATGCTGGGAATCGTGTTGAAGCAAACCGGCGACTTGGACGGCGCTCTGCCCGAACTAAGAGAAGCGATTCGCCTGGACCCGAGCACTCCCGGGCCGTTCAATACTCTGGGCCAGATCTTGCGAATTAAAGGTGACAAACAGGGAAGCGAAGAAGCGTTCGCCACCGGCGCCCGGCTCAAGCGCGAAAAAGAAGGCCAGCTCGCCAACACCTTGGAACAAGGAATGCGCGGCGGGACTTTCCCGAAGCCGCTGGCCGCTCCGCCCCGCTAATCATGCCGTCGCGACGTTCCTTTGTCCGCTCCCTCTGCGCCACATTGCCGGTGTTCTCACTTGACCAGCTACTAGCCGGAGCGCCGCTTGGTGTCGAGTTCGTCAACGTCGCAAAGAAGGCGGGACTGAACGCGAAGACAATCTTCGGCGCCGAGCAACACAACAAATATCTGCTCGAAACTACCGGCTGTGGCGTAGCGTTCGTCGACTACGACGACGACGGCTGGCTCGACATTTTCTTTGTAAATGGCACACGCTTCGAAGGCGCTCCCGAAGGCGCGACCAGCCGCCTCTACAAGAATAATCGCGACGGCACGTTTACCGACGTGACGCGGAAAGCCGGCCTGGCGCGCACCGGTTGGGGACAAGGTGTCTGTGCCGGCGATTACAACAACGATGGCCATGTCGACCTCTTTGTGAGCTATTGGGGCGACTGCGCACTCTACCGCAACAATGGCGACGGCACGTTTACGGATGTGGCGCAAAAGGCCGGTGTGACCACGCGAACCACTACCGGCTTGAAGCGCTGGAATACCGGTTGTGCGTTTCTCGATTACGATCGCGACGGGCATCTGGATCTGTATGTCGCCAATTACATCGATTTCGATCCGAAAACCGCGCCGCTGCCCGAAAGCGGACCGTGTCTCTATGAAGGGCTGGTGGTCGCCTGCGGCCCTCCGGGGTTGCAAGGCGGAAAAGACATCCTGTTCCACAACAATGGCGACGGCACTTTTAGTGATGTATCCGAAAAAGCCGGCATCCTGAAGAAGCAAGGCACATATGGTTTGGGCGTTCTGGTGGGCGACTTCGATAACGACGGTTGGCCTGATATCTATGTGGCCGACGATTCGGCGCCTTCCGCACTCTTCAAGAACAACCACGATGGCACCTTCACCGATATTGCTCTTGAAGCGGGCGTGGCCTTCGGCGCCGACGGCAAGACGCAAGCCGGCATGGGCGTTTCAGCGGCGGACATTTTTGGAAACGGCAAATTCGAAATCCTTAAGACAAACTTCGCGGGCGACGCCTCGAGCTTGTATCGCAATTTGGGAGACGGCAATTTCGAAGACATGACCTTCCAGGCAGGTCTCGGCCGCAACACGCGCTTTCTGGGTTGGGGCGCCTGCTTTCTGGATTTCGACAACGACGGCTGGCCGGACATTCTTACTTGCAATGGCCATGTGTATCCGGAAGTGCGCGAGAAAGCCAGCGAGTCGGGTTATCGCGAGCGTAAGGTGCTCTACCGCAACTTAGGCGGCGGCAAATTCGAAGATGTGTCGCTCCATGCCGGGCCAGGCATTCTTGAGACGGTCGCCGGCCGCGGCTGCGCGTTGGGCGACTTCGATAACGATGGCGATCTGGACGTGGTAGTAAATTGCGTGAATGATGTGCCGCAACTGTTGCGCTGCGACAGCACGCTGAAGAATAACTGGATCAAAGTCAAGACAGTCGGCACTAAGTCGAACCGCTCCGGAATTGGCGCCCGCATTTATTGCACGCCCGAAGGCGAGCATCGGCAGATGGACGAGGTCCGCAGCGGCGGAAGTTACATTTCGCAGAGCGATCTACGCGTGCATTTCGGCTTGGGCAAGGCCATCAAAGCCGATCTGGATATTCACTGGCCCAGCGGCATTGTAGACAAGATTTCCGGCGTCACCATGAACCGTGTCGTCACTGTGATCGAAGGCAAAGGTATCCCGGATTAGAAGTCAATCCGCGCCGCGAATTGTAACCGGCGCATCTGGTAGCCGCCTGCAAGGGCCGTGATAACTCCGGCATTGCTGCCGTTGACATTCGTATTGGGTAATCCAAGATTCGCGTGATTGAACACGTTATATGCTTCGCCTCTCAGCTCCCATCTTAGGCGCTCCGTTATTGGAAAGGTCTTCGCAAGCATGAAATCCTGGTTGATGAAGATCGGCCCGCGCAGTGTGTTGAACCCATAATTGCCGAACGTGTTGTCAGCCGGTACGGCAAACGCGTTGCTGAGCGAGCCGTCGGCGTTCACATTCAGCCAGTGGTCGCGATTCTGATTCGATGCATAAGGATCGCCGGTTCCCAGGCTGGGACGGCCGCTCGGTCCGGCATAGGGACGCACCGCCGAAGAAGCGAAGTTCGCTATGTTCGGGGTAAACGGCAGTCCGCTGTAGAAGATTGTAACTCCACTGACCTTCCAGCCCCCTACGGCATAGTCGACGAAGCGGTTCATGTTCGAGCCATACTTGCGGCCTCGCCCGAACGGAAGTGTGAGGTTCTGCGCGATGACTAGCTGATGATTAGGAAGCGAGTTTTCTTGACCGTACCCAAGCGGCCGATTGTAATTGATAGTGTAGTCATCCTGGTTAATCGAATTCGCCATCTGGTACGTGTAGCTGGCTTGCACGTTGTATCCGCTTCCGAAAGTCCTCTTCAACTGCACTTGCAGAGAATTATAATCGTTGTTCAGACACAGGCAATAGAAATCAATTCCTTGCGTCCAGCCATACTTCGCGAAATAAGGTTTGGCTGCATTCTGGTTGTTCGCCAACCCCGGTATGAAGTTGGCCTGATTGACATTGAAACTAAAGCCATCGCCCGACCCGCCGCCAACATGGCGCCCCACGTTGCCGACGTAGCCAACCGAAATGGAAGTGTTCGGAGCAATCTGCTGCTCCACGGTAAGATTGTAGGCCATTACCCGCGGCAGCCGAACGTCCAGTGCGCGAGCTTTTGCACCGACTCCGTCCGGGAGCGGAAATTGACCGCTACTATTCACAGGGAACAGACCACTTGCCGAAGGTGGACCGTTCGCCAGCGTGAAGACGGTCTGGAAGGCAGCGCCCGTCGGCTGACTGCTGGGGCTCTGCTTGAACAGAACAGGTGGATTTTGTGTCACGTTGTGGCCGAACGTCGCTCCGAACGTTCCGAGTTCATAGGCCCAGCCGTAGCCACTGCGGACAACCGTTTTTGGCGTGACCTGATAGGCGACTCCCAGCCGAGGCGCAAAGTTCATCCAATTCATTCCCTGCACGCCATGCTCGCTGACATTACCCAAGCCAAAAACATTGATGAGGCCGGTACGCAGGTCGAGTTGCGCGCCATTGCCAGCCGCGTTCACCTCTTCCGGGAAGACCAGTTCCCAGCGCACGCCAAAGTTGACCGTTAGCTTCGGAGTAGCCCGCCAGGAATCCTGGCCATAGAAGAACCAGCGGCGCTGGTGTTCGGCGGCATCGGTACTGCTGCTGACGTAACGATTGAAGGTAGTCACATCGCCCAACAAAAATGTGGCGAACGACAATCCTTGCTGTGCGCTGCCACTGCCCGGAGCAATGTAGCCCGTATTCTGAAGGTTGAACGTCAATTCCCCGGCACGATGCGAGTCGCTCGGAACACGCAGGTTCTTCGCATAGCGAATATCGGCTCCGAACTTGAAGGAATGGTTGCCAACAATTTTGGACAAGTTATCGGTGAACTGATATTGGCCTTCCTTCTCAGTGAGTGGGCAATTGCATTGCGGCCCGTTAAATGCGCCATCGCCAAGCGCGTAGCCGAGGTTAGTCAGCGGCTTGGCATTGCTGTCGTTGAATTGAAAATAGGGCAGACCCGACGTGTAGTAGGGGTCGAGATTCAAGCCGGGAATTCCAGCCGCGGCGGCTGGGGACGTGCCGAGCCCGTTGGGCGTAGTCTGCACGTTATACCTCATATAGCCGAATCGAAATTCGTTTACCAGAGTCGGGTTGTAAGTGTGTGTGATACCAATAGCGATGCTCTGATTTCGCACGAAAGAATTTCCGGCAAAGCTGACCGAATTAAACGCCGGGCCGCCGGCGAGTGATCCAAACGCTCCCACTGCGCTTCGTTCGAACTGGTGGTTGCTATAGCGCCCGAATATGGACGTGCGCTCGTTCATGAAGTAGTCTTCGCGTGTGTCCCATTTGTTGGCGTCGAACGATCCACCTCCGGACGCCGCGTAATTCCTCAACAAAGGATTCGACACACCGAGATTCGGAGCCGGAAAGTATTGCAGTATGGCCACAGCCTGCGGACTTAGCCGCGACGCCGGAATTCTATTTCCCGCGAAAGCCAATCTGCCCTCACCCGTAGTTGGATTACCCGATGAAGGATCGAAAATCTGGTTCGTCGCGAGCGGGACCATGTTTCCCGCCGTATCCTGGACCAAGGTCGGCTGGCCGTTGGCATTAAGAATAGCTGGTCCGAGATAGCCGCCGAAATCGCCGTTACGAGCCGCCGCTGTGGGAACGGTCGTCTGAACAGATCCATCGAATCGCTGCCGGATTAGTTCCGCATCGGCAAAAAAGAATAACTTGTCTTTGATTATGCGGCCGCCAACAGACCCGCCGAACTGATTCCACTTCAGGTTAGGCGCTCCGTTCGGCTCAGAGAATGGGTCTCGTCCAAAGTCCGAGAAGCCCTTCGAGCTATTCCTGAAATATTCAAAGAGGGACCCGTGAAGTTGGTTTGTGCCAGACCGCGTTGAGGCGTTCTGTATGCCGGCCCCGGCGTAACCGAACTCGGCGTCGTAGTCCTGGGCTGAGATCTTCTGCTCGGAGAGCGAATCGATATTCGGATTGATAACGACGATGCCGAGGATCGGGTCCTGATTCTCCGTTCCGTCTAGTTGGTATCCGGTCGCGCTGAAGTGCTGTCCGTTAACCTGGATTTGGGCGCTACCTTGCGGATCTTCGCTCGAGGCGTGAGCAAACCCGATCCGGGAGGTGCCAGGCGCAAGGAGCTCGAGCGCCTGAGCATTGCGGCCCAAGCTCGGCAAGTCCACCAATTGCTGCGCGCTAAAAGTCGTCTGCACGTCGGCACGATCCGCCTGCAGAGTAGGAGCGGCGGCAGTCACTTCGACAGTCTGCGATACGTTGCCGGGCACTAAAGAAGCATCGATACGCGCGGCGTTATCGACTTGCACGCGGATGTCTTTGAACTGCTGCCTCGCAAATCCGGTCGCTTCGACCGCCACGCTATAAGAACCAGGAATGAGTTGGCCCTTTTCATAGTTCCCGGACTCGTTGGTAGTCACATCGAACTCGGCCCCCTTGGACTGATCCGTGATCGTGACCTTGGCATTTTGAACGGAACCGCCGGTTGCGTCCGTTACCGTGCCGAAAATTCTGCCGAAGACCTGTTGGGCGTCTGCGCTGGAGGGGCAGACTAAATAGTAAGAGCAAGTAAGGAACAGGGCGTACGTGACTCTGCGAAGAGCAAGCATAACTTCTCCTTAGCGAACCACTAACTCGTAAGTAGTGTAATCGACTTATCCAAAAAGGTACAGCATTAAGAGCACTGCCTGCGATAAATACGAGGCGGCATTAGAATATCCGGCGAAGTCAATGCCGCATCCGGGCTCGCACGCGGTCAAGGTTGGCGCGCGCGGCCTTCTGCTCGGGATTCAAGCGCAGCGCATTTTCAAAAGCGCGCGCCGCGGCGGGCAAGTCGCCCGCCATCGCGAGAAGCGTGCCGAGGTTCGCTTGTATGTCGGCGTTTTGGGGATTCAGCCGCGCCGCTTCGCGGAAGTGTGCCAGCGCGTCCGGATATTTCCGCTCCCTGAATTCGATCGTGCCCAGTGCCGCATCGGCTTCCGCTAGATTGTGTTGGGCGTTGCCATAGCTCGGATCGAGACGCAAAGATTCGCGAAACTCTTCGATAGCGTTCACGAGGCGGCCTTGCATCAGTAAGGCGGCGCCCAGGCTGTTATGCCCGGTGGCGCTGGTAGGGTCCGCCTGTAGCGCGCCCTGATAAGCGGAGATTGCGCTCGTTAGCTGGCCCTTCGATTGCCATAACGCGCCGAGATTGTATTGCGCGAGAAAGTCGTGCGGATACTTCTCGAGGCGCCGCCGCATGACCGCTTCCTGAAGCACCAGCCGGTCGTCATTCCTTTTCGGGAGAACTTGCAGCCAGACATGCCCCATCTCGTCCTCGCTGCGATTGCCGGTTCTGACTAACTTCGGTGGACGATTTGGATTGCGCGGATTAGCCTCGGAATTGTCGTATGTTATTCGCATGGCGACTTGGCTGCCCTTGGGAAGCGCTATCGGGCGCCGGTAATCGTATGTGGCTTGCCAATTGATATCCCAATCCGGAATCCGGATCAGCCAGCGGCGCGTGCCATCAGGCAACATCGCCCAAGCCTCAATCAGTTTGCCCAGGTAATGCGCGTGCGGATAAATGGCCAGGACATCCACATCCACGGGCAAAGTCAGGTTGTCGGTTACTACGAATCGCCGGTCACCGGCGGGAATCTCGATCGCGCCATCATGCTCAAGCTGAATCAGCATGGGGAAGCGAGCGGGCGGCCGCGGCGTGAAGTAAAGTCCCACTTCAGCCTGGATCGTTTCGGGTCTTCCGCTGGGTTGCAAGTGAAGGTTGAGGATTAAGTCGGTTCCGGAGTCCAAGCGCCACGACATATCGGCCGGCTCGGGATGCATGGCGGTGCCCGGTTTCCAGAACAGGAAGTGCGAATCGGGATCGAAGTCGCCGGCGGCCGCTTCAGTGATCACATCCATCCCCGCGAAACCGGGCTGGCCGTCTTCCCCATCGCGTTTACGCAAGGCGCGTGTGCGGTCGAGGACCACGTTCGCGTGATGCACCACGCGGGCATTGCCCGGCTGCAGATCGAGGCCGCGGATATATTTGGTTTCGAGCAGCCCGCTCGGAACAATGAAATTGCGAAAGATGTCACGTCCGCCAGGCGGCAGAAGGAATGGTTTTGCCATCCGTAGAATCAGGTCGGGCGTCCCCATCTGCCACTTACCGGTGAAACGTGGTGCGGACGGGAGGTCGGCAGGTTCGCCGCGCGGCTTGCCGTGCGCTACCCATTCGGCGAACAGACGAATTTGCGCATCGCTGAGACTGCGGTCGCTTGCGAAATCGCCGAATCCATGCGCGGGGGGCCAGGGTGGCATGTAGCGGCGCCGGGTAACATCCACGATTTGCGCCGCGTGCCTGGAGACGTCGTCAAAAGTAATCAGCGGAAAAGGACCGCTCCCATTCTCGTGATGGCAGGGCGCGCAGTGTTCGAAGACGACGGGCGCTATATCTTTGTTGAACGTTGTCGCCAACAAAATAAGCGCGAACAACATCTTATAAAGGGCTAGGCGGTTGCCGCCGCCGCGCGGCGGCGCCGTCCGCTGGCCAGATAGACGTCAGCACGCGCGTCCAGCAGCGGATCGCCGGAGGAATCGATGCCGTCCACTCGTGGGATCGGATCGAAGATGATTTTGCGGTGTTCGTCGTCATCGGGCGCAACCGCTGTGAGAGCGATCGTGCCGAAGTCCGGCTGGGCACGATCCTCGGGCCAGTGCGACGTGGCGTCGTCAACAGTATCGCCGCTTTCCGCTAGCTGCACCACGATGTTGAGTTTCACTGGGCCCTTCGAAACTCTTTCCGCAATCTCGTCCATCAGAAAGTTCGCCGACTTCGCGGCCGCGGCGGCCGCGTCCAGATAATCGTTGCCGCCTTCAGGCCGCACACGGAAACGGCCGAAGCGCGTGCTGCCGTCGGCGGCGGTAAATTTGAATGCCGTCACGGTGAAGTACGACTCGCGCGCGAAGCTGCTTGGAATAGGCTTTGGCGCCTGGACAAACGCGAGCGCGCCGGGATGAGCGGCAAGAAAAGCCTGGATGGGAGCGCCGGCATGAGCGGCTCGCAGGAATTCCAGGAACTCTTCAGGAGTGCGCGTGGGAAACCCGTCGACAGAGTGGCCAATGATATCGGTGTGAACATGTTCGCCAAGGTGAAACCGAATTGCCAATCCGCGAGGACCGGCATGTTCCGCATCGTTGTCGGCAACATTCGGGAAGCCCGCGCCGTCGGAGAAGCGAACGGTTACCGGCGTGGACGCGTTTTGTACGTGAGGCGCGCGAGTGAGCGAACGCGCGGCGGGTGACGGCGTAAAAGTTCCCGTGAGCAGGACGCCTTTGGAATGCGCTGGCCGAAAACCGGGATGGAGCCCGTTCAGATCGTCAAGCGCTCCGAGTAGATCTTGAGCAAGAGAAGGGTTTGACATTGAGTTGAGTGTACCTTTAGAGGTTATGGACTGCGCACTGATTGCCGACGACCTCACGGGCGCCTGCGATGCCGCAATTCACTTTCGGATGCGAGGCGTCCGCTCGGTGGTCCACCTCGATCTAGAGGTGGCCGGAGATGCGCCGGTCGAGGCATTTAGTACGGAGACGCGCGATCTCGAACAGAGCGAAGTCGAGTCGACGATTCGAGAGCTCGCCGCGCGAGTATCTGCCGCGCAGCCGCGGCTGGTCTTCAAGAAGATAGATTCCCTGCTGCGCGGGAATCCGGGACTTGAAATACGGACTGCGCTGGACGCATTCGGCTGCGACGTTGCGATCGTGACGCCGGCCTATCCGGAGCTTGGGCGCACTGTGTGGGATGGGCATTTGCATGTGACTGGCGACGCAGCATGGAAGCCGATCGACGTCGCTTTACTGCTGGGCAGCGAGCATACGAAACCCGAGTGCCTCGCGGATGCGCTGCGGGATGGAGCGCGCTACATTTCGGTGGATGCTACATCGAACACCGATCTTTCCCTGATCGTGGATGAAGGACTGCGCAGCGGGCGCCGAGTACTGTGGGCGGGGTCCGGCGGATTAGCTTCCGCGTTGGCGGAGACCTTATTCGGCGCCGCTATCCAGCACGCGCCGAGGGAACCGCAAACGCTGCCGGTATTGTTCTGCATCGGCTCGGATCATCCGGTCACGGCGACTCAACTGACGAATTTGGGAGAGCGGCATGCCGTGTGCGTCTCGGAACCGGAAGGCGTGGCGCACAGTCTCCGGCGAGGCGCGCACACTCTGCTGCGGGTTCAGCGCGAGCCCGGAGTTTACGAATCACTGCGGCTTTCCTTGCGCGCCGTTCGCACTTTAGCGGGCGCATTGCTGCTTTCGGGTGGAGATTCCGCATCGACGGTCTGCCGGGCTCTCGGAGTGGAACAGATAGAGCTCGAGGACCAGGTTGTCGCGGGAGTGCCCTGGGGCATTTTGAAAGGCGGCCTACTGGACGGAATGATAGTAGCGACGAAATCGGGAGCGTTCGGCGGCGACGATACGCTCGTCGAAGTAGCGGACTTCTTTTCATGACGCCCGTAGTCGCGATTACGATGGGAGACCCGTCGGGTGTAGGACCCGAAGTCGTGATCAAGGCGCTCTCCGATCCTGAAGTCGCGTCGCTCGCCAGATGGATCGTGGTGGGCGACTCGCGCGTTCTGAAGATGGCGGAGGAGTTCACGGGCCTTGCGTTGTCGAACGCCGCAGTGAGAGATGTGCGCGGGCTCGCGGCGATGGACGATTTCAGGTTCGGTCAACTCGATGCGCGCTTTGGACAGGCTGCCGTCGACTATGTGCGAGTGGCGACCGAGATGTGCCTTGCGCGCGAGGCGAGTGCGATGGTGACTGCGCCATTAAATAAGGAAGCGGTCACACTGTCGGGCCGCTCGTTTTCCGGGCATACGGAATACATTGCCGAACTCTGCGGCGCGACGGATTCGCGCATGTTACTCGCGAGCAAGGTACTCTCTACCGTTCACGTTTCTACTCACGTCCCGCTGCGGCGAGCGTGCGATCTCGATACAGCGCGGATCTTGCGCACGATCGAATTGGGCGATGCCGCTATGAAGCTACTCGGTTTTGAACGGCCACGTGTCGCCGTGTGCGGCTTGAATCCGCACGCCGGAGAGCATGGACTTTTTGGCAATGAGGACGCGCGCTTCATCGTGCCTGCCATTGAACAGGCGCGGCAGAAAGGGATAGATTGCAGCGGCCCGCATGCCGGCGATACCGTCTTTCTACAAGCTTCGAGAGGAGCCTACGATCTGGTAGTTGCCATGTATCATGATCAGGGTCATATTGCGATGAAGCTTCTCGATTTTGCAGGGACAGTGAATATTTCGCTCGGCATTCCGATCATTCGTACGTCTGTCGATCACGGTACGGCGTTCGACATCGCGGGTAAGAACAAAGCGGACGCACATAGCATGAAGCAGGCGATGCGCATGGCGGCGCGGATGGCAAGCGCATGACGCGCCGGCAGTTCGCAGGTCTGCTCGGAGGCGCGGCCGCGGCATACGCCGCGCCAGTTGGGAATCTCAAGATCACCGCACTCGAACTGGTCGAGCTGCGCGGCGAGCGCGAAGTCGAAACCGGAATCAATGGACAGGCGCAGGTCAACCCGCTCGACATCTACGACGAATTGCGGCCGGGCATCTATAAAGACAAGGCCGGCGTAACCAAGAAGCAACCGATCAAAGCCATTTACCTGCGCATTTATGCGGGCGACAGCGTTTTCGGTCTTTACGGGCCGATCGATCGCGAAGTGGCGATCGTGGTCGCCGAAGAGCTTAAGCCGTTTCTGATCGGCAAAGACGCGCTCGCCGGAGAGAAGCTGTGGGACGAGATGTACCGATCGAATCGGCACTCGCGCGCCGGCATTTTCCTGATGGCGATCAGCGCCGTCGACAATACGTTGTGGGACCTGCGCGGGCGCCACTACGGCGTTCCGGTTTATCGATTGCTCGGCGGCCCGACACGGAGCTCGGTTGAAGTGTACGGGAGCTGTTTGGGATTTTCACTCGAACCCGAAGCCGTCAAGAAGCGCTGCCTTGCTCTGAAAGAAGAAGGCTACCGGAATCAAAAATGGTTCATGGCCTACGGGCCGGGTTCCGGACCCGAAGGCATGCGCCGCAATGTGGAGCTAGTCAAAACTCTGCGCGAGGCGCTCGGAGACGACACGGAGCTCATGTTCGACGCCTTCAGCGGCTGGGACCTGACGTACGCGCTCGAATGGGCGCGACAAGTCGAACAATATCATCCCCGCTGGATCGAGGAAGCGATGCATCCGGAGAAGATTGAAAGCTTCGCTACTTTGAGCCGCAGCATCCGGTTTCCGGTCGCGTCCGGCGAGCACTTCTATGGGCGCTGGGAAGTAGAACACTACTTAGAGGCGGGCGCGGTGGCGGTGGTGCAGGCCGATCCCGAATGGTGCGGCGGCATATCGGAACTGCTGAAGATCGGGACCGTCGCGTCGCTGCATGACGTTCCCGTGATTCCGCACGGCCATAGCATTCACGCGGCCATGCACGTAATTGCCAGCCAATCGCCGATGACTTTTCCGCTTGGCGAATATCTGATCAACAAGATGCGGTCGTACTATCACTTCGAGAAGAACGCGCCGAGCCCGGTCAGAGCGCACCTTGCGCTACCGGAGGGACCAGGATTTGACATCGAACTGGATGCGGCCAAAATCGAATCGCAGACCGCGCTCCAATGGGGCGGTTGATTAAGCCGGACGGACTGCGACGACTAACTTCCCGCGCCCTTGCTTCTTCACGTATCCCGAATAAGCATCCGCCGCTTGTGAAAATGGCAGGACCGTATCGACGACGGGCCGAAGATTCCCGATCATCTGCATGAGTTGCTGACGATTCGGCTCGACGATAAAAAACGCCTGCTTGGTGCGTTCGTCGGGTGGGGTTTCGGCATCGGCGGCGATGGTCACCAATCGGCCGTTCGGCTTTAGGACATTCCACGAACGCCGCAAGGTGTCACCGCCGACGGTGTCAAAAACAACATCTATATCGCGCGCTTTATCTTCGAAAGACGCTGACTTGTAATCGATCACTTCGTTCGCGCCGAGCGCTGTCACGAATTCCGAATTCCGCGCCGATACGGTAGTGATCACATGCGCACCGTGCGAATGCGCCAACTGGATCGCGAAAATTCCGACACCACCCGCGCCGCCGTGGATCAGTACGCGCTCGCCGGGCTGGAGTTTCGCGCGATCGAACAACCCCTGCCACGCGGTTAAAGCGCCGATAGGAACGGAAGCGGCCTCCGCATGACTCAGATGCCGCGGTTTCGGAGCGATCCAAGCGGGCTGCGTAACGCAGTATTCGGCCAAGGCTCCTTCGGCGAACCAATCGTTCATGCCGTAGATCTCTTCGCCAGTCTCCGCAATTTCGCCCGAGAATTCGTGCGACGGTATGGCGCCGGTGCGCTTTTCACCGCTCTTCGTTTGCCAAGTGGGAGACCAGAGAACTTCGGTCGGAGTGATTCCGGCGGCGTGGACTCGCACGAGTACTTCCCCTTCACGGGGCTTGGGTTGTGGAACGTCCGTTTCGACGAGTTCCGGGTGCTGTGCGGACCCGGTTAAGCGCCAACTTTTCATAAATCCGAAATTTTAGTATGGGCCATCGCCATTTTTTGATGGTCGATCTTGGCTTCGGTGAGCAGGACGTCCCAGGTATGGCGTTCCTTCGCCATCTCGTGCTTCTCTTGTTTACGGGTTTGGTCCTCATTCTTGCGCTGCTGCGATTCGAAGCCAATTTCCACTTTGCGCTTTTCGGCTTTGAGCTTTAGCAGCGCGTTCAAACATTTGTGGAAGCCGCGCTCGTGGGTGGATTGATAGCGCAGGAACAAGGCGAGCCGCTTTTCGTCGTCGAGCTGGCCGGTAACGGCGTCGAAGCAGGACGATTCGAGCCGGAGGGCACGGTTGCGCAGCCAGTGGTGCTGAGCCATGCCTTCGACCAGCTCAGTTTCGGTGGGAGTAGCGGGCTGGTGCTCCTCGCGGAAG
>Ga0193753_10000917_pt1 | contig 26874 bp, 28 predicted proteins | sample H1c2metaG_FD_144925 | JGI IMG/M metagenome (GOLD analysis project Ga0193753, IMG submission 144925) | Soil microbial communities from a riparian zone of the East river system, Colorado, United States - H1c2 | ecosystem: Environmental > Terrestrial > Soil > Riparian zone | place: USA: East... | reverse complement strand
GACCTTCGGGATTGCCAAGAGCAGGGTAACCGTCGATCTTGTATTGGAGAGGTATATCGTAAATGATGCGGCGATTTGCGATGGAGGCATGAGGGATCTCTTTTTCGGATTGATCCTGGAGTTTACGGATATCAAGATCAGTCACTTCAGCATCGGCACGAGAGGTCATGATGGCACTTGTAACAGTGGTGCTTGCAAGACCGATACCACCCACTCCCACAAAAGCTTTTTTTACTTTGACGCCTGCTTTTTCCTCGGCCGCCCTTATGGCATGACGAATACTATCGCTTACATCGCGAAGATTTGTGACATACCCATGTCGCAGTCCTCGAGATTCTGCCATGCCGATACCGATAATCTTCGGCAGACCCTTAGCATCTCGGGTACGAGCATCGGCAATAACTACTTTCACATTGTAGGTTCCGACATCTATCCCCGTTATTATTGATCGTGCCATATTTTTGTTGAGGGGAAACTGTGCAAGAATGTGCGGTTACCCAAGGTCGTAAAGGAACATGTCTCTCGTAACGACGTCGAGGACTGCGATTGGTGCGTACGTGCAGGCGCTGCCCTGCGTACGAATCCGGAAACGAGTGGAGAGAATGTTCCTTCTTACTAATTTACACAGCAAATTTCTTGCGCAGCTTCGCTTCTATGTGTCCCATTGTACTACCATGATCGTGTCCTATCAAATGAACACATCCGTGGATAAAGAGAAAGGGCAGGAAATTTTCAAAGGATCGATCAAATTTCTTCGCTTCTTTACGTGATTCACTGGGGCACATGTAGATCTCGCCTTCGGTTGCGGAAAGGGGAAAGCTTAGTATGTCTGTAGCCTCATTTTTATTTCTATACATCAGATTGAGTTTCTTGATGTGACTCGCCGACACAACGGAGACGGTGAGGTGGTATTTCTTACCAAGCGCCGCATCCTTGATAGCCTGAAAACTCGTACGTGGAATCTTTAGGGTTGTTGTATTGGTTAGGGTAAACATGTGAAATATTGGAATAAGCAAAGATCTAAGATGGAAAGACGATTCCTTCTTAGATCTTCACTGGCCTCCGTTGGGGCTCCTTCGATTCGCTGGTCGCATCTTTGCCTCGCTTATTTTCTAACCGGCTTTACAGGAGCTTTTCCGAGTTTGACGAGTTCTGCCATCTCCGCGCGACGAGCGATGGTCTTCAAAGTCTTTTGTTTCACTTTATAGTGGGACTGAACGCGGCTGTTGAAGCGGAGGCTTCGTACTCGAGGTATGACTCCAGAGCTCTGAACCTTGCGGCTAAAGCGACGGAGCACTCCAAGGGCGTTTTCGCCGGGGTTACGTGTTATTTCCAAATTGATCATAGTAGGAGATATCGTAACATGGGTCTACAAAATGGGCAACATATGAGCCACCGAGCGTTACCCACCAATCGTTGCATCGTATATTCTCACGTCACTTATCAAGCCTTGAAAATTACCCATGATGATCTGATTTTGCCAAGTAAAAACAGATTCTATAAATGCACCTTTTGCCACTTTTTTAGCATCGATATAGAGTTCTTGCCCCCCTGTCGATCCTCCGTAGGTATAGGCCACATGGTGCCATTTATTATCACTTAATATTAAAGATGAGGAAGTTATCCATTCTTGTCCGCCATTATATAAATATGCTTGGATATTACCACTCAAGAAATTGACGGTACGATCTATACCTCCCCCAGCAGGGGGAACGCCATAGACACCGAAGAGGGAACCAGTTGTACTATTTGTCGTCTTGAACCATAAGGTCAATGTAAAGGGTTTTTCAGGAATATTGACGAGGGCTGCTACACCTCCGTCTACTGCTGTTGAACCTTGGAAAGATTTTCTATTGTAGGGTGAATCATTAGGATACGTTGGAGTGCCAGCATATGTTCCATCTCCCGTCCCTACTTCATTGATGAGTGAGCCATTGAAAGGGAAGCTCGCAACTATCCTGTCACCCATAGTGCGATATATGGAAGTATCAAATTGGACGAGGGCTGATACTCGAGCCTTTTCCCTGGCCGTACTTAAGCTCGCTAGAATGACGCTTGAGAGCATCCCAATTATGGAAATAACTACCAAAAGTTCGATCAAGGTGAATCCTTTCGAACCGAGTGAGAGCTTTATCATAGATATCATTATAGACTACGTATTGATTGACTTCATCCCCAGCTTTTGTTAAGTTATACTCCACTACTATGCCAATCAAGCAAACCATCGAAAACATGTTCGGGGCAGGCACACACTTTGGCCTTGGGCGTTCCCGTCGCCACCCAACAGTCTCTCCTTTCATTTTTGGCACAAAAAACAATACTGACATCTTCGATCTTGAAAAGACTGAAGTTCTTCTTGCAAAGGCAAAAGAGTTTGCCACTCAACTTGGTAAAGAAGGCAAGACCATCCTTTTTGTAGGAGGCAAGAAAGAGGCCAGTGGAGCAGTGAAAACAGCCGCACAGTCTCTCAATATCCCTTATGTAGATGGTCGCTGGATCGGAGGCAGTCTTACAAACTTTGGCCAGCTGAGGAAGCGTATCGAGCGTTACGAAAAATTGACCTCAGAACGTGAAAAGGGCGAACTTGCCAAGTATACAAAGCGTGAGCGCATGCTCATCGATGTAGAGATTGCAGCTCTCGAAAAGAGGTTCTTTGGTATCGTTTCTCTCACAAAACTCCCCGACGCTATTTTTATCATCGATCCTCGTCACGAGAAAAATGCAGTCAAAGAAGCTGCGGACAAAAATATCCCTGTTATCGCCGTGGCTGGTTCCGATTGCAATCTTACAGAGGTCCGTTATCCTATTGTGGGTAACGATTCATCTAAGGCAAGTATCGCGTTTTTTGTACAAGAGATCGCTTCTGCGTATCGTGCAGGCAAAAGTACCACTCCACAATCATGATAAGCCCGTTTATCTTTGGCAGGAGAGGCCAAAGTGACGGATCGAAGCCTGCTCCATCACTTCCTGTATTGCCCCACATTAATTCCTCCATTTCTATGATAACTACAGATCAAATCAAAGCATTACGTGATCAAACTGGTGTCTCTGTTATGCAGTGCAAAAAAGCTCTTGAAGAAGCTGGTGGCGATGCTGAAAAAGCCATGGTCATTCTCCGTAAGAAGAGCGGGGAGCTTGCTGCTAAGAAAGGAGATAGAACATTTGCAGCAGGAACTATCCAGGCCTATATCCATTCAAATGGAAACGTTGGCTCCATGGTTGAACTCAATTGTGAGACAGACTTCGTATCGAATAACGATGAGTTCAAGACACTTGCTCGTGATATAGCTATGCACGTGGCCGCAACAAATCCGAAGTTTCTGAATCGAGAGTCTATCACTGAAGCAGACACAAAGGTTGCACGTGAAGTTTTTGAAGCCGAGGTCAAAGGTAAGCCAGAAGCAGTGCGTGAACAGATTCTTCAGGGTAAACTCAATGCATACTTCGCAGACATGGTACTTGTGGATCAAGCCTATATTCGCAACCCAGAAATGAAGATACAGGGACTTCTCGATGCTGCAGTACAGAAATTTGGAGAAAAAATCGCCATCGGCCGCTTCACTTGTTTCAAGGTTCTCGAACGTTAAACCCCATGTATACGATTATTGCTCTATTTTACATTTCGCTTTTGGGGATGATCGGTATGATCATGCTGAAAGGTCGTGAAGTAAAAACGGGCAAGCCTACGATCATATCGCGCATGTTTGTCCGCAGCGATAGTTTTTTCCACGATATTTTTTCTAAAGTTCATCGTACACTTTCGTATATAAACAGACATACATTTATCTCTCTGGCACAGTGGATCGCCTACCACATCCTCCGCCATATCCGTTCGGGATATCTCAAAGTGAGTGACCGTGCCCATGAGTACCCCCATACCAAGAAAGTGCTCGATATGGTGAAGGGTCGCGGAGAGGTTCGTAAACACGGCTCATCGGTTTACTTGAAGCGTATATCGAGTGAATAGGGTATCATGGCTAATGATACACCAAAGCTTCATACGCCCAGCTTCATATCGCCCAGCTTCATACGCCAATAGCTTCATACGCCACCTTAGCTCAGTTGGTAGAGCAACGCTTTTGTAAAGCGAAGGTCCCCAGTTCAAATCTGGGAGGTGGCTCCAATATAAAAGGAAGAAGGAAGAAGCAAAAAAGATACAGGGAACGTATCTTTCCATTTTCCTTTTTCCTTCTTGCTTTTTCCTTTTACCGTGGTAGGATACTGAGACTCAATTAATCCCATGTCCCAAGACCATCTCATACAACTTAAAAATAAAGAAACAGGCGAAACCTACTGGACTCGCAAAAACCGCAAGTCAGTAGAACGTAAACTCGAGTTCAAGAAGTTTAGCTCTGTTTTGCGCAAACATATTATTTTCAAAGAAGCAAAGAAGTAAGTTCTGCTCTCATTGCAGAGAATTCCAAAGCTAGCTATAGTAAAGGGGAGGCGAAAGCCTCTCTTTTTCAGCAATTAGGTATGTCAATTATGGTTAGAATGAGTAAAGGGCGATTAGTTTAGTGGTAGAACGAGGCACTCCAAACGCCCCGGCCGAGGTTCGATTCCTCGATCGCCCGCATAGTGAGAATAGGACCGCGTAGCGGTCCGTCCGGAATCGAAAGCCGGACTGAGCGAAGGCGAAGGAGGCGGGGTCGCAGGCCGAGCCAGCAGGTGAGGACCTGTGACCGATTCCTCGATCGCCCGCAAACCAGATACGTAATAAGTGCAGGTGCCAGGAGGAAAGCACCTTCTTCCACTTAGCGCTGAGGATTGTGCCCTTGACTTTTTGCTCAATATGGTATAGAATATTTCCACTAACTAAATTAGGTGATTTTGTAAGGTATGGCCCCATTATCCGTCTTATTCTAAGCCATATTTTACCAGCCGCTTTACCCTTATGAAAAACATACACACTACGATAATTCGCTCTTTCACTATCTCTGTTGGAGTCTTTTTGGCTGTAGCGATGTTTACTACAACTTCGGTTTCCGCAGGTATTCTCGATGGAAACTTCGACTGTTTTCCGCTTCCTGTATGTCCTGGTAGTGTTCCTGATTGTCTGCCCCTCATAAACTGTGGTAACAATTCTCATAACAACAAAAATAGACCAGCTGTGTATCAGACTGTAGGTCGTGCAACATATGCCACACCTCATCCCACTCCTCCACCAGCACCAGTTCCACAGCTTCCGGTTGTTGAAAATAATAATACGAACACAAATACTAACACCAATACAAATACGATCTATATAAATGGCGTTGCACATACGGGAGGAAATACATATGAGTATCCTATATACACATATCCAACCTATCCTTCTTATCCTGTGTACCCAACCTATCCTACGTATCCCGTGTATCAACCCCTTTCAGTTACATGTGCTTCTGAAACTCTCTACACATCTGTAGGAAGTCGTATCAATTGGATCGCACAAGTACGTGGAGGATATGGTTCTTACGCATATGTATGGTCTGGTAGTGACGGGCTTCAGGGCAGAAGTGAGATTGTGCCTTTCGTCTACTATACTCCAGGTTCAAAGAGTGCATCGGTGACCGTGTATTCACAGGGTCAATCAGTGCAAGCTCGTTGTAATAATGTGCAGGTAACTGTTCCTCCTGGATATTATCCTCCTCCTGCTCCTCATTACCCACAGCCCGTACCTCAGTATCCAGTCATAGATGTTGCATGTTACGCTTCAGCCTCAAAAGCTAAAGTCGGACAGCTTATAACATGGACAGTTCAAGCGAACGGCGGAGCAGCTCCTTACAGATTTACATGGTCAGGTACTGAAAGTCTTACAGGATATCAGTCTCGTGTTACCAAATATTATAATACTCCAGGTATCAAAAAGGCTTCCGTCTCTATCACAGGTGCAGATGGTCGTACGATCACTCGCTCATGTGCCAGTGTAACTGTAACCGCCACTTCTGTTGTGAAGGGAAGTATTCCACCGCCACAGATAGTGTATATCGAGCAACTTCCGTCATCTATTCCTCCCAATGTTGCGGCAGCTGTAACCCCCGTATTCTCACTCCAGAACGTTCCTTGGGGATGGGTAGCATTTCTTGTTATCCTTGTCCTCTTTGTGACGGTACTCTACCTCTTGTTTAATAGAAATAAGATCTAAAGAGCCTCAAAACCCCTTAATATCCTAGCCACAAAAGCCCCTAAAACAGGGGCTTTTTTGGTGCTTGACAAATAGAGTTAGATGTAGTATACTATAGACATAGAAGATTATGTAACGCATGCTCTTCTTGCATGATCAACTCATGTCTGAGTAAACCCAATAAATGGGGATCCTGCAGCAAACTACAGTTCCATACAACAAATAGGGAGAAATATCATGACCACTACCGCAACGTCCCAGACCAACGTTATCCCGGCAGCTTCCACCAAAACCATTTTGGCCAACGTGGACGTCCCTCGGCATTCAGCATGGCCTGCCGCGCCCCACCGCAAGGGAGAACCGGCACCTCGGGAAGGGCGATTCCGTTTCACTGAGCGGTGCGAATATCTCGCGACCTGTGAACGTCAGTGACATTACCATCCCTTCGAAATCGCGCAATCATCCAACTCGGATGATTGCGCTTTTCTTTTATCCTCACACTCACATATATCATATATGTTATATGTGACCTCTATCATTACTTCCTCTCCCTGATCTCTTTCGTTAACTTTTCAATAACTTCTTCGAGACTGAGTTGCACTCCTGGTGTTCCTTGTGGGGTACCTCGCGTTTCAAGCGTCACTTTCTGTGCCTCGATGTCTTTTTCACCAAGAATAATAAAATACGGCGCACGAGCTGTCTTTGCATTGCGGATCTTTTTGCCAAAACTATCATTGGAAAGGTCGATCTCTGAACGGATCATCAGGGCTCGGAGTGCATCGTGAATCTTTTGTGCTTCAGCGAAGAATGCTTCGGCAACAGGGATGACCTGGACTTGGACCGGAGCAAGCCAGAGAGGGAAGTTGCCACCATAGTGTTCGATGAGGAAGCCGATGAAGCGCTCATGAGTACCGAGCGGTGCACGGTGGATACAAAGCGGAGTCTTCGATATACCATCTTTGTCCATATAAGTCAGGTCAAACTTCCGTGGCACGGAGAAATCCACTTGGTTTGTAGCCAGAGTAAATTCACGGCCGATGGCGCTCCAGACCTGCACATCGATCTTTGGTCCATAGAAGGCGGCTTCGTTTGCCACTTCTACAAAAGGAATATTTGAATTCACCAGCACCTTCCTGACCATGTCCTCGGTCTTCTTCCAGAGCTCGGGTTCATCGACATATTTTTCACCGAGCTTCTTGGGGTCATGAGTCGAAAAGCGCATGACGTATTTTTCGATACCGAAGATCTTGAAATATTTGAGATAGAGATCGTTCACCGCACGGAATTCTTGTTCAAATTGTTCTTCGGTGCAGTAGATGTGGGCGTCATTCATCTCCAGCATGCGTACACGCATGAGCCCAAAGAGCTCACCTGACTTTTCATGACGATAGACGGTGCCGTATTCTGCGAGGCGTAGTGGAAGGTCGCGGTAACTCTTCGGTCGTGCCGCAAAGATCTTGTGGTGGTGCGGACAATTCATAGCCTTGAGGTAGTACTTGGTATCTTCGTATTCCATGGGTGGGAACATGCCTTCCTTGTAGTAGGGCAGATGGCCGCTCTTCAAGTACATGGATTCCTTGGCGAGGTGTGGTGTGCGGACGCGCTGGTAGCCGGCTTTGAATTCTTCTTCTCGTGCCAGTGCTTCGAGTTCATCTGCTATGACCGTGCCGTTGGGTAACCACAGAGGCATGCCAGCACCGACATCATCGTCGAACTCAAATATGTCCATCTCCTTGCCCAGTTTGCGATGATCTCTCTTTTCCGCCTCTTTCATCATCTCCTGGTACTTGGTCAGTTCTCCTGCAGTTGCAAATGCCAGTCCGTAAATACGAGTCAGTTGAGTATTGTCAGAATTGCCACGCCAGTATGCACCGGCTATATGAGTGAGCTTGAATGAATCTGAAGGTATCTCCTGTGCAGGATTGTCAGAATGATCTCCGCGGCAGAGGTCGGTGAAGTGGCTGGCGGTGTAGAGAGTGATCTTTTCACCCTTACCTGCGATCTCATCGATAAGTTCTTTTTTGTACGTATTATCTGCAAATGCCGTCTTAGCCTCGTCTGCTGAGACTTCTTTGCCCGACATCTCTTTCCATGAAGGGAGAAGCTTGCGCATCTTCTTTTCTATATCCTTGAGGTCCTTGTCGGTGATGGGCTCTCTAAACTCGAAGTCGTAATAAAAGCCGTTGTCGATAGCAGGACCGATGGTTGGCTTGGTCCCCGGGTAGAGTTCAAGAACTGCCGCCGCTAAAAGGTGTGCCAGAGTGTGACGCGCGTGGGTAAGCTTTTCGTTTGTTTCCATAATGTGTAGAAATGATAGCACTTGTTGTGCGTAAGAGGGAGGGGAGTTGACATATCGATCTAAAAAATGTATTGTGTTAATGAATTTCGATCTACAAAACCACAAAAAAGAGATTACTTTGAAAAAAATTGATGTATTCGTCGATATAGAGAATTTGTGCAGAGTATGGGATATGCCGCATTCGCTTTACTTTATGGACTCGATTGCCAGAATGTTACCTTCGGCCCTTCGTGAAAAAGGCTATGAGGTGGCTTCGCTCACCGCTTTTGCTTCGTCGCGGAGCTGTGGAAGAATAGTTTCTTCGGCTGTTCAATCGCTCTGGATGGAGAAGTTGTCCTCACTCGGAGGGAAAATGGCACGGACTTCTGGGATTGCTGACCAGTTACTCATTGCCTCCGTGGAGAAAAAGAGACGCGGCGGTACGCTTGAACAAACCGTCATGTTCGTTACTGGGGATGCAGACTTTACGCCGCTTGTTGTCAGTCTGCGCGAGGCGGGATATTTTATCGTAGTAAGCGGTCCTCAAGTCAGCCACCGTCTTAAAAAGCAGGCTGATATGCATGTACAGCTGCAAGGCTTTGTCTGGGACAATGTTCCTGTGGATGAGCATGCAACGTCCAATGCGAAACCCCTTTCAAATCCCATCCCGTTTCCTTTTTAGTCATGCCCATACTCGCACTTCTTGGTGGGGGTATTTTTTATACACCGTACACAGTAAAGGGTGTTGTGAAGGTCATGATACATTACGGGAGTTGACTCACATCGTTTTCCATGATAAGCTATTTTTGGTTATAAATGGTAAGAAAACTCCGGAGCTATCACATTGGAATGTGATAGGTAAAGGAGTCCTCGAACCTTGAAAGTGAAAGTAAAAGTATGAAGTTAACGTTCCCAGAAAAGCGACGACAGATGCCACCAGAACACCTGATCGTGAAGTTAGTGAAGATCATGTGTGCAAAGTGCGCCATGAATGATGAAGGTTTGGCCGTCGATATCCTCGGAGGAGACCGTCGTCGATTTTTTCCTCACCAAGGAATACGAATCAATGGTGTCCACGCAACTAAACCCTACTCGGTTTTGGCCTATATCGGTAACCATGTGGAAGCGATCGAGGTTCTTTTTTCCTATACGGAGAATAAGAAACCTGTGTTGGGGCGACTGTTGCACGAACGCATGATGATCAGTTTTGACAACAAACGTGTGTACAAGATCAGCGATGAAATGATCCAGGAGCACGGAAAAGAAAGTGGGGATCATCACCCTAAGCCACCACCCACACCGCTTATCAAAATTGAACCGCCTGAAGTTGAGGGAGTATCTCGACCGGAGGAGTCTGCGCCACTACAGTTTGCCGAGAGATTGGCACAACCAACAGCGCGAGTGCAGCATGATCTATATCCACCTCAGTCGCCATCTTTACGATCCACGATGGCCGTGACCGCAGTGCCCCGATCTCAACGTCCGCCAGTCAGTTCGTACGTGGGTTATTTCGATGATCCGGAACACCTCCATCTTGGAGTAGTGGCTCTTGTTACCGAGTTTCGAATTGGAGCACCGTTTTCATTTGTTGATTTCGAAAGAGTCATGATAGAAGACGTGTTACCGCCATGTATAGGTGTGCCACAGATTCAATCTTGTGTCGTTAGATTCCTCAACAATAACTACATGAGGAGGCTCAATCCTGGAGGTAATCCTGTCCGCTACGCTCTCACCCGTGAGGCTGAGACATTTGCGGCTGCCGAAGCAAAAAGCCATCTGGCAAATGGAAAACCTCCGAAGACGGAAGCTGGTCGGGCAATAGGACCTACAAAGGCTGATCCTGCAAAATCTGTTACCTCTCAACCTGTGAAAGCGCAGGGTGCGCTCGACGAGATCAAGCAATTGAAGGAGACGGAGAAGCAGTATCAGTCACTGGTTGCCAGTCTCGCTGCAAAGAAGGTCACTCTTACTCAGATGGGTGCCCCAGCTTTCGTTTCGGAGAAAGCCAATCTGGAAGGTGAGATGGACAGTCTCAATAATCGACTGATTGCCATAGGTGTCAGGCTGCAAGAGATCGAGAAGGCAGCTGAGATCGCACGAGGCGTGGAAGTTGAGATCGCGGAGCTTCAAAGGAAGATTCAAGATCCGGATCTTGTACACGGTCACAAACAGTTTGTGGAGATGAGGGAGCTCCTTACTTCACGTTGAGTTTCATAGCCGCACTGAGATATGTGCGGCTTTTTTGTACCGGAGCGACCTTGACAAAGTATTTAATATGTGTAGTATCTATACCAGGAAATCAGAAACAACTTTCAGTACATTGACTTATGAAAAATGACAAAAAATCACGTCCAGCAAAGGAGTGCTTGGCTGACTTTTTCAAGGAGCATGGGCCAAGCCCAGTCTTGGAGAAGTTTGTCCAAGTCGACCAAGTCACCCTCATACGGTGGCAGAAAACCGATCAGCTACCTGTAGGTGCGACAGCTATCCTTGTGTACTACTTTTTGGAATTTGTCGGTTTTAGCGTATCTGAATTGGATGCGTTGGATCGTAATTTACATAAAGTAGGACAATATATCGCGTTGGGTATTTTTTCAATTGAAAAAATCCTACAAGATATTCAGGCTTCTCCGAATACGTTCTATCGTTACTTTTATCTCAAAGATTCTACCAAACCGTCGATAGGACGAAAGGTGATCTTCGAAATGATGGTTGCGGATAAGAAGGCACTTCTTCCGGCTCTGATTGCCAGGAAGCAACATGAAATCAAAAGCGAGCTTGATGCTGAAGCCACATGTAAGGATTCAACTGTTTCGGTAAAAAAGGATTTGAACGCAGACCTCATCGATCAATTCGAAAGTGCCTGCCTCAAAATTATTGAACTCGGGACAGTTTTACTTGCAGGCCCTGCCGATCTCCGACATCGTATGCGGAATAAGATCGGAGTGGGCTCTGCCCCTGTGCTCCATCGAGCATGGGAAACAACCAATAAACTTTTACGTGAAGTAAAAGAAGTGAAGGAGGGAAAGAAATGACACCAGAAACGATCAATGTAGGACTACATCAGGGAAAAGTACTTCAGCGGCTTGCTTCTCATTACAACAATCTGCCTGCCGTACTCCTGGAAGTAGTTCAGAATGCCATCGACTCAGGTGCGGCACGCATCGAAGTCCTTATCCACCGAGATCGTCGCACGTTCGTGGTACGCGATAACGGTAGCGGGGCAAGTCGTGACAAAGTTACGACTGCGGTCCAATCCATCGGTTCGACCATGAAGGACAAGCAGAAGTACGGTCAGTTTGGTTTGGGACTCATCTCACCCCTGTCGGTGGTGGATCAGTTCACCTTTACCTCCTGTCCTACTCCGCGCAAAGAAGGGTACGTCAAGTACACTTTCGACACAGTTACGATCACGAAACAAGCTCAAGTTTCCATCCCATTCACTCCGGTTGATCATCTGACACACAATCCAGATGGTGCAACCTGGTGGAGAACGTCTGTGGAGGCCCGAGGTATCACCAAGGACAAACGAAAATCCGCGTTCATCACCAAGGAATTGGTGAATGATATCGGGCAGAAGTTTGGTGAAGCCATTCGTGATCGAGAGATACAGATCTCTGTGGAGGTCGTGGATGGAGGGAAGACAGAGAACCTCCCTGTGGAAGCGCCAGAATTTAGTGGTGAACCACTGGAGACTTTCTCTCAGTCCATGAACGAAAGTGGTAAGGTGACCATCAAGCTTTTCCTTGCTCGTCTGGGCAGGGGAGGCAGAAATGGAAACATCACTTTCGGTCGTTTGGATAATCCTTCACGCATAAGCTCCAAACAATTCGTGGAGTGTGCCAAAGCGGTCATTGATGCTGAGGTGTCTCGAGCGATTGGCTCAGGAGTCTTCGAAGGCGAGGTTCTCTGTGAGAAACTTGTCCTCAATGCAGATCGGACTCGTTTCGAAGATGATGATGCTCTGTTCGCATGCTGTGAAGTCCTTGAAACCTGGTTCAAAAAGGTTGGAAAGGAGCAGATGTCCGAAGCGGAAGAGCAAACTTCAAACACCCGGTTCCAGCGTATCGGCGTCTCGGTGATGCCGTTCGCCGAACTTCTCCTTCAACAGGAAGAGTTCAGGGGCGTGATCAGTCAGATCATCGTAGGCACTGTGGGTGAAGGGCATGCGAAGGTTCCGCGTAAGAGCATCATCGGTCCTGACGAAGGTACAGCACTTTCGACTAATGGACGAAAAGAGGGAAGTCTTACGGGGGAAGGCGGAGTCCATCCACCACGAAAGACCCCTACAAAGGAAAATCCTCTTCATCGTCCGGGGATCGTCTATGGAGGCCGAGGTCGGAAACGGACTGAGGTTTCAGGAAGTTCCACTGGTTTGCGTTTTGAATATGTGGAAATGGATGAATTTCGTACTCCGTACGAATTTGATCCTATCACAGGAACGCTCTCCTTCAACCTGCGCAGTCCCAACTGGACTGTGTGCCATCAGAAAGATGAGTATCTGCAGGAGTATCATCTCGCTGTTGTGACCAACGCGCTCACGGTCGAATTGTTCAGGGATCATCAAACTGGGCATGTCGAACCTCAAGTTCTCAAGTTTGCTTATGAAAGCCTGTCACATCAGGTCTTTGGCATCAAAAATGGCAAAGCGCTCATGGCGAAGTGAGTCTTTCATATGAAGTTACGCCGCTCAGTTTGTCTGAGCGGTTTTTTTATAGGTAAGCTCAGGTGAGGCCTGGCCTTTGTGGTGGGATTGACAATTTGTTTGAATATGGTAGAAGCATAGATAGGACATAGGTATATGAGTAGTGTACCTGTAGTGATCCTCGACAGAAAACACCGGAGACACAGTCCCGGGTACCAAAGGAAGTATGAAGAAGTTAGAAGGGAAGTTAGAAAGGTTGCCAGTGCTCCGGAAGGAAAAATTTCCTCTGAGCGAGATCGAAGATACTGTTTTTGTCCGGGTGAACCTGGATGAGGAACGTGTCAGTTTCTTTATGAGGCTGTACGAAGCCGGCGCGAGCGTCCCACCTCTTGAGATCACTGAAGATAAACAAATGATCGAGGGGCGACATCGCAAGGCGGCGCTCGTGCGTATGGGCTTGTCTGAAGCCGCCTGCAATGTCTATCGGAAGATGGGTCGTGAAGAACTCACCCTTCGTGCCCTGGCCGCAAATTTTGGCGGTTCACAACCACCAACACAGGCAGACATCAACTACACCATTAAGCAGCTTCTTGAAGGAGGAATGACTCGTCTGGGTGCCATTCGTAACGTGAAAGATGCGACGGGTTTGCCCATCAATCTGGTCAAGAGAACTGTTGACGTTATTCTTCTACGCATCAAGACGGAGAAGGTTAATGAAGCGGTCATCGCCATGGTGGAGGATGACTTGACTGCCGCTGCGGCCGCAAAGAAGTTTGGTGTGGAAGTGGTAGATGTCAAAAGCGCCCTCACCGGGAAGAAGAGGAATCCGGACAAGAACGATTTTGAATCGATCAAGAACGCTCTAACTTCGCGGTTCCGTAGTCTTTCTGCGGCTAACGCCAAGGCCTTTGGTTCCTTGATGGGACAACTCGTCGAGAAGGAGGTTTCTGCTGATCTGGTAGGCCAGAGTCTCAAGCACTATGGTCAGCTTGTTAAGCGCATGACTCATAACCACGATGAGTTGCAGAAGCGGTTCGACGCTATTACTGGGAAGGATTCGAAGAAGGAAAAGAAAGAAGCTCCAGTCAAAAGTGGATCGAAGAAGAAGTAGGAAGCAAATAGGTTGCATACCGCGATCAAGTGATTGCGGTTTTTTTTCTACTCCAAACTCATGTGGCCGAATAAGACCTTTTTTGTTACAGTATAACCCTATGAATTCCGCTGAACCGGCCGCCCCACAAGGCCACCTCCACCCCATGACCCAGATCATCCGGGAGATACAGGCTATCTTTACGGAGATTGGCTTTGATGTTGCTTTTGGTCCGGAGCTTGAAACAGAACATTACGTATTTAATGCCCTCAATATTCCACCCAATCATCCTGCTCGAGGCATGCAGGATACATTTTGGGTCACTCCTCCTCAGCAGAGGATGCCGACGGAGGCTCCCAGTACATCTTCTAATAAAGAAAAACTCGTCCTGCGAACCCACACCACCGCCGTTACGGCACGCGCGCTCGAAGAGGGGCAGAAGAAAGGGCAGTTTCCTATTCGCAAGATTTTTCCAGGAAAGACATTTCGCAATGAGGCCACAGATGCCACTCATGAAGCCCAATTCTTCCAACTCGACGGTGTCTATGTGGACAAGAAGGTCACCATGGCCGATCTCAAGGGAACACTGATGTATTTCTACAAGAGACTTTTCGGTGAGGATGTTGAGATCCGTTTTCGTCCGAGCTACTTCTCATTTACTGAACCCTCAGCCGAAGTGGACATGAAGTTCAAGGGCAAGTGGCTTGAGATGATGGGGTGTGGACTCATTCATGAAAATGTCTTCAAAGCAGCAGGGATCAATCCCGATGAGTGGCAGGGCTGGGCCTTTGGTGGTGGTATCGATCGCATCCTCATGGTCAAGTACGGCATCGATGATATTCGCTCACTCTACTCGGGGGATTTGAGATTTGTAAATCAGTTCTAACTATTATGCCGCACATTCATGAAAAAATAGATTTTTGCGTAGAGGTACTGATTGTTCACAAAGGCAAAGTGCTTTTGAGGAAGCATGACAAGTATGGCATCTGGCTTTCTGTCGGAGGTCACATAGAACTCGATGAAGACCCAAATCAAGCAGCTGTACGAGAAGTAAAAGAAGAGGTGGGTTTGGATATCGAGCTTATAGGGAGTAGATTATTTGAGCATGATGAAGCAAATCGCCGTGAACTTATCTCACCTATAGGTCTGAATAGGCACCACATCAATCCGGCACATGAACATATTGCATTTATTTATTTTGGAAAATCAGCAACAGATAAAGTCATCCCAGAAAAAGAAACCGATGTCTGGAGGTGGTGCGAAGCAGGTGAGATAAATGCATTGCCGGGTATTCCTGCAGAAGTGGCTTTTTATGCCAAGAAGGCTTTACGTGAAGTCATATAAACCGATGAAAGTTTCCTACAACAAATTGCAGACCTACATCGAAGACACTTTGCCTTCGCCTGAAGTCTTGGCCGAAACGCTGAGTTTTCATTTTGCCGAAGTTGAAAGTATCGAAAAGATTGACGACGATGCCATATTGGATATCAAAGTTCTTCCGGATAGGGTCAACTATGCCAAGTCATATGAAGGCATCGCTCTAGAAGTTGCAGCTATTCTTGAACTTCAAAGAAAGCCTTCATTGATCCCAATTCAAACACATGAGCACAGTTTTACTGTTGATCCTGATAAGGTCCGAGAAGTTCTGGGCTTGGATATCACCAATGAAGAGATGGCTTCCTTACTTGAGCGATTGGATATCAAAGTCGAGGCTGTGAAAGAGGGCGATACAACTGTCTTGAAACTTTCTGTTCCCGCCAATCGTACTGATCTCAAGAGTTGGCGTGACATTCCCGAGGAGGTCGCGCGTATCTGGGGATATGACAAAATCCCCACTATTATTCCTTCTGTTCAACCAGCAAGGCCAGGCCTTGCTGTAGAAAAAACTTTTTACTATGCCGAGAAGATCAAAAGCCTTCTGGCTGAGCAAGGATTTTCTGAAGTGTACACCTACTCACTTACTTCTGGTGGTGAATTTCATATCGAAAAATCAGTTGCTTCTGATAAGAATTATCTGCGTTCTGATCTTACTCAAGGGATCAGCAAGTCCCTTGAATTGAATGCAAAGAATGCCCACCTTCTCGGACTCGATGAGATCCGGATTTTCGAGATCGGCAAAGTATTTCCCGGGAATGGTGAATGTACATCACTTGCGATCGGCATTAAGAATGTAAAGAAGAGTAATGAAAAAGCGAAAGACAAAATCAAAGTGGTCCGAGATGCATTACTTAAGATCATCGATGCCAATGCCACCATTCTCTGCACAGTTGATGATTCAGGTGGATTGATTTCGATTGACGGCAAAACTATTGGTATGACTAACAACGCCGAAGGAATCATGGAACTCGATCTAGATGCACTTGTTGCAACTTTGCCGGAACCGGAGTCATATGATGATCTGAATTTCAGCAAAGCTACGAACGTCACTTATAAGAAATTTTCGCAGTACCCATTTATCGTTCGAGACATTGCAGTTTTCGTCCCTGAAAGCGTGTCTGCAGATGAGGTTTGGGGAGCCGTACAGAAGGGAATTAATGACTCAAGTGCGATTGAGCTCGTTGCCCGTCATTCATTGTTTGATACGTTCAAAAAAGATGCCAAGGTTTCGTATGCGTTCAGAATCATTTTTCAATCTATGGATAAAACTCTTACAGACAACGAGGTGAATATGATTATGGAAAAGGTAAATGGGGAGGTGAAGGGGAAGGGCTGGGAGGTGAGGTAAATAAAAATACAGCTTTTTCAGCTGTAGGGTCGACGTTTAACAACCAGTGAGTTGGAAAAGTCTCTGTCGGTGATCACTTACAGCAATCTCAAGCTCCCGATAAAAGACAATTGTCTCATCAAATGTACAGAAACCATTTTCGTGTGCTAGGAGCATCGCTCCTATCTGCTGAGGTTCCCATTCCCTTGATGATCCCGGAGGCGGAAGTTGCGCATAAATGATTGCGTAACACAGCAAATCCCATGTGCGATTCCCGACAACCTCGAGGTTTTTTTGAGTGGGTCGTGGATCATAGATAAGACAGGCAGCCTCACTTTCTTGTTTCTTATCGTAACGGAACAGGTAAGGGTTTTGGTCAAAAAGACGGCGCAAACAACAAAAGGCAATATGGTAGCGCCTGAATTCGGGCAAAGATATCATTCTGCTTAGTTTATAACTCAATCATAAAACATTGTCAATCACTCAATAAAAAAGCGAAGATTTCATAAAAAATGCCGTTATATGAACGGCAGTGAATCAGTCAAACAGAAGGGATTTGATACAACCTTTCCGGGTGAGATTGATAGTGAGGTGTACGTCGTGACGAAAGCTGTCTCTAAAATGCATCTCGGTGCAGGTATCTTTGATATGCATGTGGACGGCTCGTTTCCACAATAAGAGGATGATGCGGACCTCCTCACGATCATGTGTACGTGTGCGAACTCGTCGAGTGAATCTGAAAGTGTATGATTCACAATCCTTATTTCCATTTCGCGTTCTCGCAAAGATCGTAAGCAGAGTGAGTCTCCATACTTTTCTCGGGGCATCTTTGAAACGGGCGTTACATCCAAGATAAAAGCCATCACCGAAAGGTCGATACTCATCAAGGGTTTTCATAAAGTGCACTGCAGAGAGTTTTGCGCTTTTGAAGGGAAATGTCAATGTAATAAAAAAGCGACCAGCGGGGGTCGCGTGAAATTAAGAGATCCTGATGTTGTCGATCAGTCCCGTATAGGTATCCCTGCCCAAATAGAGTTGACGATGCCGCGATACCGTCAGTGAGAAGTGAACCACGATAGAATGATCGCGATACACCATCCCCAGTATATCTTTGAAGGGAAAAAAGACGATCCGTATAGCATGCCCGACACCTTCTTCAGCCTCGACTGGTCGAGAGAATTTGAAGACGAGGGATTCGGTCTTTTTGTGCCCATCGATGGACCTTTGGAGGACTGAGATCAGATCGATGCGCCACCGGGTGAATGGTCGATCGGAAAAGTATGCTTTGCAGCCAGGGAAAACACCGTGTTCGAGTAGTCTAAAGCCTTGTGGGAGCATATTCATGTGCGTTTGAATCCGTTCTATAGTCTGACGATTTTATAGTTTTTGTCAAGGATTTTGGACGTGCGTTACCCCTCTCAATATGCTATAATTTGCTTAACTTAAGGATAGACGTATGCCCGAAAAGACCAAAGAAATCAAAGCTAAAAAAGCCGCAGGGAGCGGCAATTATGATGCATCCTCGATCACTGTTCTCGAGGGTTTGGAGCCTGTCCGTAAGCGTCCTGGTATGTACATCGGTACTACTGGTCCCGACGGACTTCATCACCTTATCACCGAGATCTTCGACAACTCTCGTGACGAAGCCATGGGAGGTTTTGCAAATGACATCGAGATAGCACTCCTTCCCAACAACCGCGTGCGCGTCACCGACAATGGCCGTGGCATTCCCGTAGATGTTCACAAACAGAGCAAGATCTCGGCACTGGAGATGGTTATGACAGTTCTTCATGCCGGAGGTAAGTTCGGTGGGGAAGACAGCGGTTACAAAGTCTCAGGAGGTCTCCATGGAGTAGGCGCATCGGTAGTCAACGCTCTTTCTATCTATACTCGCGTACTCATCCATCGTGACGGAGGTATCCACATGCAGGAGTATAGCCAAGGTAAGCGCAAGGCAGCAGTCAAGAAGATTGGCTCATCCAAGCTCCATGGAACTATCACCACATTTGAGCCAGATGTAGAGATCTTCAAAGAGGGGGTCAAGTTCGATCTTGCTCGTGTAGTCAGTCATATGCGTCAGCAAGCCTATCTCGTTCGCGGACTGCGTATCTCTGTTATCGATGCGCGTGAACAACTTCCTACATTTGGGACAGATGAAGAGCTTTTCTATATTCGCGACACCGGAGTCGATGCGCCATCATACACATTTTATTTCGAGGGAGGTCTAGTCTCACTTGTCCGGTTTACAAACCAGATACTCAAGCCAGTTCATAAGAACATTTTCTATATCGAGAAACAGGTAGAAGGAGTGGAGTCTGTAGAAGTGGCACTTCAGTATGCCGACGAAGTAACGCCACGTGTCATGGCTTTTGCAAACAATATTCACACACCAGAAGGTGGTACACATGTGACTGGCTTCAAGACGGCACTGACTCGTACTCTCAACACCTACGCCAAGAATAACAATATGAGTAAGAGTGGTGAAGAGTCATTTACTGGAGACGATGCACTCGAAGGTCTTACCGCCGTGATCTCAGTCAAACTCCGGGAGATCCAGTTCGAAGGTCAGACAAAGGCCAAGCTCGGCAGTATGGAAGCGCAGGGGGCAGTTGCTACCGTCTTTGGCGATGCCTTCGGAGCATTTCTCGAAGAGAACCCAGATGAAGCCCGCAGCATCATAAACAAAGTTATCCTGGCCATGAAGGCTCGTAAAGCTGCCAAAGCTGCTAAGGACTCAGTTCTTCGCAAGGGAGCTCTCGAGGGTATGACTCTTCCTGGTAAGCTCGCAGATTGTACCTCAAGTGATCCGGCTATCTCTGAACTCTTCATCGTTGAGGGAGACTCAGCTGGAGGAACGGCCAAGCAAGGTCGCGATCGCAATACTCAAGCTATCTTGCCACTTCGAGGAAAGATCTTGAATATCGAACGTGCTCGCCTCGACCGTATGCTTGGTTCTGAGCAGATCAAGAACTTGGTTTTGGCACTGGGTACCGCTATCGGAGATACTTTCGATATCACCAACCTCCGCTATCACAAGGTCATCCTTGCTACAGATGCCGACGTTGACGGGGCACATATCCGTACACTGATCCTCACTCTTTTGTATCGCTATTTCAGACCGCTCATAGATCAGGGATATATCTATATTGCTCAGCCACCACTCTACAAGGTTAAACGCGGTAAAGAGATCATGTATTTCTACAGTGATGAAGAAAAGAACAAAGCCTTGGGCAAGGATGCAGAAAATATAGAGGTGGCAGTAGATATGGACATGCTCGATGCCGACGCACGTGAGCGTCTTTTAGATGCTGCAGAGGCTCCAGCCGACGAAGAAGGTGCAGAAGAAGAGGTGGTGGCAGGGAAGACCCCTAAGATCTCCATACAGCGCTACAAAGGTCTCGGAGAGATGAATGCTGAAGAACTCTGGGAAACCACCATGGATCCAGCTGCTCGTATCTTGAAGCAAGTGACCGTCGATGATGCTCAGGATGCAGACAAAGTTTTTGACATGCTTATGGGAGACGATGTTCCTGCACGAAAGTCTTTTATTCAGTCAAACGCAAAGTTGGCGACGTTGGATATATAGCTTTACATTTTAAAAAAGGTTAGTAGTATGAGATCAGACACGATTATGCAAACTAACTATTGGTCAGAAGCGGAAAATATTGCATTGCAGGGTATAACATCATTTGATCAAATGGTCCCCGTTGGGATAGGTATCCTTGAACGGATGGCACAAAGAAACTCTCACATCATACAGATTTGTGGTCCGATGAGCACCGGCGGCAGAGGGTCACTGTTGGCCAACATGGCTCATTTCCAGAGTGCCGTGAGCAAAGCTTCACAAAATGGATTGTGCATCTTTGACCAAACTCCTTTTCAGGAGGCGATGATCCGTCTGGGAACAGATTGGGAAACTCGTCGTGAGTATTGTCTCGACATTCTCCATATATTTTATCGAGGAATATTCAAAAGCGGTCATATTCATGAATTGATGTTCTTACCAGACTGGGAAAGCTCGGTAGGGGCTCGCTGGGAATATGAAGAAGGTCGGACTCTGGGATTGAAGATCTCCGATTACCCGACGGAGTGGCTTCTGGTCTAATGAGCAGATTTTATTCATAAGTCAAAATGGCCGCTTAAGCAAAGTTCCCGCACCCCTTACTTGGAGTAGGGAATTTTTTAATTGGTTGAGAATCTAAAACACAAAAGCCCCGTAAAGGGCTTGTGTGTTGACTAACTCAAGTTCAGATTTACCATCTGAACTTAGGGGCTTGCGAGGAGAATCACTCCCGTCGTATCCACCAGTCGATATAATCGACACGCCTATTATAAGTAGCATCACCAGCGAAGTCAATCTCAAGAAGCTAGGCGTTTAGAGCGGCGTTATTTTGAGGTAAGGTTTGAAGTGTTATACCTTTAAGGTCATGTAAAGCTAAGTGATGTGATGCATTCAATATTTCAATACCAAGAACCTCTCCTTGTGGTCCAAAATCAAGAATGACATCTTCGGAAACTTTTTTGTTAGTAAATGATCTATCGAATTTTCTTAGATAGACATATGCTGCATCCGCCTCTTTATCATATGTAATTTTCATAATTTTAGGATTATTGAATTAATAAGGAAAGTAAACTGTGATAATAATGTATAGATTTCTACGTACTACGTATACAACCCCGAGTTTTCCATGTGGAAACGTTTTCTCACTTACAATCTTACCATCGTAGGAAATTTCCGTAAAATGTGGTCTACGAATGACAGCTTTCATATCGTCAATAGAAAAGTTACGTTCGTGGAGACGAAATTGGGCATGACTGGTAAACCTCAAGTTCATACACCCATCGTACTCATTCAAGTTCAATTTCTGATAAAGAAATGTTAAAGAATTGTTCAAAAAATATTAAAGAAAAAATGAAGAATTGAGTAAACGGCACCTTGCAATTACAACATAAATATGTTATAAGTATTTTCATGCACGCATATCAGATACACAACTCAACAAAGAACCAGCGCGGAAATGGCCACATTTCTGGTCTTTCCATGTACACATGTACAGGCGCTTTTCTTCAGTCGAGATGTGTTTAGTCCTGATCTCTATCAGACTTCACAAACAACTCCCGACTGAATGAAAGTCGGGATTTTGTTTTCCGTACCTTTATTCGGTCTCTGGATTACTCCGGAGAGTTCATTCAATAACCACATAGATTAGTATGAAGAAACAGAGTAAGCAAAGTAGATCAGTTACACCTACGCACAGTGATATCGTTTTCCTCCAAGGGAAGAAGGTTACGCTTCGACCCTTGCTCGAGGAAGATATTCCATTTTTGTTGAAATGGATAAATACTGAAGAAGTTCGTCGCTACCTTATGCGCTACACACCTGCAACAAGGAAAATTGAGCATGATTGGCTTGAGTATCTTCACAAGAATCAGGACAAGGATGTATGCCTCGTTATTCAAGCGGGGCGCAGACCTATCGGCACTATTCACGTCAGGATTGATTGGAAAGATCGTGTCGGAAACATCGGTATTCAGATCGGTGAACCAGTAAATCAAGAAAAGGGATACGGTACCGATGCAGCCATGACAATCCTCAAGTACAGCTTCGATACACTCAATCTTCGAAAATTGGAGTGGTTGGCAAATGCGATCAATGACCGCAGCATCGCATGCGCCAAACGGTGCGGCTTCAAAGAGGAGGCGCGACTACGGGAGGAATTATTTGTGGATGGAAAATACTGTGACCAACTTATTTTCGGTCTTTTCCGCCACGAATGGTTGCCACGCTGGCAGACGTATCAAAAGAAATAGTGGTAGGAAATGACGGTTTAATCGCACAAAGCACAAACGGCAGGTAATACTGCCGTTTTTATCTTTCAATTTTTAAAATCATCTACACCGTCCTCACTTTCAACTTCGATTGCCTTTTCTTATCGAGCTTAGGGAGCTTAATGATGAGCAGTCCATGCTTCTCTACAGCTTCTGCTTCGTCTACGTCGATCTCCTCAGGGAGTTGTATAGTACGGGAAAATGAACCCCAGTAGAGTTCGCGCGCGAAGTAGTCTTCGTCACGAGAAACCTTCTCTTCTTCACGCTTGCCTGCAATAGTGACCATATCGCGTGTGATGGAAACATCGAGATCGTCAGGTCGTACTCCTGCGATCATGCTTTTGATAACGATCATCTCGGGTGTTTGATAGACGTCAACAGTGAGTTCAGCGTCTTTTTCGGCTTCTTCCTCTATCCATGAAGGAGCTTCCTCCTCGCGGCCACGACGAGTTGGGATGGATTCTTCATCCATGCGAACGGTTCCGGTTAATCGTTCAAAAAATGATCTCTTTTCTTTGGCCATAAGTATTGTATAGACGTCTTGTTAATAATTTAATTACCGCTTTCGGCACGCGGTACACGAGGCTGCACGACTTTTACTTCTTCGAATAGGATAATCAGAATTACAACCGCTCCCCATACCCATGCAAATGATTGGAGAGCGCCACCTACAGTACCGTTTATTATAGACAAGTTGAATGCTGCATGCAATGCACTAGCAACGATGATGCCGATCAATGTTGCGATCCATTTCCAATATCCATTTTTATAAAACGTAAATCCAAGTGCAAAACCGATACTGGCACTGCACACTACATGGAGAAGTGTAGCGCCGATGAAGCGCATACTGCCCGTAATGATGCTCATGGACACATCTCCATGAGCAAGAGGTCCCATGACAAAAAGCATGTTCTCGAGAGCTGCAAATCCGAGAGCTGCAGTGATACAGTAGATCATAGCGTCTATAGGTTCGTCATTTGCAAATGCAGGAAGCGCTATGAGTGCCACAGGGATAAATTTGGCGATTTCTTCTATGGCAGCCCAGAGTATGTAGCGTGTGGTCACGTCAGAGACGACATCGCGCACATATCCTTCGGCGATTATGGCGATGAAAACAGAGAGAGCGCCGCCCAGAAAGACTGCAGCAAGCAGAGTTCGAGGTTCGGGGTGAAGTATATCCTCGCGAACCCAGAAGAAAAGCCAAATGAAAGAGGGAATGAGACCTGCGAAAAGTGCATATATAAAGGTCGTCGTAGTCACGTCGTTATTATAGCAGGGAATACGCTTTGGGTGATGTGGATGAAGTATTTCCCCTTATACTCCTAATTTGCGATAATAACGACGTGCTTACAACTCCTAGATACATAATTGGGATCGACGAAGTGGGAAGAGGTCCTATCGCGGGACCTGTAGCTGTGGGCAGTTGCGTATTTCTAACACCCGGCGCACAGAAACTATTTAGAGGTGTCAAAGAGTCAAAACAACTCACTCCAGAGAAACGCGAGATGTGGCTTCTTCGTATGCATGAAGCCAAAAGACAAGGCCATATAGATTTTTATGTGACATTTCAAAGTGAACGTATCATAGATACTCGGGGTCTTTCATACGCTATACGTGCTGCGCTGAAGTCATCGCTCGAAAAATTAAAAACAGATCCACTGCAATCATTGGTTCTTCTCGATGGGGGACTTCGTGCACCGGTTCATTATCCTTATCAGCGAACCATCATCAAAGGAGATGAAAAAGAGACAGTTATCGCCCTTGCATCTATCTGTGCCAAAGTTTCTCGTGATAAGCGCATGAAAATATGGGGGAAGAAATACCCAGAGTACAATTTTGAGTCGCATAAAGGTTACGGAACACGCGAACATTATGCCGCACTCAAGAAGTACGGGGCGATCTCATTACATCGAATGAGTTTTCTTCATGTGGATTTTGTGATCAGATGCCGATCAGTTATGGTTAATATCAGAACTTCTATTTTTTAAAATATCCTCTTCGGACCAGTAGAGTTTTCGGATATCACCTGCGAGATAAAATGATCCGGTTACGAGCAATACATCTTTCGGTGTGAGCTTTTTGTGAGCCGTTTTGAAAGCTTGAATAGGGTCTGAAAAAAGAAATACTCTACCTTGTTCTTGTCGGTATATGCAGGCTTCCTTGAATAACAATTTTGGATCTACAGCCTGACGTCCTGGGACGCTAAAACGAGTGATATAAATAGTGTGAGCAAGAGGTGCAACGAGTTTCATCATGGATTTCCAATCTTTGTCAGCTGAATTTGCAAGAACAAGGATCAGTTTTCGATATTTGATCTGTCTTAGGTTGTAAACAGTACTCTCTATCTTAGAGGGATTGTGCGCTCCATCGATTATGACTCTCGGGCGTTGCTCTATTGTTTCAAATCGTGCCGGTAATTTGGGGAGATCGTGTACATCTTCTAGTTTTTGTATTATTCCTAATGACATACAGATAGAACCGGCAAGCAAGCGATTTCGACTGGCATAATTCAAACTCCTGACAGGTAGGGCATGATATGTCGCCCCTACTTTGTTACATTCATCTTTAAATATTTTCAGGAGTTTCGCATTTTCTTCTGTAGTAAAAAAAGCACTGTTTTTTTTGATAATACCCGCTTTATCTTGCGCAATGTTACTTCGAAGGCGTCCAAGGATTTGAGTGTGATCAAGACTGATATTTGTTATCGCAGTAATAAGAGGTTTTTTGATAATATTTGTCGCATCATATCTTCCTCCAAGTCCTACCTCCAGAACAACATATTGACATTTTTCTTTTTTGAAATAGAGAAGAGCGATTGCGAGCATCATCTCAAAATAAGATGGAGCCCCATGGCGACCGCAAAGGATAGAATAGTCAATATGAGGTTTGAGATTTTCCACAATGGATGAGAACACAAGGGGATCAATGTATTTTTTGTCGGCCTGAATCTTTTCTAGTGTACTTACGCAAAATGGGGAAGTGAAAAGCCCAGCTTTCTTGCCTGCATCTACGAGTGTTGTATGTACCAAGGTTGCGACACTTCCTTTTCCTGCCGTGCCGGTAATATGAATATATTTGAAATCTTTTTCAGGGTTTCCGAGTCTATCGAGGAAATCCTGCATTCTTTCTAAAAATATCTCTGGACGGACATGAGATGTGAGGTTGGTTTTTTGATATCCTCCCGTCATGTTGCCCAACGCTTCAAGATAGTGCACAGCATCATAATAAGGAGAATATTTTTGTTGTCGTCGAGCGCTTTTCATGCAAAAACACTATAGCCCAAGAAGTTTTATTTCGCTACTAAAAAAGAGACCCCGTAGAGTCTCCCTGTGTTATACATCCGTATCCATGGCTTTGAGGACCTCAAGATAGAGATCTTCCACTACTTTTTCCTGAGCTTTACCCATGGCCGCATAGTGATCAAGTCCGGGAGCCGAGTTTATCTCGATGATCCAGTGACGACTTTGGCTTGTGGGCCGTTCTATGTCGCCTGCAATCATGAGGTCTACTCCGCACAGCCGTAAACCCATGTCTTTGGTGAGTTGGACTGCAAGTTTCTGAAATTCCCAATGCAGCAGATGAGTAACATCGCGTGAATCACCTCCACTTGAGAGATTGGCGTTGTCGAGCAAGTACACAAGATGGCCAAATTTCAATCGAGAATTTAAGGTCAGTCCTTGACGCTTCAGCTTATTCTCGATGCGTTTATCGTCGGGTTTGAGTTTAGTATCTCTGCCTGATTTCCGGAAGGCTCGCTGCTTCTTGTGAAGTAACCCACGAATCGTAGATTTTCCGTCACCAATAACTGACAAAGGTATACGTTCATAGGCTGAGATAACTCGTGCATCAAGTACGACAAGTCGATAATCATCACCTGTCACGAAGGATTCGATCAGAATCATTGTATCGAGTTTCGAAACAGCTCTGAAAGCTGCTTCAAACTCACGCCCCGAATAAACTTTAAAGACACCTTGTCCTTGGCTGCGACTATTGGGTTTGACGATCACTGGCCAGCCAAGCTTTCGAGCATACTTGTATGCTGCTACCATACTTTCGCGTGAACCGATTTTCTCGGCCCATTTTTCACTGGGAAACGCCTTACCAGGTATAACCTGGTATCGCATTTTTTTCATGAAAAACTTGGCGTAGTCTTTGTCGCGAGCTATGTCGGAAGCACCCATGCGGTTGAGGTCGAGTGTCGAGTAACGAAAGTACCGTTTGCGAC
>Ga0193753_10000916_pt1 | contig 26874 bp, 21 predicted proteins | sample H1c2metaG_FD_144925 | JGI IMG/M metagenome (GOLD analysis project Ga0193753, IMG submission 144925) | Soil microbial communities from a riparian zone of the East river system, Colorado, United States - H1c2 | ecosystem: Environmental > Terrestrial > Soil > Riparian zone | place: USA: East... | reverse complement strand
GGATGTCAAGAAAAGGATCCTCGGTGAAGCGCACTTCCTTCGCGGCTGGGCGTATTTTCAACTCGTGCAGCTCTATGGCGGTGTACCTCTACGGGTATTTGCACTGAGTGCCGCAAACCCCGAGACAAATGTGCCTCGCTCCACGGTGAAGGAAACCTATGATGTAGTGATCAACGATTTCAAAGAAGCAGAGACCCTGTTGTTTCCGGCCACCGATCCAAAGTCGGGCGAAGCGGGTAGAGCCACGAGAGGCCTTGCAAAGGCCTTCCTCGCAAAGACATACCTGACCATGGCTTCCGGTGCACTCTCCGGCGCCTCGATCACCGTGCGCGGCGGCACCGATAACGGATATTATAGCTACACTAAGAACGTGGTGGCCGGTCTCGAAGGAATCGATAGCAAGGCTTACTATACCCTGGCCAGGGATAAGGCGCTCGAGGTGATCCAAAGTAATGACTACTCGCTGTTCACCGACTTCAAGGATGTGTTTACAAAAGGCAACCGCAATAAGCAGGAACACATGTGGGAAATTCAATCCCTTGCAGGAACCGATTTTGTGAACGACATGCATGCTTATTTCTCTGCGCGTTCTCCATTCGGTACAGGGGCCGTCTGGATGAGCAACAATCACTACAAGGATTACGAGGACGCCGATACCCGCGTGTTGGATGGCGTTACTCACCGGTACCAGGCCAACTGGGGCACATACTATTATTATCCTTCTTACAAGGCCGCTCTCTACAGCGGCATAGCTCCCGACGGTACCAACTATAACAACAACGGCGGCACCGACGACAAGGCATTCATAACGAAATTCAGCGATGTGGCCGATGCCTCGATCGGAACAAGCGATGCCTTCTTTCCCCTCATGCGCTATGCCGAAGTGTTGCTGATGTATGCGGAAGCCGAGAATGAAGTGAATGGTCCTACACCTGCGGCCTACGACCGGTTGAATGCCATTCGCACCAGGGCAAAGACGATCCCAGCAACGCCGAACATGAACATCAGCCAGTTCAGGAGTTATGTGCTTGAAGAAAGAGGAAGGGAATTCTCATTGGAGAGTATCCGCCGCTTCGATCTTGTCCGCTGGGGGATCTACCTGCAGGTGATGAACAAAATCAGCCAGGGACAGGATAATATTCCGAAGGTGCGGAGCATGCGGAACCTGCTGCTTCCTATTCCATTGAATGAATTGAATTCAAATACAGCCATCACCGCGAATAATCCCGGCTGGTAAAATATTTACTCATGCGAATCTTAATACCATGGCATATGAATCGAACTAACACCTTAGTCAAATACGGCAGCTTTCTCCCTCTGCTTGGCTTCCTCTTGTTGTTTTCCGTCTCCTGCAAGAAAGAGGCGCATGCAGATACGGATGCACCGGTGATCACCGGCGTTACCACCACCACCGAGAGAAACGTGGTCCTCACCTCTGCGACCTTCGATCAATGGATAATCGTGAAGGGAATGCACCTGGCTACCACTCAAAAAGTGGTCTTCAACACGGTCGAAGTTGGAGCCGATAAGTTTTTCTCCGATGATTCCACCGTCACCGTGAGAGTGCCCGCCGGCTTGCCCGACCCCGCTCAAAATCCGATCACCATCACCACCAAATACGGTAGTGTCACGTACAATTTTTCCATTCTTCAACCCGTACCTGTCGTCAATAGCTTCAATCCACTCTCCGGTGGGGAAGGTGATATTGTCACCATTTCGGGAGACTGGTTTACCGGGTTAACAGGAGTTAAATTCGACAACGTGCCGGGCACCGTTGTCTCAAGTACAAAGACTGAAATAAAAGTAAAGGTCCCTGCCGGCATCGTGCAGGCTTTCTTATATGTGACAACACCGAGCGGCACCACTAAGTCGAAGAATGCATTTGGATTTAAATTCATCGTCTATGACGATGCGCTTGCCGCCAATTGGTGGAAAGGCGGATGGAATGGTGCGGAGAATACCGACTTCAGCAACACTGTCATCGTCAAGCGCGGTACGAGTGCAGGTAAGATCCCCTTCACCGGCGGCTATGGTGGCTTCCAGGTGGGCAATGGCGGCAGTTCAATAAGTCTCGTGGGATTTATTGCCGTCAAGGTTTCGCTTTATGGCGGTCCCGGTACGGGAGGAAAGAAAGTAAAGTTAGTCCTGAATGGTAATTACAATAAAGGATACGAGATCGTATTGACAGAAGGCGCCTGGAATGATCTGACGATTGGGCTCGATCAATTGGGCAACCCGGATACACTCACAGAGGTGGTGATCCAGGAGTTCAGTGGCAATGTTCCCTGCCTCGTTTATTTCGACGACCTGGGATTGATCTGACAATAGAATTCTTATCGATAAACTTTTCGCATGGGAAGGCATTGGAAACATCTTACTGGTACGCTTTTTCTTTTTTACCTGGGCATGTTGTTTGCCTGCGGTGATGCATTCTCGCAGGCCGACCTGCCCTCCAATGAGAATGCTACAAAAGAAACGGCCAGTCTCTATCGCAACCTGAAGAAGCTTGCCTCGAGAGGATTTATGTTCGGCCACCAGGATGACCTGGCCTATGGCGTGGAATGGAAGTACAAGGAGAACCGCAGCGATGTAAAGGAGGCGGCGGGCGACTATCCCGCCCTCTATGGCTGGGAACTCGGCGGCATTGAGAGAGAAAACCCCAACAACCTTGACGGTGTTCCCTTCGATAAGATGAGGCAATTCATCAGGCAGGGATACGAACGGGGCGGCGTGATCTCCATTAGCTGGCATGCTACCAGCCCGTTCGGAAACGAGAAAGGTGCGTGGGACACCGCACATGGCTCCGTGGCTTCGATATTACCCGGTGGCCGGAATCATGATCTGTATAAATCCTGGTTGGATAGGGTCGCCTCTTTCCTGTCATCATTGAAAGGAGCGAAGGGTGAGGCCATACCCATTCTCTTCCGGCCCTTTCATGAACATTCGGGCAACTGGTTCTGGTGGGGGCGCAATGCCTGCTCCGCCGATCAGTATGCCACGCTGTGGCGGTTCACGGTCTACTATCTCCAAACGCAAAAGAAACTGAACAATCTTCTCTTCGTGTACAATACCTCGGGGGATTTCAGAAACAGGGATGAATTCCTGGAAGGCTATCCCGGGGATGACATCATCGATGTCCTCAGCTTTGATGCCTATCAATACAACGATCCGCAAAAGGACAACGGCTTCGTCGTTAATACAAACAAGTCGCTTGCATTGATCGGAGAGATCGCAAAGGAAAAGAATAAATTATTCGCACTCGCCGAGACAGGATACGAGGCCATTCCGTATGCTTCCTGGTGGACGGAAACCCTGGGCAAGGCGATAGGCGATAATAAGATCTCCTATGTGCTCGTCTGGCGGAACCATGGTTACAATGAGTCGATGAAGAAGATGCACTACTATGCTCCTTACAAGGGACAGGTATCACAACCGGACTTCGTTAAATTCTATGAACAGGATAAAACATTATTTGAAAAGGATATCAATAGCGAAAAATTATATCAATAAGTGTTCAATAAGCAGCAATCGATAGAGCAAAGGTTGCGGGTTGATTCTTCTTCCTGCAACCTCTTTTTTTGTTATTCGACCCGCATGCTGTTTGGTTTAAAGTAAATTAGCTGATGAGATTAAGCTGGATCGACATAAGCATCGTTATCATATACCTCATCACGATGGTATTGGTTGGCTGGTATTATCGCAAGAAGGCGAGAGTGAACCAGGAAAGCTACCTGCTGGGCGGAAAGAGCCTGCCGTGGTATAAACTGGGTCTTAGTGACGCCAGTGATATGTTCGATATCAGCGGCACCATGTGGATGGTGGCCCTTTGCTTCGTCTATGGACTGAAAAGCATCTGGATCCCCTGGCTATGGCCGGTCTTCAACCAGGTATTCATGATGATGTTCCTGAGCAAGTGGCTTCGCCGCAGCAATGCCAATACCGGCGCCGAATGGCTCCAGACCCGGTTCGGCCTGCATGGCCCCGGTGTGAAAGGATCTCATATCATCGTGATCGCATTCGCGCTCATCAGTTGCCTGGGTTTCCTCGCCTACGGCTTTGTCGGTCTCGGCAAGTTCATGCAGGTGTTCGTTCCCTGGGAGGTTATCCGCGACTATGTTCCCTTTCATGTCTCGGAAAAATATATCCCACATTTCTACGGCATCATCTTCACACTCTTCGCCATGTTCTATTCGATCATCGGCGGCATGCACAGTATCGTTACCGGCGATGTAATAAAATATATGATCATGACCGTGGCCTGTATCGCTATCGCGGTCATCGCCATTCAGCGGTTGCAGGGGCATACATTGAATGTTCCAAAAGGCTGGGACGATCCCTTCTTCAGCTGGCGGCTCAATCTCGACTGGTCGAAGATCGCCGAGGACGCGAATAAGAAGATCGCCTCGGATGGTTTCAGCCTTTTCGGCGCCTTCTTCATGATGATGCTCCTGAAAGGCGTCTTCGCCTCACTTGCCGGTCCCGCGCCGAACTACGACATGCAAAAGGTGCTGAGCACGCGAAGCCCGAAAGAAGCAAGCAAGATGACCGGTTTCGTAAGCATCATCCTGCTCCCGGTCCGTTACTCAATGATCATCGGGTTGACCGTTCTCGCGCTGTTGTATTACAATCAACTTTATCTCAAAGGGCCCGATGGCGTTACCGACTTTGAAAGGGTCTTGCCCGCTACCATCAATACCTTCCTTCCAATCGGCGTGCTGGGACTTGTACTAACAGGACTATTAGGCGCGTTCATGGGCACATTCAGCGGCACGTTGAATGCGGCCCAGGCATATATCACCAATGATATTTACCGGAAGTATATCAATCCCAATGCGGGCACCAAAAGACTGATCTCCATCAACTACATTGTCGGCATAGTAGTGGTAGCCGTAGGTATCTTCTTCGGGTTTCTCGCCAGCGATGTGAATGAGATCCTGCAATGGATCGTAGGCGGACTATATGGTGGTTACATTGCCGCCAATTGTCTCAAGTGGTATTGGTGGCGTTTCAATGCCCGGGGTTTTTTCTGGGGAATGATGGCAGGTATAATCGGAGCGCTGGCCATGAAATACGTGATACCCTGGAGTGTGGCGCAGGGATACATAACGGAAACGCTACCTACATACTGGTGGCCGGTGCTATTCGTGCTTTCACTCATCGCATGCTTCGTTGGCACATACGCCGCACCGCCAACCGACATGCAGGTATTGAAATCATTCTATAAAAATGTAAGGCCCTGGGGTTTCTGGAAGCCGGTGCATGCACAGGTAGTTGTCGACGATCCCACGTTTCAGCCTAACCGCCGCTTCAAACTGGATATGTTCAACGTCGTCATCGGCATCATTGCCCAGTGTTGCCTGACGCTACTGCCGATGTATATCGTTCTATGGATGAAATTACCCTTGCTCATCACAATAGCAATATTACTTGTCATAATCGCCATCCTTAAAAAAACATGGTGGGATAAACTTGAGGATTGATCATTAAACAACCGGATATGAGTAGTACGTTTTATAACCGCCTGGCAGAGTTGGAGAAGATACAGGACCACCTGCTAAAAACACCGAATGAAGAGGTGTTGCCCGGCAACGGCATTCTCTCGAGGTATAGGAACCCCGTGCTCACTGCACAACATACGCCGCTCGCCTGGAGATACGATATGAATAAGGATACGAACCCCTTTTTTATGGAGCGGTTCGGAATAAATGCCGTACTCAATGCCGGCGCCATCAAGTGGAATAATAAGTACATCGTCATTGCACGCGTTGAAGCGGCAAACCGCAAGTCATTTTTCGCTGTCGCCGAGAGTCCCAACGGCATCGATAATTTCAAATTTTGGGACTACCCGATCGTAATGCCTGAGACGGCGGAGCCGGATACAAACATCTACGACATTCGCGTGGTGCAGCACGAAGACGGATGGATCTACGGATTGTTCTGCACAGAAAGAAGGGATACCTCCGCCCCGGAAGGAGATCAGTCCGCTGCCATTGCACAGTGTGGCATTGCGCGCACCCGCGACCTCATTACCTGGGAAAGACTGGCCGATCTGGAAACACCCTCGGCACAGCAGCGAAACGTCGCGCTTCACCCCGAATTCGTCAATGGTAAGTATGCTTTCTATACCCGTCCACAAGACAGCTTCATCGATACGGGAAAGGGTGGTGGCATCGGATTCGGACTAAGCGATACCATGGAGAATGCCCGCATCTCGAAAGAAACCGTCATCGATAAGAAAATATATCACACGGTGTACGAGCTCAAGAATGGAATTGGTCCGGAGCCGCTGAAGACCGAACACGGATGGCTGCATCTTGCCCATGGCGTACGGAATACCGCCGCCGGCCTGCGGTATGTGTTGTACATGTTCATGACCGATCTCAATGATCTTACCCGTGTCATTCACAAGCCAGCCGGCTATTTTCTTGCACCAGAGGGAGACGAACGGATCGGCGACGTATCCAATGTCGTCTTCAATAACGGTTGGATAGCGGATGACGATGGGTCCGTCTTCATCTACTATGCCTCCTCCGATACGCGCCTCCATGTGGCCACATCTACCATCGATAAGCTGCTTGACTACGTGATGAATACCGCACAGGATGGATATACATCAGCCGAGACAGTGAAGACGCTCACGGATCTTATTGATAAGAATCAATCGGAGGACTTGGTCAATCTCGTTAACCCTTCCGACAAAAAAAAGAAATAGATCATGCAGGTGGCGGATACTACCGATACGGGTTTTACAACACTCCTTCGTACCTATAAGGACGAAATGAGGAATGAGCTGACAGCTATTCTCCGCTATTGGCAGCAACACACGATAGATGAAAAAGAGGGCGGCTTCTTCGGAGCGGTAAACGACCAGGATGTTCCGGATCCGCTCGCGCCAAAGGGCCTTGTGCTCAACAGCCGCATCCTCTGGGCCTTCTCTGCCGCATACAATGAAAAGCCCGAGCCTTCCTACCTGGAAACGGCCACCAGGGCCTTCCACTATCTCATCGATCATTTCATCGATCCCGAATTCGGCGGCGCCTACTGGTCCGTCGACCATACAGGTGCTATCCTCGACGGGAAAAAGCAGGTGTACGGGCTCGCGTTTTGCATCTATGGCATGAGCGAGTACTACAGGGCATCGAACAATGGAATGGCGCTACAAATCTCTAAGGAACTCTTCGACTGCATCGAACGATATAGTCGCGGCAGGGAGAAAGACGGTTATGTCGAGGCATTCACCCGCGACTGGAAGATCATTGGCGATCTGCGCCTGAGTGAAAAGGACGACAACGAAAAGAAGACCATGAACACACATCTTCACATCATCGAGGCCTATGCCAATCTATATATTGTTTGGCCGGATGACAATCTCCGCGCAAGGATCGTTGCCCTGCTTTCTATTTTCGATACGCATATCGTGAATAGGGGAACGAATCATCTCAACCTGTTCCTCGATGATGACTGGCAAGTGAAATCCACCCTGCAATCCTATGGACATGACATTGAAGCAAGCTGGCTGCTCCATGAATGCGCTGCCATCATTGGAGACGAGCAGGCTCTGAAGGCTTTTGGCAAGATAGCTATCGAGCTTGCAAGGGCAGCCATAACCGGGTTGGATATGGACGGCGGCCTGTGGTATGAATTCGAACCCCGCGACGCGCATCTCATCAAGGAGAAACATTCCTGGCCGCAGGCCGAAGCCATGGTGGGTTTCTTCAACGCCTGGCAATTGACAGGAGAGGAAAGATTCCTTCATCATTCCATGAATAGCTGGACCTTCATCAAGCAATATATCCGCGACAACAAAAAGGGGGAATGGTTCTGGGGAGTCTACGAGGATTATTCCACCATCAGGAAAGATAAGGCCGGGTTCTGGAAATGTCCCTATCACAACACAAGGGCCTGCATCGAGATCATGCATCGCATTGGCTAAAAAAAGTATGACTTTGAAAAACGGATCATTTACATACCGGTCAAACACGTTATTGATATTCCTGGTGTTTATCAATTCACTTCAATTGTTGGCACAGGCCCCTGCCGGCATAGTGATCGTTCCGGGATCTACGGAGGTCAGCCGGCTGGGAAAATTCGAGGCAGCGATTTCCTTCTCCGGTTCCTATACTAATCCATACGACTATGACGATATCGACGTCCAGGGGATCTTCATCTCTCCGGCTGGTAAAAAAGATACGGTCGATGGTTTCTTCATGCAGGATTATTCATTGAATACCTCTTCGGGCGCCATCGCCCCAACCGGGCAGGGAATCTTCAAGATACGCTACGCCCCGCGGGAGACAGGCACGTGGAAATATTCCATCAGCGTCACCAACCCGCTGGGCAACGCCATGTCTACCCCTCAAACATTCGAGTGTTCCGAATCCGCTGCAAAGGGATTCATCCGGAAGAACGCGACCAACTACCTGGGATTCGATGACGGCTCGCAGTACATCCCGGTCGGACAAAACCAGGCCTGGCAGCAGAATAATATTTACCTGGACTACAAATCGTGGCTGCAGAAACTATCGGATAACAAGGCAAACACCATCCGGATCTGGCAGGCCGTATGGGGATTCGGTATAGAGTGGAAGAATGGGACAGACGGATACCTGGGCCTCGGGAAATATAAACAATCCAGCGCTTACTATACCGACTGGCTCCTCGATGAATGCAGGTCGAAGGGAATTTATATCATGTTTTGCCTGAACCATCACGGCATGGTGTCTTCCGGGGTTAACCCCAACTGGCCGGAGAGCCCGTATAATTCCATCAATGGCGGGCCTTGCGCCAACACCTGGGATTTCTTCATCAATGGGACGGCAAAGAATCTTCATAAGAACCGTCTTCGCTACACCATTGCCCGCTGGGGCTACTCGCAAAGCATCATGGCCTGGGAGCTTTTCAACGAAGTAGACTGGACAGATAATTTTACCACCTACAAGGACGCAGTGAAGGACTGGCATATCGAGATGGCCAACTATATCAGGTCGCATGATGTGTACAGGCATCTTGTCACCACCAGCTATGCAAACCCTTCCTATGATGGTAATACCTGGAACAGCAATGCTATCGATTTTACACAAACACATAATTACGTGGGGTCTCCGAATGTAGAAAGCGTGCTCGCCTCCGCTTCGGACGATTACGTCAATCAATACCATAAGCCGACACTCAATGGCGAATTCGGTATAGACGCGGGGAATATATCGCTATCCACTATCGATCCTAATGGGATCTACGTGCATAACAGCATCTGGGCAACCGCTTTCAGTGGCGCCATGGGCGCAGGCATGAGCTGGTGGTGGGATAATTATATCGATCCGCAGAATCTCTACCGGCATTACAAGCCTCTCAGCGAGTTCATCGCCAGCATACCGCTATTGACCGGGAATTATAAGAAGACACAAGCCATCACAACGGGTGGTGGCACATCCGATCTTTCCCTTTCCCCCGGCGTAGGTTTCGATGTTGCCGGCGCTTCTTCCTTCACCATCGATCCAACCGGAGCCGTTTCGCCATCGGCGGCTCAATTATCCAATTATCTTTTCGGCAACACCTATAATACGCAATACCGAAAGCCACCCAGTTTTACAGTTACCTATCCCGTTGCCGGACAATTCAAGGTTCTCACCGGCACCGGTGCCGGCACATCTCCCAGGATCAATATCTATCTCGATGGCAATTCTTTGCTTGACCAGAATGCAACAGTGAGTACTACATATACTATTTCGGTGCCGGCAGGGCAGCATACCATCAAGGTCGATAACCTCGGGATCGACTGGATCAGTATCTCCAGCTATACTTTTACCAATATCGGTTCGGCGCTCAACTCATATGTGCTACGCAATTCGGATTCCACGGCATCGGCAGGATGGATACACAACAAGAAGTATAACTGGCAGGTGGTGAAGAACACAGGAGTACCAGCCCCGGTTAATGGGGCAACCATATCCATCCCGCATATGACAAATGGCTTATACGCCATTCAATTCACCGACTGCAGTACCGGCGCTATTCTCAGCACGGTAAATGCCGCAGCCAGTGGCAATACATTGGTGATAGCCCTGCCCACGATCGACTGGGACCTGGCGTTTACTGCCGTGCGAGGCGGAGTTACGCCGGTCGATAATGTTAGCATCGATGGCCCGGTGAAAATCTATCCAAACCCGGTAACGGGTGGCTCACTTTATCTCTCATATGCGATATCCATTCCTTCGCAGGTGCGGATAGATCTTTTCGATATGGCCGGAAAGAAGGTCGCCAATCTTTATAGGGGCAGGCAAACAGCCGGAGCGAAGGTTCTGCAATGGAACGGTAAAAGGATGACGCCGGGGACTTATATCGTTCAGCTTGTAGCGGGAACAATTCCTGCTGCGCAAAAGGTTGTTTTTTGAAATTCAAAAGTCAAAATTCAAAAGTAAAAAGGTACCCGACAGCAGAAGATACTTCCCGCTTTTGATTTTTACTTTTTACTTTTGAATTTTGACTTTCTAAACATGGTATTTTAAACTTTAAAATCATATATGAAAAGACTATTTTTTTCTTCGGTAATGTTTCTTCTTTTGGCTATGACGCCGGCAAAGAAAACCAGGATACTCTTCTTCGGAGATTCTATCACCCAGCAGGGGGTTAAGAAAGGCGGTTATATCGATTTGATAAAGACATATGTGGACCAGCAGGGGCTGCAGAATAAGTATGAAATGATTGGCGCAGGTATCGGCGGGAACAAGGTGTACGATCTTTACCTGCGCATGGAAGATGATGTGCTTGCTAAAAAGCCCTCCGTTGTTGCCATCTATGTCGGCATAAATGATGTCTGGCACAAGAGCTCGTCTGGTACGGGCACCGATAAGGACAAATATGAGAAATTTTATGTTGCTATTATAAAGAAGCTGCAGGACAAGAAGATCAAAGTGGCGCTTTGTACCCCTACCGTCATCGGGGAAAAGAAGAATGGCGGCAATCCGCAGGATGCCGATCTCGATGCCTACTCGGATGTCATTCGCAGGCTGGCTACTACTTATAATCTGCCGCTTATCGATCTCAGGAAGGTCTTCGGCGCGTGGGAAGAAGCACACAATACGGAGAATAATGAAAAGGGGCTCCTGACAGTGGATCGTGTGCATCTTACGGATACAGGCAACCAGCTCGTTGCCGATGAAATGATAAAGACTCTATCCATCAAATAATACAAATACCATGAAGCGGTCAAGCCTCGCCATCCTTTTCATCCTATTCTTTTTCTCCATGAAAGCACAACAAAAACTTACCGACCTGCAAAAGGCCGATCAACTCATCCGGCAGATGACACTGCAGGAGAAGGTAGGCCAGATGACGCAGGTCACGCTTGCCGTTGTGGCGAAGGATGGCTGGGGAAACCAGGATGGTACGCTCGATCCGGCCGCACTCAGGAAGGCAGTAGTCGATCATAAGGTAGGCTCCATTCTCAATACGACCGCTCATGCATTACCGGTGGAGAAATGGCAGGAGATCATTACCCAGATCCAGGATGAGGTGAAGAATACGAAACTCCATATTCCCGTCATCTACGGCCTGGATGCGATACATGGCCAGACCTATACATTGAACGCAACACTGTTTCCACAAAGCATAGCAATGGCGGCAACGCGCAATACGGATCTTGCCTCGGCGGCCATCAAGATAACCGCAAAAGAATTGAGAGCTTCCGGCGTTCGCTGGAGCTTCGCGCCCGTCCTCGACATCGGACGTCAACCACTCTGGTCGAGATTTCCCGAGACATACGGTGAAGATGTATTCATCGGGAAGACAATGGGCGCTGCCGTAATAAAGGCCTACGAAGAAGAGGGCCTCAAGAACCCGACAGCCGTTGCCAGTTGCATGAAACACTACCTTGGGTACTCGGCCTCGCGGACCGGTAAGGACCGGACACCGATGTATCTGCCCGAGATCGAACTAAGGGAATATTATCTTCCACAATTCCGCGAAGCGGTAAAGGCCGGCGCATCTACTATCATGGTCAATTCCGGTGAGATCAACGGCACCCCCGTGCACGCAGATAAATATCTCCTCACCGATGTGCTGCGAAAGGAACTTGGATTCCAGGGACTCATTGTCACCGACTGGGAAGATATCATCCGGCTTCACACCCGTCACAACATTGCCGCTACACCGCGTGAGGCCGTTGTTCTTGCCATCAACGCAGGTATCGACATGAGCATGGTGCCATCGGATTTCTCATTCTATGACCTGCTCATCGAAGCAGTGAACAAGAAGGAAGTTTCCATGGCCCGTATCGACGATGCAGTAAGGAGAATACTATTGCTGAAAATGAAAGTCGGCCTGTTCGATAATCCCTATCCCGAAAAAATCGCCGCCGCAAATTTCGGCAGGCCTGAATACCAGTCCACCGCGCTCGATGCGGCCCATGAGGCGATGACATTGCTGAAGAATGAAAACAATACCCTTCCGCTTTCCAGGAATAAAAAGATCCTCGTTGCCGGCCCATCTGCACAAAGCATCAGCGCACTCAATGGCTGCTGGAGTTACACCTGGCAGGGAAAGGAAGAACAATGGTATCCCGCAGACAGCAAAACAATTCTCCAGGCCATCACGGATAAACTCGGCGCATCGAATGTAACGACCAACACCGGCAAAGGATTCGATAACCCACTCAACTACGATGTTGCCACGCTTACGGCTGCCGCGCAGGGTGTTGATGCGATAGTGTTGTGCATCGGTGAAAATGCGTATGCTGAAAGTCCCGGCAATATCACCGACCTCGCCTTGCCCGGCCCGCAGGCAGACCTGGTGAAGGCAGCAGTCGCAACCGGCAAACCGGTGATCGTTGTGCTAACAGAAGGCCGCCCTCTCTTCATTACGAAGGAAGAGCCGCAATTGAAAGGAATACTCATGGCCTACTGGAGTGGTAAGCGTACCGCGGAGGCCGTGGCTGACGTGCTCTTCGGCGACTACAATCCTTCAGGCATCCTTCCATTCAGCTATCCACGCAGCATGGGAGAAATGGTGCTGTACGATCGCAAACCCACAGAGGATGTCAGGGAGATATTCAATTCGGATATGACAATGGATGGCTACAAGCCGCTTTTCCCATTTGGCTTCGGGCTTAGCTATACCAGTTTCGGATACAGCGATATCAAGTTGAGCGCAGATAAATTAAACGCTACAGGAAAACTCACCGTTTCCATTACCCTCACCAACACGGGCAATAGGGAAGGCAAGCACGCAGTCGAATTGTACAGTCGCGATCTCTATGCCAGCATCACCCCGAGCATGAAGCGTCTTCGGGCCTTCAAGAAGATATCTCTTAAGCCGGGAGAAAGCCGCGCAGTAACATTCACGATCGATAAGAACGACCTGGCCTTTGTAAATGCAGCGTTGAAGACCGTGACGGAGCCCGGTGAATTCGAATTGATGATCGGGGAGAAGAAGGTTAAATTCGAGTATCAGCCATAGTAATAATGAAACGAATTTTTTTCTTCATTGTCTCTGCCATTGCCTGCTGCCATTTATCATGGGGCAGACCGGAACCTCCTGTAACATTCTTTGCCGCCGATCATTCCTATCTGCGGTTCACGGGCAGGGTCGATTTCACCGATCCGAAACTGCCGCGTTTCTGGCAGCCCGGCGTTTACATCACTACCAGGTTTAGCGGATCCATCTGCGAGATCATATTGAACGACGAGGTGCTTGGAGGGAAACACAACTATCTCGAACTGGTCGTTGACGGCATAGCCACGCGGATGCAGATGAGATCGAAGACCGATACTATAAGAGTGCCCGGTAAATTGGGCCCCGGTATTCACACACTTATTATTGTTAAGAATACCGAAGCCAATATCGGCTACATGGAACTGGTTGGATTAAGATGCGAGGCCCTGCTGAAATCGTTGCCTGAATCCAATCGCCGGATGGAATTTATCGGCAATTCAATCACGTGCGGCACCGGCAGCGATCAGTCCATCATTCCATGTGGCAAAGGACGATGGGAAGACCAGCACAATGCCTACATGAGCTACGGCGCACTCACGGCGCGTTCATTCAAGGCGGCATATCATCTCTCCTCCGTCTCCGGCATCGGGCTAATGCACAGTTGCTGCAACCTGGAGATCACGATGCCGCAGGTTTTCGATAAGATAAGTATGAGGGACGATACTATCGGGTGGGACTTCAAGCGGTATCAGCCCGGTATCGTAACTGTCTGTCTTGGACAAAACGACGGAATACAGGATTCTGCCATTTTTTGTGATAAATACATTGCCTTCATTGGACAATTGCGCGAACACTATCCCTCGGCGTCGATCATCTGCCTGACGAGCTCCATGGCAAACGAGAAGCTATCATCGTATATGAAAAAGATGTTAGCAGCGGTGATGTCTGCCCTGAAACGGAAAGGAGACGGGAAAATTTTCACCTATGCATTTTCCCGGCAATATCACAATGGCTGCGATGGCCATCCCGATCTCGCCGAGCACAAGCTCATCGCGGACGAACTCACAGGCTTTATTCGAAAAGCAATTAAATGGTGAATTATATTTAAGACTGGGCCGGTTCTGGCGCAGCCTGACATAATAGATGAGACACACCCAAAAACAACTATTGATCTTTAAACCTTTCATATGCATAACCAACAACAACGGCCATCGCTTCGCTGGTCAATCCTGCTCGTGAGTTTCATGCTGTCCGGAACAATACCATATGCCCAGTCCTCGTCCCAGTTTGACGGTAACGGCGACATCGGCGTCGTCATTCACAAAGGGTCCACATCTTACGACCCGGTCAAGCAGCAATACGAACTTGCCGGAGCGGGTACCAATATCTGGTTCACGAAGGACGAATTCCAGTATTCCTGGAAAAAATTAAAGGGCGACTTCATTCTCCAGGCCAGGGCTGTCTTCGAGGGAAAGGGTGTTGAACTACACCGCAAGCTGGGATGGATGGTCCGTAATACCACCGATACAGGTTCTGCCATGGCCTGCGCCACCGTTCACGGCGATGGTTTGACTTCTCTTCAGTATAGGAAAGCAGGCGGGGGAAATGTGGAAGAAGTGAGAAGCACTCTTTCCGCACCGGATATCATTCAATTGGAACGGAAAGGAAATAAATTCATCATGTCCGTGGCGGTCTTCGGTCAGCCATTCACGGTAACGGAAGTAGAGGATGTTAAACTCAATGACGAGGTGTACGCCGGCATTTTCATTTGTTCACACAACAAGGACGTATTGGAGAAGGCGGCCTTCAGCAATGTCCGCATCATCAGGCCTGCAAAAGACGACTTCATCCCATACCGGGATTATATCGGCAGTCACATAGAAATAATGGACGTCCACACCGGGCATCGCGATATCATTTATTCCGAGCCGCGGTCATTGCAGGCGCCTAATTTCATGAAGGATGGGAGGTCCCTTATCTACAATGCACAGGGCATAATGTATCGCCTGGATCTCGCCAGCCGGAAGCCGGTCGTGATCAATACCGATTCAATAAAGCAGAACAACAACGATCACACCGTCTCTAAGGATGGCAAATGGCTTGGGCTCAGCAGCTCGAGCGGCGAGAAAGAATACGGCTCTCTCGTATATGTCGTGCCGGTTTCCGGGGGAAAACCAAAGCGCCTCACCGCAACCGGCCCCTCTTATCTTCATGGATTTTCTCCTGCCGGGAAATGGGTAACATTCACGGGACAGCGCAACAACGAATTTGACATATACAAGATTCCCGTGGCTGGTGGAAAGGAAGTTCGCCTTACCACCACTCCCGGCCTCGACGATGGGTCGGAATATAGCCCGGATGGAAAATACATTTACTTCAACTCTACCCGCAGCGGGTTGATGCAGTTGTGGCGTATGAAGACGGATGGCAGCGGGCAGGAACAACTGACAAAGGATGATTACAATAACTGGTTCCCGCATATATCTCCCGATGGGAAATGGATCGCCTTCCTTTCATTCTCAAAAGATATCAAGGCAGACGATCACCCTTTCTATAAACATGTATATTTACGGCTGATGCCGACGGATGGAACATCGAAGCCTGTTGTTATCGCTTACCTGTATGGCGGGCAGGGCTCGATCAATACTCCCTCCTGGTCGCCCGACAGCAAACAGATCGGTTTTGTTAGCAACACGGATGGGATTCAATAGGCATCGATTTGTATTGTCTAAATCTTTGAAAATACTATGTACACACCTTCTTCCTCTAAGTACGAGACAATGAAATACAACCGCTGCGGAAAGAGCGGATTGTTACTGCCTGCGCTATCTCTCGGCCTATGGCACAACTTCGGCGAGGTCGATGATTTCAAAACAGCGCGGCATATTATCCGAACTGCGTTCGACAAAGGCATTACGCATTTCGATCTCGCCAATAATTATGGTCCGCCTCCCGGCTCCGCGGAGACAAACTTCGGCAGCATACTCAAGAAGGACTTCGGCGGTCACCTGCGCGATGAACTGATCATTTCCACCAAGGCCGGTTACCGGATGTGGGAAGGCCCCTATGGTGAATGGGGATCGAGGAAATATTTATTATCGAGCCTTGACCAGAGCCTGAAAAGATTGGGTCTCGAATACGTAGACATTTTCTATTCTCATCGCCCCGATCCCGACACGCCACTAGAGGAAACCATGATGGCGCTCGATCATGCCGTTCGTAGCGGTAAGGCACTCTATGCCGGCATATCCAACTACGATGCACAGCAATCGAGAAAGGCGTTCGAAATTCTGAGGAACCTGGGAACACCCTGTCTTATTCATCAGCCTAAATATTCCATGCTCGTGCGTTGGGTGGAGGAAGGTCTTCTGGATGTTGTGGAAGAATATGGCGTGGGATGCATTCCCTTCTCGCCGCTGGCGCAGGGACTGCTCACTAATAAATACCTGAAAGGCATTCCTGAAAACTCGAGGGCGAAGAAGGAACACGGATTTCTTCAAATGAGTGAAGTGTCGAAGGAGAGGATCGCGCAAATGAAGCTACTCAACGATATTGCCCTCCAGCGAAAACAATCGCTTTCCCAAATGGCACTGTCATGGCTCCTTAAGGATAACAGGGTGACCTCTGTTCTGATCGGGGTAAGTTCCGAAGAACAATTGCTCAATAATCTCGCCTGCCTCGATAATACGAGTTTCTCGGGGGAAGAATTGAACGCGATCGAGTCCATCCTCAAGGCATAGATAGCAAGGAAATCGGAGTTTATTTTCCCGGAATGGGTATATTTTCTAGGCTGCAGGGAGGGAAAACCTCCTATGAAGGGAAGCATATTTCAGGCGTGTTTCCCTTCGTCTTCTTTAAACAAAACGGCTATTTTGTGCCAATAACCAATACTCATGAAACAACGAAACCTTTTCGCGGCCCTGATCATACTCATCATTTTACAGAGCTGTGCCCGTAGCTTCACTCCATATGAAGCAGCGAATCATCCGCGGGGACGGAAGTGCGCCATCATCAGGTAATTGCTTACTATCCGAACAGGTTGCCTACTGCTCCTTCGAGCATGGGGAACTTTTCGATCACGTAGGTCTTAATTGCCTCGATGGCTTTCTTCGCCTGCTCATCGGTCAGACCAGCTTCGGCCTTCAGCTTATCGATCAAATCCTGCATACGGAGATTTTTGTGTGGTTGAAGTTACTAAAAATTCAAAAGTCAAAATTAAAAAGTCAAAAGGGCGTACTATTATAGTACGCCCTTTTGACTTTTTAATTTTGACTTTTGAATTAATTATCTAAGCCACCTTCAATAAACTAAGCTTACTCTTGTCGAATTTATGCTTCGCATAGTTGAGGTCAAGTGTAAAGTGTGTTTCCTTGGAAGAAGGTAATTCAAACATCGCATCGGTGAGTATCCCCTCGCAAATGCTGCGGAGACCCCTGGCGCCGAGTTTGTATTCTACGGCTCGCTCCACCATGAAGTTCAAAACATCTTCCTCCACGGTCAGCTGTATTCCTTCCAGTTCGAACAATTTCTTGTATTGCTTCATCAGTGCATTCTTCGGCTGGGTAAGGATAGCCCGCAGTGTGCTTGCATCCAACGGATCGAGATGAGTTACTACGGGCAAACGGCCCAGCAACTCCGGGATCAATCCGAAAGCCTTCAGATCCTGTGCATTCACATAGCGCAACAGGTTCTTCTTCATGCTCTCCTGCTGTTCCTTATCCACATTGAATCCGATGGTATTGGTCTGCACCCGGCGGGCAATGATCTTGTCTATCCCGTCAAAGGCGCCACCGCAGATAAAGAGAATATTCTGTGTATTTATCTTGATCAGCTTCTGCTCCGGATGCTTCCTGCCGCCCTGCGGGGGCACCAATACATCCGTTCCTTCCAATAACTTCAACATTCCCTGCTGCACGCCTTCTCCACTCACATCGCGGGTAATGGAAGGATTATCTCCCTTCCGGGCGATCTTATCGATCTCATCGATATAAACGATGCCACGTTCGGCAGCGCTGACATCATAGTTACAAACCTGTAATAGTCGGGTGAGTATACTTTCCACATCTTCGCCCACATATCCGGCTTCCGTGAATACAGTTGCATCCACAATGGCAAACGGAACATTCAGCATCCGGGCGATACTCTTCGCCAGCAATGTCTTTCCTGTTCCGGTCTCGCCGACCATGATGATATTGCTTTTTTCGATCTCTACTTCGTTGCCGGAGTTGTCGGTCGTTTTCTGCTGGAGACGTTTATAATGATTGTAGACGGCTACGGCCAATACCTTCTTAGCCTCATCCTGACCGATGACATATTCGTCAAGGAATTTTTTGACCTCAATAGGCTTTTTAATAGTAAGCTTGAAAGAAGCGGAAGGGGTCTTCTCATCCCTGACCATTAGCTCCTGGTCGATGATCTCGCGGGCGTGCTCTACGCAATTCTCACAAATATGCCCCTCCTGACCGGCTATCAGGATCTTAACTTCATCCCTGCTACGACCACAAAATGAACAGTGTAATATATTTTTTGCCATATTTTTTCCAAAGGAAGTAAACCGTTGCCTCTCAGAACCAGACTACAAAAGTAAAAAACCGTCCTGAGAAAGACGGCATTTTATACAACCTTATTTAAGTTATTGATAAATATACTATTACAGCTTCGTAATTATCTTATCTACGATACCGTAATCAATCGCTTCCTGAGGATCCATCCAATAGTCGCGGTCGAAATCGGTCAGGATCTGCTCGACAGATTTGCCGCAATTTTCGGCTAATATCTTGGCTCCCATGTCTTTAACTCGCTTGGTCTGCTTGGCCTGGATTTCCAGGTCCGTAGTGACCCCCCGGATATAGCCTCCCAGGGATGGCTGGTGGATCATGACCTCGCCGCTCGGATAGATGAAGCGTCTTCCCTTCTTTCCGCCGCTCAGGAGAATACTTCCCATCGATGCCGCCAATCCCATGCAGATCGTACTGACAGGACTCTTGATCATACGCATGGTGTCATACATGACCATACCGCTGGTGACCACGCCACCCGGACTGTTTATATAAAATTTTATCTCTTCTCCGGGTTTGTCGGCGTCAAGTAACAGGAATTTGGAGACCACATCCTTCGCACTTTTATCATCTACCACGCCCCATAGATAAACGCTCCGGGTGTCGAAGAAATATCGCTCCAGCTTCTTGCTGAACATCATCAGGTCCGATTTAGGCTGCTCTTCCTTTTCTTCTTCCTCTTCTTCATCATCCGAACGCCAGTTGTTAAGGAAATTTTTATTGTAAGACATACTGGTTGACTTTATAATTTATGTTAGAATTAATCTTTCTTTTCTTTACGTGGATTTGTCAGGAGCACCTCATCTACCAGGCCATACTCCTTCGCTTCGGGAGCCGTCATCCATTTATCACGATCGAAATCCTTCTCGATCTGTTCTACTGCCTTTCCTGTATGATAGTTCACTACGGCGTATAACTCATTCTTCAGCTTCCTGATCTCATTTACCGTGATCTCTATATCGCTGGCCTGGCCACCGATCGCGCCGCTTGGCTGATGCATCATAATGCGCGCATGTTTCAGTGCCGCTCTCTTGCCCTTTGTTCCTGCTCCGAGGAGAACACAGGCCATCGAGGCTGCCATGCCAATGCAAATGGTCGCAACATCGGGTGTTACATACTGCATGGTGTCATAAACACCAAGGCCGGAGTAGACGCTTCCGCCGGGACTATTCACATACATATTGATATCCCTGGTGCGATCCGTTGAATCAAGGAATAGCAATTGGGCCGTTATGATATTTGCCACCTCATCATTGACCGGGTAACCGAGAAAAATGATCCTGTCCATCATCAGACGGCTATAAACGTCCATGACGGCAACATTCATCGGGCGTTCCTCGATGATATTTGGCGTCATTCCTGTCACCATGTGCGTAGCATATCCATGCAGGGTATTGCTGGATAGACCGCGGTGTTTGACCGCGTATTTTTCAAATTCCGAATTAAATTGCATAATGCTAATGTTTGCTTGTAAATCGAATTTCACGGTGTACCCGCTATTCTTCGCTAAGATAAGCTACGATCATCAAATATCTGTCCAAATGCCAAAACGCGGCACGCGCGTGACAGGATAACAGGAGTACAGGAAATAAAGCAGCACTGCCGAACAATTACAGAATGGCGGAATGGCAGAAATAAACTTTTACCTTGATATTGCGTTGATGGTTGGATAGGCCTATCAAGGGGAGTGAGGCGACCATCGTCATTTTTCGTGGATCGAACGGATGGGTCATAATGAAGAAAGACAATTTCATTCGATCTCGATTCTTTCGAATGAATCCAGTCGGGATAGGAACAGGAGCATTTTTTTTATGAATGCTACCCCACCGGTACCAGTATCAATTTCATAGATCAACGCATCGCCGCGAACCGTTCGATTCCAGGAGTGGACCAGTCCATTTTCCCGATCTTTTTCGACCGAGACGGCATTGAAGTCTGCAATGAACTTGTCAATACCGACCGACAAATGCTCGGCCGTTCCCATTTTATTTTCCCTGACGGTCATAATGATGACACAGGCTGGGTTCAGTCGCTTCACGTCCAGCTTGAACGTTGTCTCACCCAGGTTAAATGGCAATTCCTTTAATGGATAAAGCTGGGTGTGATACAATAATGGTTTCATCTCCCCGAGCCAGAAGACAATGTCCATACAGTCTACGGATTTATCTCCAGGTTCGATCAATTGTCCGGAGTGCGTCTTCCAGCAAATGACCACATCACTGGTCTGGTTGTTTACCCATAGCAATGAAGCCAGTCTTGATATCGGCTCTTTGGTATAAAAAAATGTAGTTTCATGTGCCCAGCCTAATACGATCAGCCGGTTGACCTTCAGACCGGTGGCCTGTTCAAAGGAATTGGTCAGCTGATTGTCTGCGCAACCGACAAATTCCTTTGATATGGACATACCGAATCTTTTCTCAAATTGTTCAATGAAAATATCCGGATATGGGAAGAGCGATCTCATTAAAAGATTTAGATTGCAATAGTGAAACCAGCGAATTCAGAAGCCTGTATTTAATGGCTAGTGAAAAACCTTTGCAATCTAATTTTCCCGGCAATCATTTCACCAAATACCAACATTTATTTTTTATACTAATAATAACCAGGTAGGCCGGATAGTAAAAATGCCCGGCATGATATTCGCCAGGCATCCGATAGCTATTTTCAAAATAAATCAGGAAAACATCTCTCTTACCTTATCGAAAAATCCCTTTTCATTCTTATCCGGTGTGGGTTTGAAATTTTGAGATTTGGAAAGTTTTTCGAGCGCTTCCTTCTCCTCCGCATTCAGATGTTGCGGTGTCCATACACTCACATGAATGAGTTGATCGCCTTTTTCATAGGAATTGATTGCAGGAAATCCCTTTCCTTTCAACCGGAAGATCTTACCGCTTTGCGTTCCGGCCGGTATCTTGATCTTTGCCTTGCCATCGATGGTGGGAACCTCTACCTGCGTACCGAACGCCGCGTCGGGAAAAGAAAGGTGAAGATCGAAGGCAACATTGAGTCCTTCCCTCTGTAGCTCCTTATGAGGTTCCTCCTCGATCAGGATGATAAGATCTCCATTCATGCCCCCGCGTTCGCCCGCATTGCCCTTTCCATTTACACTAAGCTGCATTCCTTCCTGTACACCTGCGGGTATCTCGAGACTCACGGTTTCCTCTGCGAAGACTCTTCCTTCTCCTTTGCAATTGCCGCACTTCGCCGTTACCGTGGTTCCTTCACCGTTGCAGGTAGGGCAGGTGGTCACCGTTTGCATCTGTCCCAGGAATGTATTCTGCACCTTTCTTACCTGGCCACTACCACCACAGGTCTGGCAGGTCTGAACACTTCCCTTATCCTTCGCGCCACTTCCCTGGCAGACATTACACGCAACGTATTTTTTAACCTTGATATTCTTGGTAACTCCTTTTGCGATCTCTTCAAATGTGAGCTTCAGTTTCACTCTCAGGTTACTCCCCCTCACCCCCCGTGCACGCTGACCACCGCCTCTGCGCTGGCCGCCACCGCCACCAAAAAAATTTCCGAAAACATCATCTCCAAAAATATCTCCGAACTGGCTGAAGATATCATCCATGTTCATGCCACCTCCGCCACTGTACCCACCGCGCCCGTTGCCACTTACACCAGCATGTCCATACCGGTCGTACTGCGCCCTTTTATCGGCATCGCTCAGCACTTCGTAAGCTTCTGCAGCCTCCTTGAATTTTTCTTCGGATGATTTATCGCCCGGATTGCGATCCGGGTGATGCTGCATGGCCACCTTTCGGTATGACTTTTTGATTTCCTCTACAGAAGAGGTTTTGACGACGCCCAGTATTTCGTAATAATCTCTCTTTGACATATTTTAATCGCGGCCTTTATGTATGTATGGTGGTATAAGAATCCTCTAGCTAATAAAATCGTTTGGCGTGGAAGCATATTCGATCAATCCGCTACTACGACCTTTGCGTGACGAATGATCTTATCGTTAAGATAATACCCTTTCTCTACTTCGTCTATGATGGTTCCCTTCGCTTCTTCAGAAAGAGCGGGAACTTTTGCGATTGCCTCATGTAGCTCCACATCAAATTCCTTTCCCGTTGTTTCCATCGGCTTCAGCCCCTTCGCCTGCAGCACATTTCTAAACTTATTAAAAACAAGAGTGATCCCCTCTTTTATTTGCTCGATATCATCTGTTTTTTCCAACTGTTTCTGCGCCCTTTCCATATCGTCGAGTACGCTGATCATTTCTATGATCACTTCGCGCCCGGCCGTCTGTATCAGCTCCATCCTTTCCTTTCCACTTCTTCTCCTGAAATTATCAAATTCGGCCACCAACCGCAGGTACTTATCCTTGGTTTCCTGCAATTCCGACCGGAGCCGATCGGCCTCAGTTATCTCCTGATCCTGGGGAATATCACTTTCCTCGGTATTTATGTCCAGAGCCTCTTGGTTCTCAGAAGCTTGTTCTTCCCTGTCTTTCATATCTTTCTGTGCCATTTTTTTAAATTGTTTGCAAAGGTAAGTTAGTCAAGAATATTGCCAATGGCGGGGTGTGGACAAATTGGCGGTGGGTGGCCGGGGTAGGCTACCCTATACACCCACATTGGTTTGAAACGGTACAAGACACTGACATTCAGACCGGCGATCCCTATCTGCATTTCCCGGTTATCGTATCTGCCTATCTTTACCGGTTATGAACAAAGTGTATCTCAACAGAAAGATCGCACCCCGCATCGCCAATGGGCATCCATGGATATTCAACAATGAGGTGGAGCGTGCGGAAGGAGAAACGCCGGGCGGCGGTATTGTCGAGGTCTATACCCACGACCAGAAATTTGTGGGAAAGGGCTATTTCAACCCAAAGTCCCAGATCGTCGTGCGATTATTGACCCGCCGGAAAAATGAGGACATTGACGAGGCCTTCTTTCTGCGACGCATCGGCGAATGTTGGGAGTACCGCAAGAAACTGGGCTATGTGACCAACTGCCGGCTGGTTTTCGGCGAGGCGGACTCGCTTCCACAGCTGATCATCGATAAGTTCAACGATTATTTCGTCATCCAGACCCTGGCCTTGGGCATGGATGTATGGAAGCCCGCCATCGTAGCAGCTCTCAATACATTGTTTAATCCGAAAGGAATTTACGAGAGAAATGATGTACCCGTACGTGAGTTGGAGGGACTTCCTCAGCACAAGGGGTTCCTATCGGCTCCCTTTGACACCAGCATCATCATAGAAGAAAATGGGTTGAAGTTCCACGTTGATGTGGAGAATGGACAGAAGACGGGCTATTTCCTCGATCAGCAGGATAACCGCAGAGCCATACAAAACATCGTCAGGGATGCGAGCGTGCTCGGCGCCTTCACTTATACGGGCACATTCGAGATCCATGCCGCGAAATATGGAGCCAAGTCCGTGCTCGGCCTGGATATATCGGAGAATGCGGTGCAGCAGGCTAATCGCAATGCAGCCCTGAATAACCTGCAGGACATTTGCCGGTTCGAAGCGGCCAACGCATTCGATGTATTGAAGCAATGGGGAAAGGAGGGACGCCAATACGATGTGGTGATGCTCGATCCGCCTGCCTTCACCAAGAGCAGGGAAACCATTCAGAAGGCCATAGCAGGATACAAGGAAATAAACCTCCGCGGCATGAAACTTATAAAGCCTGGTGGCTTCCTCGTCACCTCATCCTGCACCAGCCTGGTAGGCCCGGAATTATTTCTTAACACCATCGATGCGGCAGCTAAGGATGCACGCCGCAAGATCAGGCAGGTGGCATTCAATGCTCAATCCTCCGATCACCCTATCGTATGGGGCATGGAGAATACACAATACCTGAAGTTCCTGATCATACAGGTAGAATAAAATTATGGCGGGATTGTATTAACGGGAGACCTGGAATTTACCAGTGTCGATCACTTTGCCGGTATTATCGGTAAGGTGATAGATATACATACCACGGTTGAAATCCGTGACGGGAAGATTTGTTTTTTCATTCACGTTCTGTGTTTCGGCTACTTTTTTACCGAGCATGTTAAACACAGAAATAGTAAGACCCTTCTGGAAACTTTTCTGAATGTCGAACGTCACATAAGAAGTGGCGGGGTTGGGATACAATTTGAGCACCTTCACGGATCCTCCATCTGGTAAGGTGGGTAGAGGGTTACGTGATTCCTGCGAACTTGCCTGGATGGTCGTTAACAGTATAAAGGATAGTATGGGTACAATGAGTTTCAACGAAACAAATTTACTTTTATTTTCCAATAATATACCGTTTTTAGCATATGTGCAACGTATTTGCCGCAAAAATTTGAATCGATTGATTTTCAAATAATTGAAAAAGAAAATACTTGTATTTTACGTATTTTTTAACGGAGGGAACTGAGGCATTTATTCACCAAATCGTAGTCTGGCTCCTCACTGGCGTTTTCCAGCACCTCCGCATACCTCACAATCCCTTCCCTGTCTATCACAAAAGCGGATCTCTTTGAGACTCCCTTCATACCCAGGTTCCAGGTGTCATAAAGGGTTCCATAACTGGTGGAGACTTCCTTATTAAAATCGCTCAAAAGCGGAAAATTATAGGATTGAAGCTCCTTGAACTTCGCCAGGGTGTACACCGAGTCTACGGATATCCCAAAGACCTTTGCATCCGCATTGCTATACCTGCCGATATTATCCCTTACCATGCAAAGTTCCTTTGTACAAACGCTGGTGAAGGCCTGTGGATAGAAAAGAAGGAGGACCTTGCTGCCCCTGAGCCCGGAGAGCGTCACTTTGTTCTTATCGGAATCGTATAGACTAAAGTCTGGGGCCGGCTGACCGATCTCTATTTTCATTCAATGAATTTTTATAAAATTAATCAGTACTGCAGAGAAATGAAAATATCCCTCAGATCCAAGCGAAGCATGTTGATCAGAACCTTGGGCATCTTACTGCATTTACAGTCGAGTTATTTCGATCAAGGAAACCAATATACGATAAAGACAACTCGAAGCCGCCGCGTCCGAGACTCGCCGTATTGAGCGTGGAGATATTTACATCATAGCTGAATGAAAAGGAGAACCCGGAGTGGTCGATCTTGATCACAGGGATAATGGCATCTTTCCAACGGAGAAATGCTCCGCCATGAATAGTGTAATCAGGCTTGTCAATTTCAGGTCCTATCTTAAATCCATACATCGCACCTGCAATGGTCTCCTGGAAATTTTGCTGAACGGAATGATCCGCCTGTATAGTTATGTATGAATACTCGGTGACGCCAAACCTGAACCCTGCCGAGGCCACCCATTTAGGATCGAGTTGAACTGCCGGGTCGCGGAAGAATGAATTCTTCGGCTTGGTGAAGTGATGGTAACCCACCCCCAGGTAGAAGTTATCCTCTGGATCGCTTGATAAATTGGAATTGAAACTGAGGCCGACACTTCCATCGAGATATGTGTAATTGGGGATAGCTGTCGTTTCATCATCGATGCCGCCGCCATATGAACCGTCGGTAATGATCTTACTCCTATCGAAATGGCGGTTTACTACTCCACCCATGAATCCCAGCGACAGATACCTGTTTTGATCGGCGCTGAGTGATTTATGATAATTCAGCATTGGAAGCAAACTCGTCTGTGTAAGCGAGGCAGTACCTGCGCGATCAAATAAAACCTGGCCGCCGATAGTAAGGAAATCATCGAGTTTGCCAACGGGTAACTTATATTCCCCGTTGAGCGAGCCGGTCTTATAGCCATCCGTTACACTGCGCCACTGATCGCGATAGATCATTTGAACACGGAAATCGCCATTGAATAGTCCTGCCAGCGCCGGATTCCGCAACAACGGCGCCTCGAAGAACTGCGAAAAGTGAATATCCTGTCCTTTTACCCTGCCCGGCAGGCAAAGACCCAGTAAAAG
>Ga0193753_10000915_pt1 | contig 26876 bp, 23 predicted proteins | sample H1c2metaG_FD_144925 | JGI IMG/M metagenome (GOLD analysis project Ga0193753, IMG submission 144925) | Soil microbial communities from a riparian zone of the East river system, Colorado, United States - H1c2 | ecosystem: Environmental > Terrestrial > Soil > Riparian zone | place: USA: East... | reverse complement strand
CCCCATATGGGGGGGAACGAGATGGTACTGAATCTCATGCGGGCCAACCGGCTGCGTCAGCTTCCGATTGTCGATGAACAGCGGAGAGTGCTTGGTCTGCATCTGTTGGACGATCTCATGATTCCCGGCAAGCGCACCAATCTCATGGTGATTCTCGCCGGTGGAAAGGGGACTCGGCTACATCCGTACACCGAGCATTGTCCGAAGCCGTTGCTGCCGGTGAACGGCAAGCCGATGCTCGAGCACATCATCGATCATGCAAAGGCAGAGGGATTTGGCCGATTCGTGCTCGCCGTGCATCACCTTGGTCACATGATCGAGCAGTATTTCGGTAACGGCAGTCAATGGCAGGTGCAGATCGACTACCTGCGCGAGGAATCTCCGCTCGGTACCGCTGGCGCGCTCGGATTACTCAACCCTCGAGCCGACGCGCCGTTTCTGGTCACCAACGGAGATGTGTTGACCGACATCCGCTACGGTGAACTTCTCGACTTTCACTGCCGTCACGGGGCTGCTGCGACGATGGCGGTGCGGCAGCACGAGTGGCAGCATCCGTTCGGTGTCGTCCACACGAACGGCGTAGACATTGTCGGGTTCGAAGAGAAGCCCGTGACTCGAAGTCACATCAACGCGGGCATCTATGTGCTGGACCCGACGGCGCCGGATGTGCTTCGAGTCGGCGAGTATTGCGACATGCCCGTCCTCTTCGGCCGTCTTCAAGAACGCGGGGCTCGCACCATTGTCTATCCGATGCACGAACCCTGGCTGGACGTCGGGCGAATCGAGGACCTGGAAAGGGCGCGATGAGGCGAGGCATACCGGCCGTGATGCAGTAGGGGTCTCGACGCGGCGATGACGCCGCGATTCGGGGACGCGTTCGCCGTCGGCGACACGACAGCTGCGTGAGATCCGTCGCTTGCGCTGACGATCGGCGACGCAACGCAAGCATTAACTTCTCGAAATACGTCCTGGAGACGAATAGTCCATGACAGCACCGTTCAGTTTTCAGTTGGCTAACAACTTGTTCTCGGGTGTGGGATCGACGCGAGAAATCGCGTCGCTACTCGCCAAGCACGGCTATGATCGCATTCTGACTCTGGTGGATGAAGCAGTCGCGGATAAGTCGGCTTACTTCGCCGAAGTAGTTGAGTTGCTCAGGGGGGGCGGGCGGCAGGTCACGATTAGACCGCTCCGTAGCACTGAAGAGCCCGACTATGCGTACCTCGATTCGATCGCTGCGGAGTTGCGTTCGCAGCCTACGGCCGACGTCATCGTTGGGATCGGTGGCGGCAGTAGTCTGGACATCACGAAAGCCATAGCCGTGTTGTTGACGAACCCGGGCAATGGGATCGACTATCGTGGATTCGACAAAGTCATGCGACCGGGCGTTCCAACGATCTGCATTCCGAGCACGGCGGGATCCGGGTCAGAAGTCACGATCAACGCTGTCTTCACGGACAAGTCGGAACAGAAGAAACTCGGCATCAACGGTCGGTTCATGAATGCGACCCATGCGATTCTCGATGCCGAGTGGACGATGAGCTGCCCGTTCGGGGTGGCGTTGTCGTCAGGGATGGACGCGATGACGCACACTTTGGAAAGCTTCATGTGCAGGCAACACAATACTCTGACACGCGTGTTCAGTCGGGCGGCGTTTCGTCTGCTCTATGAGAATCTCACGTCGCTCGTGGCCGAACCGGAGAATCTGGACAAACGGCAGAACATCCTGCTGGGGGCGCATCTTGCCGCGATTGCGCTCTTCAACTCAGGCTCGGGAATTTCGGGCGCGTTCTCTTATCCGATCGGCGTGCATTTCAAGGTACCGCACGGGATCGCTGGCGCCGTGTTCCTGCCGTCGGTAGTGGAGTTCAACGTGGAGCGGGGGTACACGGACTATTCCGAACTCCTGGACGAAATCGAGTCCCATCCGGAGATGGATGTAACGCAAAAAAGCCAGCGGCTCGCAATCGTCCTTCGCTCGCTGTCAGACAGGTTGCGCGTTCCTAGATACCTCGATCAATGGGGCATCACCAAGCAGAACGTCGACGATGTTGCCCAGCTGATGCTACCGCTACAGGGCGCTTTCAATCAGAATCCGATCGCATTTTCTGCTGAGCAGGATGCCCCAGTGATGCTTCGAAGGCACGTTCAGCCATGACCCGGCGACAGTCCTGCACCGAGTATTGGCTCGATACGCGAACCGGCACGTTCCGTGGCGATTTCGAGGCAATGTACAGAGACATCGACGACCCCTGGGGATGCGAAGCCGGCAAATCCTCTCTCGACAACCGCGTCTTCGTGGACATCATTTTCGATTCACGAAAGGGTTTTCAGAGAATTCTAGATATCGGATGTGGCCTTGGAGGTTTGCTGAACACGATCAAGTTGCGGAACGATGGCGGTGGCTATGTGATGGGCGTGGATGTCTCGCCAACGGCGGTCGACAAGGCGAGGGCGAACTATCCGGACCTCACCTTCCAGTGCCGGAATGTGGTCCACGAGGAGATAGGTGAACGCGACTTCGATCTGGTCGTCCTGTCGGAGGTACTGTGGTACGTGCTCGAGAGCCTGCCCTTGTTCTTCGACAGAGTCATCGAGCTCATGGCCGTGCGAGGGACCCTGGCGATTCATCAGTTTTTTCCCACTGAGCAGCGCTACGGTAAGGCGGTACTGGATGGACTTCCCGGCTTCCAGCGTTTCATGGAAGACCGCGCCGGATTACCCCAGCAACATGTCTATACGAGCCATCACCGAGATGGCCTCGTCCTACTGTCGACTTTTACAAAGGAACGATAGCATGCCAGGCTTCGAGGTTTTTGGAGAAGAGGAACGCAAAGCGATCAACGAGTTGTTCGACGCCAACGGCGGTATCCTGTTCGCGCACGGCTTCGACGCATTGCGCAAAGGCGTGTACAAGGTGCGAGAGTTCGAGGCGGCCGCCTCGAAGAAATTCGGTGTGCCGCACGCACAGGCGGTTTCGTCGGGGTCGGCTGCTCTGCGCGTTGCTCTGGCTGCACTCGGCGTCGGTCCAGGCGACGGGGTCGTGATTCCGGCGTTCACTTTCGTCGCGACCGCGGAGGCGGTAATCCAATCGGGCGCGGACCTCATCGTCGTCGACATCGACGACACGTTCAACATGGACCCGGATGCCTTCGCGGCCGCGATCACCGAACGGACGAAAGTCGTTATTCCTGTCCACATGATGGGCGCTCCGGCCGACATGGATCGAATCATGGCGATCGCGGACTCGCGCGGCATACACGTGCTCGAAGACTCAGCGCAGGGCGTGGGCGGAACGTTTCGGGGGCGTCCGCTCGGTACCATAGGTCATCTGGGCTGCTATAGCTTTGACGCCGGCAAGGTGATGATCACCGGCGAAGGCGGAATGGTCGTGACCTCGTCCAAAGAGCTTTTCGTAAAGTCTCGCGCCTACCATGATCACGGCCACGAGTATTCGACGACTGTCGGGCGAGGGGAGGAGGGGGCGATCGGAGAGGGGTTCAACTACCGCATGACTGAAATTCAGGGCGCGATCGGTGTGGTCCAACTTGGCAAGCTGGACTTGATCCTCTCGGCGCAGCGCGCGAACAAGGCCAAGCTCAAGAAACAACTCCTCGAAAACGGATTTCCATTTGCATTTCGGCGCATTCTTGATGACGGCGAGCTCGGCGACGCTTTGATCATTCGGTTGAAAGACCGGGCGCAGACCCAGGGATTCCTAGCTGGTCTCAAACGAGAGGGGCTCGGAACGAAGAACGTTCCGGATGCGATGCGTTGGCATTTCGCAAAACACTGGTCGCACATGTTTCAGAAATACGGCTGGTATTGCGACACCTACCAGACCGAATGGCAGCGATCGGCGGACATCTTGGAAACAGCGGTTGCCATTCCGATCATGATCCGGATGTCGGATGAGCGAATCGACGAGGTCGCGCGGAAACTCTTGAAGATTTCATCCGAAATTGCCTGATGTTGTTGGCCATCATCCCCGCCCGGGGCGGGTCAAAGGGAATTCTTCGAAAGAACTTGGCCTTGTTGAGGCGAAGGCCGTTGATCGAGTACACAATCGAGGTTGCGCTGCAGAGTCCGTTGATCGACGAGGTACTTCTTTCTACGGACGACGACGAAATCGCAGCGGTTGGCCGACGTATGGGACTTGACGTCACGTATCGTCGGCCCGCAGAACTCGCTGGTGATGCAACGCCGATGATCGACACGCTGGAGCATGGTCTCCGGTGGATGGCGGAGGAGCGAGGCGGCCTGCCAGACGAGGTGATGCTGCTGCAACCAACCTCTCCTTTGCGATCAGCGGAGGACATCGCCGGCGCCGTTGATCTCTTTCACGAAACCGCGGCGCTGTCGGTGGTTAGTGTGCACCCGATGGGCGAGCATCCGTCGGAATGCATCGTCGGGAGCGTCAGGGACTGGGACTACTTGGTGACGCCGCCGAAGGGTGCGGTCCGGCGCCAGGACTACGAACACCGCTTCTATTTTATCAACGGGGCCATCTATCTCGCCGGAACGCAGACGTTGCTCTCCCGACGAGGCTTCATTCATCCCGGCGAGACGGCGATGTTCGTCATGCCACGGAGCAGAGGCTTGGACATCGACACACCACTTGATTTGCATATCGCCGAGGCGATTTTCAATCGTGATGAGGCCGGCAGTGCGTAGCCGATCGCTTCTGTTGCTCGCTGCGCGACACGGGCTGCGTATGTCATGGCGGTGACTCGCATCATCATCCTGGTGGAATACCCTTTCGGCCGGCGGGATTTCGATCGCTTCGGCGTCGAGTTGCTGAGCAAGACGTTTCAGGTTTCAATCCTGGATTGTACCGCGTGGCTGAAGCCGGAATTCGCCGCCAACTATCGGGACATCGTGCTTCGTTGCCCGGGCTACAGCGCGATTCCGGATATGGATACCCTGACGCGCCGTCTTGATGAGCCTGGTGAAGCGATTGCCATCGACTATCTAGGCGACGGTGCACGCTGCGCGCGCATCAGGAGGGAGCTCAGAACTCGCGGTATTCGAAGGGCCGTCGTTCACAACGGCCTGCTACCTGAACCGGTCGTAGCGCCGTCCGCCAAAATGCTTGCGATCCTCCGTTCGAGCGCACCTCTGTCGTTCGTCGGAAAGCTGTGGCGACGAACCATGAGAGTCCTGCGCCCCGAACCCGTGCCGGACATCGCGCTGATGTCCGGTACCGCGGGTTTGAGTCGAAATCGGATGCAGCGGATCGATCACAAAGTGTGGGCGCATTCGTTCGACTTCGACACATATCTCGCGACGGTCGCCGAAGCGGTTCCCGCGCCTCCACCGTACGCAGTGTTCCTCGACGAAGACATGATCTATCATCCGGAGTACGAACATGCCGGGATCAAATCGGCCGCCACCGAGGAGGCCTACTACGCCTCAATGCACGGGGCCTTCGAGGAGATCGAGCGTGCATATGGAGTCTCCATTGTCGTCGCGGCCCATCCGCGCTCGCGGTATGATCTGCGTCCCACTCTATGGCGAGGCCGAACGACGGTGCAGGGAAGGACCGCAGAATTGGTACGCGGCGCGCGGCTCGTCCTCTGCCATCAATCAACCGCCGTCAGTTTCGCAGTGCTCTGGCGCAAGCCGATATGGTTCCTCACGACCGACGAACTCATGTCGAGCTATCTCCAGGCGCGGATTTTTCTCGGAAGCACTCTCCTTCGCGCGCCCCTGATCAACGTCGATCAAACCCGTGGCATGGTTGCTCATGCGTCGCTGCTCGATGTAGACGACGCGGCGTACGCGAAATACGCCGACGACTACATCAAACGGCGCGGCACTCCCGATCGTCCAGCGTGGCAGATCTTTTCGGATTACATCAAAGGCGAACTCGATCGCAGACCGCCGTCGACACTTTCGCAAACCGTGTGACATGTGTGCGCGACGCTTGTTGGGTCGACGGCCCTGTTGCCGCTTGATCGCCGTGCTCGTTGAGCCCTGCCCGGCCCTCGCCAAGAAGGAGTCCGTATGGAAAACATCTATCTGAGCGGCGAATACGTCGAAAAGAATCCAACGTTTCACGTCGAAGACTCGCCCTGGAAAGCGCAGCAGATTCTCAAAATGGTTGGCCGGAACACACTCCGACCGAGTTCCATTTGTGAGATTGGATGCGGCGCCGGAGAGATTCTGAAAACGCTCCAGCCTCAGTTTCCAGACGGGACGCGTTTCTCCGGATATGACATTTCTCCCCAAGCGTTCGAACTGTGCCGAGCGCACGAGAATGCACACCTTCATTTTTTTTGTCAGGATTTGATCGCGACGGACACCGCGACTTTCGATCTGTTGCTCTGCATGGATGTCTTCGAACATGTTGAGGATTACATGGGGTTCTTGAGAAAATTGAAACAGAAGGCAACTTACAAACTGTTTCATATCCCCTTGGACATGTCGGTGCAAACCGTGCTGCGATCGACCCCGATCGTAGAGGCGAGATCCCGGGTGGGGCATCTTCACTACTTCAGCAAGGAAACGGCCCTCCTGACGTTGCAGGATACCGGTTATGAGATTGTGGATTGGTTCTACACACCGGCGGGTACAGAGCGAGCAACAACGTTCGGCGCGAAGATCGCCAAACTGCCGCGGCAAGTCTTTTCAATCGTGAATGCCGACCTCGCCGTTCGGGTTCTTGGGGGGTACTCATTGCTGGCGTTGGCGCGCTAGTTGAGGCGGCGCACGCCTGAGCGACATCCGCAGGCATCGTCCACGAGAGTCCACCCAACGCATCGCGGCTCCGTCGGCGAATTCGCGACGTGGCGCTCGCCTATTCAATATTTATGATGATGCTCTTCGTCGTCTGGACGTCGAAATGCCCGACACGGTCGGAACGCGCCGCGTCGAGCCGACTCACGAAACTCTCGAAACTGGTCGAGATACGCTCGGCAATGACAGTTTGCTCGTGGGCTTAGTCGTCGGTATCGATGCCTCGCGAATTCGATCGGGTGGCGGGATACGGCATCTCGTCGAGGTCCTTCGCGCCGTCGACCCACGGGAGCATGGCATCGAAAGGGTGCACGTGTGGTCGCACGAAGCTCTGCTGGATGCCTTGCCGACCGCCGAGTGGCTCGCAAAGCACAATCCGCCTGAACTCAAGCGCGGGTTGTTTTGGCAAATGCGCTGGCAACGCCGAGCGCTTCCACGCGAGGTGCGCGATCAAAACGTCGACATCCTCCTCAACACGGACGCGGGCACAGTGTGTCGCGCACAGCCGTCCGTCGTGATCAGCCAGGACATGCTGTCCTACGAACCCGGCGAAATGGCGCGGTATGGTCTCTCTCGCATGGGCTTGCGGCTGCTGGTCCTGCGTTTCGTCCAGGCATGGTCGATGAGGGAAGCCGACGGCGTAATTTTTCTGAGCCATTATGCGGCCAATGTCATTCAACAGGTGACCGGCCCGTTACCACGCCTTGCCATCATTCCGCACGGCGTCGGGCCCGCATTTCGACGCGCTGAACATCAGGTCACTGCTCCACACGGTGCGCCGATTCGCTGTGTCTATGTTTCGCAGGCCGATTTGTACAAACATCAGTGGTGCGTTGTGCGCGCCGTGGCCGATCTGCGCCGCCGAGGTTACGACCTCACCCTGCTTCTTGCGGGCGGCGGACAAGGCCGTGCGCAGCGGCTACTCGATGCCGAACTCGATCGATCGGATCCGGGCAGAGACTTTGTGACGCAAGCCGGGGTCGTTCCCGCAAACGACCTCCCGACCTTGCTTGCCGCCGCTGACGTATTCGTGTTCGCTTCGAGCTGCGAAAACATGCCGAATACTCTCGTCGAAGGGATGGCGACCGGTCTTGCCATCGCGTGTTCCCGACGAGGGCCGATGCCGGAAGTGCTGCGCGATGGAGGGGTGTACTTTGATCCTGAAAACGCGTCGTCGATCGCGTCAGCGATCGAACAGTTGCTCGTCGATCCCAATTTGCGAGCGTCGCTCGGCCGGCGTGCGGCCGAGTTGTCGAACGACTACTCATGGGAACGCTGCGCGATCGAGACGTGGACGTTCCTTCGCCAAACCGCCGCGGCGACGGGCGCGAAACGTGCCCCGCGAGGTCGCGCGTCAAAGTAGATTTCTTTCGCAGCCCGACTGCCGAACAGGCGATCTATACAACGACGAGATGATGACGAGTTCAGTTTCACCGGCGCGTTCTTACGAGATTTGCGCTCATTGCATCATGGACACCAGCGACTCGAACATCACGTTCGACGAGCGTGGTTGGTGCGACTATTGTATCAATTATTACGCGAACATTCTTCCCAACTGGCACACCGACGACGTTGGTGCTGCGGCGTTGCAGCGCGACATCGACAGGATCAAACGCGAGGGGAAGGGGAAGAGCCACGACTGTGTGATCGGCATCAGCGGCGGAATCGACAGCTCGTATCTCACCTACCTGGCGGTCGAGAAGTTTGGTCTGCGACCGCTGCTCCTACACGTGGACGCCGGCTGGAATTCCCAGCAAGCAGTGCACAACATCGAGCGTCTCGTCGACGCGCTGGGCCTCGATCTGCACACCGAGGTCGTCGACTGGCTCGAGATGCGGGATCTGCAGCTGGCATTCTTCAAGGCGGGCGTGCCTCACCTGGACACGCCGCAAGACCACGCATTCTTTGCGAGCCTCTACAACTTCGCGGCGAAGTACAAGGTTACGAGCATCGTCACGGGCGCGAACTACTCCACCGAGTGTGTTCGCGAGCCCCTCGAATGGCACTACCACGCATCGGACCTCACACAGCTCGAGGACATTCATCGCCATTTCGGTCGGAGGCCTCTCGATCGGTTTCCGCGAGCGGACATCCTCAAATACAAGATCTATTATCGCTTTGTGAAGGGTGTCCGTGTGGTGAAGCCGCTCAATTTTGTGCCGTACCACAAAGAACAGGCGATGCAGGAGTTGATCGACCGCTTCGGCTGGCAGCGCTACGCGCACAAGCACTACGAATCACGGTTCACGCGGTTCTACGAAGGGTATTGGCTGCCTACGCGATTCGGGTACGACAAACGTCGCGCACATTTTTCCAGCCTGATCCTCACGGAACAAATGACGCGGGATGAGGCACTGCGGCTCATCGCGCAACCCGCGTACGACCCAACGACGATTGCCCAGGATTTCGAGTACATCGCCACGAAGCTCGATATCAGCGTCGAAGAATTGCGGGCACTGATGGATGGGCCGAAGAAGTCCTATCGGGACTACCGCAACCGTATGAGCATCATCGAAGCGGGCACACGGGTATTCCGCGCGATCGGCGTGCAGCGAGCAATCATTCGATGATCACCATCATCGACTACGGGGTTGGGAACGTTCGTGCATTTCTCAACGCGTTCAAGTTGCTCAACGTCGACGCGCGGGCCGTCCGGACGAAGGATGAGTTGGCGGATACGACGAGGGTCATCTTGCCGGGAGTCGGCGCGTTCGACCACGCAATGGAGAGTCTCGAGCACTCGGGAATGCGTGAGACGCTCGATGAACTCGTGCTCCGGCGCGGCGTCCCGGTACTCGGTGTTTGTGTCGGCATGCAGATGCTTGGGATGTCGAGCGAGGAGGGAGGCCGACCGGGTCTCGGCTGGATCAACGGGCGAGTACGCGGCATGCGCGCGTTGGATGCCAGCGGCGACATGCGGCTACCGCACATGGGTTGGAACGACGTTCATCCCACGGCGGGCGTGAGACTGTTCGAAGGCTTGGAGAACGGGTCGCGTTTCTATTTCCTGCACTCGTTCTACTTCGAGTGTGTGCGCGAGGAGAACACGGCTGCCGTGGCCACGTATGGCACTGAGTTCAGCTGTGCCGTGCACTCGGGAAATATCTACGGTGTGCAGTTCCATCCCGAAAAGAGCCACCAGTTCGGAACGCGCCTGCTCAAGAACTTCGCCGCGTTGTAGAAATGCTCAGACCTCGCATAACGCCATGTCTGCTCGTACAAAACGGCGGCCTCGTAAAGACCGTGCAGTTCAAGGATCCCAGATACATCGGCGACCCGATCAATGCGGTGAAGATCTTCAACGAAAAGGAAACCGATGAGTTGATCGTGCTGGATATCGATGCGACAGCCCACCGGACGGAACCAAATTTCCGACTCATCGCGCAGTTCGCCGTTGAATGCCGCATGCCGCTGTGTTACGGCGGTGGGATCAAGACCCCGGCGCAAGCCAAACGGATCATAGGCCTGGGCGTCGAGAAGATCGCGATTAGCTCTGCGGCGATGGCCGACCCGGAAGTCATCACGGCAATCGCGCAGGAAATTGGCAGCCAGAGCGTCGTCGTCGTGCTCGACGCGAAGCAGGGTCGCCTGGGCTCCGACTATGAGGTCCGTACAGGAAACGGTGCGATCAGGACGGGGAAGACGCCCGTGCAAGCCGCGAAGGAAGCGGAAGCGCGAGGCGCCGGTGAGATCGTCGTGAACTCGATCGACAACGACGGGATGATGAGGGGATACGACCTCACATTGGCCACGCAGGTTCGGAATGCCACTCAACTGCCTATGACCGTGCTTGGCGGCGCCGGATCGCTGGCAGACATGAGCAAACTCATCGCCGCATGCGGCGTCATCGGTGCCGCCGCCGGCAGCTTCTTTGTCTTCAAAGGACCATTGCGCGGCGTGTTGATCAGCTATCCCAACGTGGCGCAGAAGGAAGAGGTCATTCGAGCCGCAGAACGATCCTAGACCGCTCGTTACCGATCGGAGACGATGCGCGTTCTGATTCTCTCGCAGTATTTTTGGCCGGAGTCGTTCCCGATCAACAGACTTGTGCACGCGCTCGAAGCAGAAGGCGCACACATCACGGTGCTCACCGGACAACCCAACTATCCCGACGGCGCGGTGTTTGCCGGCTACCGCGCCACGTCGATGAGCCGCTCGCGATACGGACGCGCGATCGACGTGTTTCGAGTGCCCATCGTTCCCCGAGGAAGCGCCTCCGGTTTTCGCCTCGCGATCAACTACCTGTCGTTCGTGCTTTCGGCGTCTATCCTCGGTCCTTGGCTGCTCCGGGGACGCGGATTCGACGTCGTTTGTGTCTATGCGCCATCGCCGATCGTTCAGTCAATCCCTGGCATAGTGCTGAAGCGCGTCAAGCGCGCCAAGCTCGTTACCTGGGTGCAGGACCTGTGGCCGCAGAGTCTCGAGACCACTGGGTTCGTCAGTAACACGTTTCTGCTGAGCCTCACCGAACGCATGGTGAGTTGGATCTACCGCCGCAATGACCAGTTGATGGGACAGTCAAAAGCATTCGTCGTCGCGATCCAGAAACTCTCCGGACGCACGCCTGTCGAGTATTTCCCGAATCCGGGTGAGTCTCCGCAAGCCGAAGGTGGTGGTGAGCCCCAGTTAGTACTTCCAGCCGGCTTCAATGTTGTCTTCGCCGGTAACCTCGGTACGGTTCAATCGCTCGACACGGTTCTGGATGCCGCGACAATCTTGCGCTTAGAGTCGAATGTGCGGTTTGTGTTCGTCGGGAGCGGTAGTCGATCACTATGGTTGGCCGAGGAGGTTGGACGCCGCGGGCTCACCAATGTGCTGCTCGCCGGTCGTTTCGAATCGGCGGCGATGCCGGGCATATTTTCGCAGGCCGACGCGCTGCTCGTGAGCTTGAATAGGAGTGAGGTCCTGAGTCAGACTATCCCGTCGAAAGTTCAGGCATATCTTGCCGCTGGCCGGCCGATTCTGGCGTCCCTCGACGGTGAGGGCGCTGAGCTCGTTGCTGAAGCTGGCGCGGGCTACGCGTCGGCTGCGGAAGATGCACAAGCGCTCGCCGACAACATTATTCGACTCCGGTGCCTCGCGCCGGAAGAGCGAGCGCGTATGGGGATCGCTGGACGTGTCCTCTTTGATGCCCACTTCCAGGCCCCGGTGCTTGCGCGGCTGTTGCTCGGCCGCTTTCGCGATCTCATCAACGCGGAGCCGCGATCGGAAATGACGAACAGCACGAGCGAGCGATGAGCGCACCGCCGCGTGTTCTAGTACTCGGTGCCGCTGGCATGCTTGGCCATGCAGTGTTTCGCGTGTTAGCTCGCAATCCCGGCCTCGTCGTCGCGGGAACGGTACGTGGCCACGGCTCGGTGGCACTTCTACCGGACGAGCTTCGACACCGATTGATCACGGGCGTCGATGTCGAGCATATCGATAGTCTCATTCAGGCGCTTGCAACCTCCCGCCCGGACGTCGTCGTCAATTGCGTCGGACTGGTCAAGCAGTTGAGCAGCGCCGAGGATCCCCTCGTTGCGCTGCCAATCAACGCGCTTCTCCCGCATCGCCTCTCGAACCTCTGTGCCGTCTCCGGAACTCGGCTCATTCACATCAGTACGGACTGTGTGTTCTCCGGGTCAAAGGGCATGTACGTCGAGAGCGATCCTTCGGACGCGAAAGACCTGTACGGAAGGAGCAAATATCTGGGCGAGGTTGATGCGCCGCACGCCATCACCCTCCGCACCTCGATCATTGGTCATGAGCTGGGGAGCGCGCGCGGGCTGTTGGAGTGGTTTCTCGCCCAGGACGCTGGCGTCAAAGGCTACCGCAGGGCGATCTTTAGCGGGCTTCCGACGGTGGAACTCGCGCGCGTGATCGGCGAGTACGTGCTGCCGCGGCCTCAACTCAACGGCGTGTATCACGTGGCGGCTGCGCCGATTGCGAAATTTGATCTGCTCACGCTCTTCGCACGAGCGTACGGAAAGGCAATCCCCATCGTCCCGGACGACGCGCTCCAGATCGATCGATCGTTGGATGGCCGTCGGTTTCGCGAGGCGACCGGTTACGTCGCTCCAGCCTGGCCGGACCTCGTGCAGCGCATGCAAGAATCCCAGTAACGCCATCTAGAAACATGTTCGACGACAAAGTCCTCATGATAACCGGCGGGACGGGCTCCTTCGGCAACGCCGTCTTGAACCGTTTTCTGAACACAGGTGTGCGCGAGATACGGATTCTGAGTCGCGACGAGCAGAAGCAGGAGGACATGCGCGTCGCGCTCAACAATCCGAAACTCAAGTTTTATATCGGGGATGTTCGCGAATACAGCAGTGTCTATGACGCGCTGAAAGGCGTCGATTTCGTATTCCACGCCGCGGCGCTGAAGCAGGTGCCATCATGCGAGTTTTATCCTCTCGAGGCCTTGCGCACGAACGTATTGGGCGCCGAGAACGTCATGAATGCCGCGGTTGCGCAGGGCGTTGGGCGCGTGATCGTGCTGAGCACCGATAAAGCTGTTTACCCCATCAACGCCATGGGGCTTTCCAAAGCGCTGATGGAAAAGGTGATGATCGCGAAGTCACGCATCAGGGCGCCGGGAGAGACGGTTCTCGTTGCGACGCGTTACGGAAATGTGATGGCGTCGCGCGGATCGGTAATTCCTCTCTTCGTGCGGCAAATCGAGAACGGCGCGGCGATCACGGTCACCGATCCCACGATGACACGCTTCCTGATGTCGTTGGAAGACTCAGTCGATCTTGTCCTTCACGCATTCAGGTACGGCGCACAGGGCGATATTTTTGTGCAGAAGGCGCCCGCGTCCACGATCGCTGATCTCGCCACGGCGCTCGTTGAGATCTTCAACAGCACGAGTCCCATTCGGATCATCGGGACGCGTCACGGCGAAAAGCTCTACGAATCGCTAGTCTCTCGCGAAGAGATGGCCAAGGCGGCGAATATGGATCGCTACTACCGCATACCCGCGGACAATCGCGACCTGAACTATGGCAAATATTTTGTCGAAGGCGAGCCAAAACTCGCCGACTTCGATGACTACACGTCACACAACACCATGCGTCTGGCGGTCGCTGATGTTAAGGAGCTCCTGCTGAAACTCCCTTTCATTCAGGAACGGATGCGTGCTTGATGTAATGACTGTCGTCGGCACGAGACCGGAAATCATCCGGCTCAGCCGAATCATAGAGAAACTGGACCAGTTCTGTCGTCATACTCTCGTTCACACAGGGCAGAACTACGACTACGAACTGAACGATGTCTTCTTCAGCGAGTTGGGCATCCGGAAGCCCGATCATTTCCTCGATGCGGCGGGGGAAACTGCGGCTGAAACCATCGGCCGCGTGATCATGGGCTTGGACAAACTACTCGCCGAGAAGAAGCCGGATGCGCTTCTGCTCCTCGGGGATACCAATAGCTGCCTTGGCGCAATCGCGGCGAAGCGCCGCAAGATCCCGGTGTTTCACATGGAGGCGGGTAATCGATGCTTCGATTTTCGCGTTCCTGAGGAGATCAATCGGCGAATCGTGGACCACACGGCCGACATCCATCTTACATACAGCGAGATCGCACGGCAGTATCTGATTCGAGAAGGCATCGCGTCCGATCAAGTCATCTGTACCGGCAGCCCAATGCGCGAAGTGCTCGAATACTATCGCGCCGGAATCGAACGATCTGCCGTATTGACGAGGCTCGGGCTCGAGCCGAATCGCTATTTCGTGGTCAGCTGCCACCGTGAAGAAAACGTGGACGCGCCCGAAAACCTCCGAAAGATGTTCGAGATCCTCCGGTCGCTCTCAGACCGATTCAGTCTGCCCATCGTAGTGTCCACGCATCCGCGGACCCGACAGCGCGTCGAGGCGCTGGGCCTGAAGGCGCCGCCGAACGTGCAACTCATGAAGCCATTCGGATTTCTCGACTACATAAACCTTCAGCAGAATGCCACGGCCGTCCTTTCGGACAGCGGCACGATCACCGAAGAGTCGTCGATTCTGAATTTCCCCGCTCTGAACTTGCGGGAGTCTCACGAGCGTCCGGAGGGAGTCGAAGAAGGCGCGGTGATGTTCGTTGGTCTTGACGTCGAGCTCGTATTGGACGCGCTGCGAGTGCTCGAGACGCAGGGACGCGGAGTTGCGCGCACACTCCACGAGGTCCGCGACTACCAACCAAACAATGTGTCGGAAAAGGTCCTGCGAATCATCCTAAGCTACACAGGATTCGTGAATCGCCGGGTGTGGAACCGGTACTCCTGAACGGCGGCGGGGCACCGAATGAATGTCCTCGTCACGGGTGCCACTGGGTTCATTGGCCAAGCGCTGGTCGGCCGTCTCGCGGACTGTCCCGGTGTTACAGTTCGCGCCGGCGTGCGACGGCGGAGCGATGTGCTTCCGTCCTTGGTTACACAGGTCGTCGTTCCCGAGTTGGGGTCCGGCGGCGATTGGCACTCGGCGCTCGCGGGCGTTCACAGCGTCGTGCATCTCGCCGCGCGGGTTCACATGACGACCGATCCCTCTGCCGATCCGCTGTCGGAGTATCGCCGAGTCAATCTCGAAGGCACGCTCTCGCTGGCTCGCCAAGCCGCGAGTTCCGGCGTTCGCCGTTTCGTCTTCGCAAGCACCGTCAAGGTCAACGGGGAAAGCACGCGAGCCGAGCGACCGTTCACAGAATCGGACGCGCCGGCGCCAGCCGACGCGTATGGGCTCTCAAAAGCGGAGGCAGAGGCAGCGCTCTTTGAGGTGGGCGCTACGTCCGGTATGGAGATCGTCGTGATTCGCCCGACGCTCGTATACGGTCCAGGTGTAAAGGCGAACTTTCGATCCATGACGCGTTGGCTGCAACGAGGCCTTCCACTACCGCTTGGTGCGATTCATCACAATCGACGGTCGCTTATTGGGATCGACAATCTTGTCGATCTCATTCTCACGTGCTTACGTCATCCGGCCGCCGCCAACGAAGTGTTCCTCGCAGCGGATGGTGAGGACCTCTCAACAACCGGGCTCCTGCGTCGGACCGCTGCCGCCCTCGGGGTGCAGCCGCGACTGATCCCAGTACCCGCTGGACTCGTCGCGTTGGTCGCGCTGCTCGTTGGTAAACGCTCAGCCTGGAGACGTCTTGGCGGAAGCCTTCACGTCGATATTACAAAGGCGCGCACGCGTCTCGATTGGTGCCCGCCTGTGTCGGTTGATGAGGGACTGCGGCGTGCGGTCCTTCCCCTAATGAACGCCAAGAGGCCGGAGTGAAGCGAGCGCTCGACGTTGTTCTTGCAATCACCGCTTCGATGGTGCTGATCGTGCCGATTGGGATCGTCGCTGTGTTAGTGCGCCTAACGTCGGCCGGGCCGGTATTGTATTGGTCGGACAGGGTGGGACGCAGGAACCAAGTCTTCAAGATGCCGAAATTCCGCACAATGAAGGTCGACACTCCGCCTGTCGCGACTCATTTGCTCGCCAATCCCGCGATGCATCTCACGCCGATTGGGGGCTGGCTGCGGCGAACCAGCCTCGACGAACTTCCCCAGCTTTGGAGCATTATTCGTGCGGAAATGAGTTTCGTCGGACCGCGCCCGGCTCTCTTCAATCAGGATGACTTGATCGCAATGCGGACTCAGCGCGGTGTGCACGAGTTGGTTCCGGGGCTGACCGGGTGGGCCCAGATCCACGGCCGTGACGAGCTCTCGATAGAGGAAAAGGTCGCGCTCGACAGCGAGTACCTACGGCGTCGCTCCTTCGGTCTCGATATCCGTATTCTCATTCTCACAACCTTGAGTGCAATGAAAGGGGAAGGCATCTCTCATTAGAATGCTTTTAATCCCACCGTCTTAGCGTGGGGGATTGGTTGCCTTTCGGGTGTGATGTCAGTTTTCTACAAACCGGTCCGGAACTGCGTTCCCTTTGGAGAGACGCACACGATGTTGACGTCGTTCGAACGGTGACGCACCGACAGGGCCGATCGCGGTGACCGCCGCCCCGGCCCGCTAGTTGTGCCCCGAGCGTTACAGCTTTCGCTGGCATTTCCGCGAAAGGACACTCCGACAAACTCATTGCCTCCAGTAGCTTCAACGGGCCTGGCGTTGGCGCTATCCGGCGCCATCCGGCTCCGTTCGCTAGAATCCTAATTGCCCTTGGGAAATTGGCCTCCTACGGTGATCTTGCTTGAGCAGAGAGCCCGCATTTCGAGGAACGACCAACGTCGGCGGCAATGCCAATTTGTTCAGTGGACAAAACCGGGCCATCGCCCCTCGCCCTTCGCCGAATCGGCTCGATTGGCGTTCCGAAGGGTGCGTCGTCTCGATGACAGGGGATTCCTTTTCTGGCAAATATGACGTCGTCGCGGAGCCTCGGGCGCAGCGATTGCAATGCTTCCGCCTCTCCCTGCCGGAAGTCCATTTGACAAGTTCAATACTCACTTGCGTGGCTACACGTGGCTGCACCTATCGCCAATCATCCAGCCAGGGTAGCGTAAGTATTACGCGGGACAGCGAGTTCATCAGCTTGGCGTTGATTCCCATTCTTGTGACGACTTCGAATTTTGAACAGGGTGTTACAGGTGTTCGTCTGAGCGAGCCGACGGCATGAGAAATCGGATTCTGCTGGCCCTCGACATCCTCTTTGCTGTCGCGGTTGTATTTGTATCGTTCACGGCGCGGTTTGAGGGCCTGAGCTGGTGGGCGGACTACGCGCGCATCGCGGTCGTGTACGTCGCGGTTGCCGTTCCTGTCAAAACCCTTCTCTATTTTTGGGTCGGGCTTTACAGCCGACTCTGGCGATACGCGAGCATCGCGGATCTCGAGATTGCACTACTCGCATGCCTGCTCGGCGCGATCGCTTCATTCGCAATCGGCCTGGGTCTATTGCCAATGACGGGTCTGATCTGGCAGCGGGTCCCGATTGGAATTCTGGTGATGGATTGCGCCCTGACCGCCGCGACAATCACGGTTCCGCGACTGCTTCTACGAGTGTTTGCCCGCCGCGCTCGCTCCCGGGCCGCGTCGAGTCGTCGGCGGGGAGATCTTCGATCGAACGAAGACGCTCGTCGAGTACTCATCGCCGGAGCCGGCGACGCTGGCGGCATGATCGCCAAGGAATTGCTAGAGAATCCCCAATTGGGTCTGGTACCGATCGGCTTTATCGACGATGACACGTCGAAGCACGGGCATCGGCTTCATGGCGTCCGCGTGCTCGGACCTATCTCGCTGCTTGGGGACATGGTCCACACCTATTCGGTGAGCGAAGTCATCATTGCGCTCCCGTCAGCTCGCGGGAAGGTCATTCGTGAAATTGTGCAGGCGTCGTCATTGGCGCACGTTCGCACACGAACGGTCCCAGGCCTCTACGAGATTCTCTCCGGCGCAAAAGCAGTCAGTGCCCTTCGCCCAATTCAAATCCAGGACCTGCTGCGTCGCGATCCGATCGAAACCGACCTCGACGAAGTGCGCTCATTCGTCACGGGCCGCACTGTGATGGTGACAGGCGCCGGCGGATCCATCGGCAGCGAACTATGCCGCCAACTCGCCCAATTGTCACCCGAGCGCATTGTCGCGATCGGCCGCGGCGAGAATTCAATCTTCGAACTGGTCGAAGAGCTCAGCGCGACGTATCCAAACGTGCCCGTCAAACCGGCCATCGTCGACGTCCGCGACGAGGTCCGTCTCGACGCGATCTTCAGGGAAATGCAGCCGTACTCCGTGTTCCACGCGGCGGCGCACAAGCACGTCCCACTCATGGAAGTCAGCGTCGATGAAGCGATTCTCAACAACGTGCTCGGCACGAGAAACGTCGCCGAGTTGAGCGCAAAATACGCCGTTGAACATCTCGTACTCATCTCGACGGACAAGGCAGTACGGCCCACCAGCATCATGGGCGCGACCAAACGAATCGCCGAGGAGACGCTCTGCTCGGTCGCGGAACGCACGGGCAAACGCTATGTGTCGGTTCGATTCGGAAACGTACTCGGCAGTCGGGGAAGCGTCGTGCCGACCTTCATGCGTCAAATCGCGGCCGGCGGCCCGATCACCATCACGCATCCGGAAATGCGTCGCTACTTCATGACGATCCCGGAGTCGGTGCAACTCGTCTTACAAGCCGCGGCGCTCGGAAAGGGTGGCGAAGTATTCGTCCTCGACATGGGCGAAGCCGTGAAGATCATCGATTTGGCCGAGGACTTGATCCGCTTGTCAGGACTCGAGGTCGGTCATGATGTCGAGATCGTGTTCACCGGAACGCGTCCCGGAGAGAAACTCTACGAAGAGCTCTTCTTCGGCGCCGACGATGCTACTCCAACGACGCATCCCAAGATCCTGCGTGCTCGTGATGCAAACCCGTCGGTTGAGATCGACGGAGGCGTCAATACGCTCATCGAAGCCGCGCGACGCCGGGAGTCCGAGGGCGAGTTGCGGCGCATGATTCGGTATCTCGTTCCCGAATACTGTCATCCCAGCCTGAACGGTCACGACGCAACGCGACCGGTTCGGACGCGCGTCACGCCTCCTGGCGCTCCGCGTACGCCGGTGGAGCCGCTCGTCGCTCGCGCGAGATAGTTGCGAGGAGTCGCCCGAGCGGCCGGCGTATCAAGGTATCAGCTCGTGACGAGCCGCTGTGCCGCCTCCACCACCTTCTCCGCCGTTATTCCAAGCTCCTCATAAATCTTCTCATACTTCGCACTGGCGCCAAACCGCTCCAATCCGATTACCACCCCGTCCGACCCCACCCACTTGTACCACGACATCGGGTGTCCCGCCTCGATCGCCATTCGCGGTACGCCGAGCGGCAGCACCGACGTTCGATACTCCTCGCTCTGCTGCGCAAATAACTCCATGCTCGGGACGCTGACCACTCGCGCCGGAATCCCCAGCGCGGCCAGCTTCACTTGCGCCTGAACGATCAGCCCCACCTCCGAGCCGGACGACATCAGCACCACGCGCGGCGCCACGCCGCTCGCCGGATCCGCCAGCACGTACGCGCCCTTCTCCACGCCATCCGCCGACGCATACGGGCCGCGCTCGATGAACGCCAACTTCTGTCGCGTCAGCACCAGCGCTACCGGTCCGCCGTGATGCTCAACCGCGACGCGCCACGCCACTCCGGTCTCGTTCGCGTCTCCGGGGCGGATCACCGTCATGCCGGGTATCGCGCGCAACGTCGACAGCTGCTCGATGGGTTGATGGGTCGGACCATCTTCGCCCAACCCGATGGAGTCGTGCGTGTAAATGTAGATCACGTGCTGCTTCATGAATGCCGCGAGCCGCACGGCCGGTCGCATGTAGTCGGAGAAGATCAGGAACGTGCCGCCATACGGCGTGACGCCCTTGTGCAGCGCCATGCCGCTCATGATCGCGGCCATTCCGTGTTCTCGAATACCAAAATGCATATAGCGGCCACCGTAATCTGCCGGCGTGAAGCTCGTCCATGCCTTGACGGTCGTGTTGTTCGACGGCGTCAGATCGGCTGAGCCGCCCACGAGCTCCGGCAACAGGCCGGCCGTCGCGTTGAGCACCGCACCGAACGCCGCCCGGCTGGCAACGTTTCCGTTTTCCTTGGTGAACGTGGGGATCGCATTGGCCCAGCCCTCCGGACGTTTGCCGGACAGCCGGCGCTCGAGCTCCTTGGCATCGGCGGGGTGTGCGGTCGCGAACCAGGCGTACTTCGCGTTCCACGCCGCATGCTGCTCGGCGCCTCTCGCCTTCGCCTTCCGCCAATGCGCCAGCGCCTCGTCCGGCACGAAGAACGGCTCCGTGCTCGGCCAGCCGAGATTCTTCTTCGTGATCAACACGTTTTCGACGCCGAGTGCTTCGCCGTGCGCCTTTTCTGAATCCTGCCTTGGGCTGCCGAAGCCGATATGAGTTTTCGTAACGACCAACGTTGGGCGCTCGGTGTCCGCCTGTGCTTCGGCGATCGCGCGTTCGATCTGCTGCAGATCGTTGACGTCGGCGATGTGCAACACCTGCCACCCATAGGCCTCGAAGCGCTTGCTGGTGTCGTCGGTGAACGTCAGGCTCGTGGAGCCGTCGATCGTGATGCCGTTGTCGTCATAGAAACCGATCAACTTGCCGAGCTTGAAGTGTCCCGCGAAGCTCGCCGCTTCGTGGGAGATGCCTTCCATCAAGTCGCCGTCGCTGCAAATGAAATACGTGTAATGATTGACGACGTCATGCCCTGGCTTGTTGATCGTCGCCGCCAAATGTGCCTCGGCCACTGCCATGCCAACGGCGTTGCCGATGCCTTGGCCGAGTGGGCCGGTGGTCGTCTCGACGCCCGGTGTGTAATGCACTTCGGGATGTCCGGGAGTCTTGCTGTCCCATTGGCGGAACTGCTTCAGGTCCTCGAGCGTAAGGTCGTAGCCGGTGAGGTAGAGGCTCGAATACAGCAGCATCGACGCGTGCCCGCATGACAGGACGAATCGATCGCGGTCGGGCCATTCGGGGTTCTGCGGATCATGGCGCATCGTCCGTGTGAACAAGACGTACGCAAGAGGCGCGAGGGCCATGGGCGTACCCGGATGGCCGGATTCGGCCTTTTGAACGGCGTCCATGGACAACGTGCGAACGGTGTTGATGCAGAGGAGATCGAGATCGGGATCCGACATTGCTCGTTACCAGGGTACCAGAGGGGGGAACGGCGGTTGATGCGGCGTAGGAAAGGTAGCGGGCAGGTGTCGCTTGTCACTTCGACGGTAGATTTGCCCTGAGGACACTCTGACCAACGCCCTCGGCGGACGGGATCGCCGGCGCCTGAACTTATGATTCACGACGCTATGCCATTGGATTCAGTCGCGCCTCCATCACGACCATCGCCTCCTCAGCCGGCTCCGGTTCGGCCGACGGTCGCGTCGGTAGCTTTTGGAGCCGCCGTCTCGATGCTGCTGGGCGCGTTGCTCGGTTTTCTGCTTGGACAGCTCGGGTTTCTCGATGCCACTGGGTTGCGGGACTACACGTCCGCTGTCTCCAGCACCGCACTCGTCACCCTGATCCTCGGGCTCGTTCGCGTTGGACGGCGAATCGTGTTCGTCGTCACCATGCTGGTGTTCGCTGCATACTTGGCGATCGCCTTTACCGAGCTGACTGCCGGCGTCACGTCGCGCTGGGTTCGTTCCGACGTGCTGCCGTCGGCTCCAATCGACGCGATCGTCGTTCTTTCGAGCGACGTGCGCCGAGATTCCACCATCGACGACGAGGCGGTCGACCGGCTACTGACCGGGTTGGAGCTCGCCAAAGCGAAAGGCATTCCGCGCCTTGTCACGACGAGGACGAAGATCAAGGTCTATGACCGGTTCGTAACCAGCGACGTGGACCAGGGCCGACTCGTGCATCTGGCCGGCCTCGATTCCATCTGGACGGTTGTCGACAGCGTGTCCTCCACCCGCGACGAAGCGACTCACACGGCGCGCCTTCTCCTTCCCGCTGGGGCACGCACGATCTTGGTGGTAACGAATCCAATGCACACACACCGTGCGTGTCTCACGTTCGAGGCGGTCGGTTTTCGGACGTACTGTGTGCCGTCACGGCAACATTCGTTCATGACCCTGCACCCTTGGTCGCCGAGCGATCACCTCGCCGCCTTCCGCGATTACCTGTATGAGCGCCTTGGCATGATCAAATACCGATGGAAGGGGTGGTTGCCCGCCCGGCCGGCGGCCGGTCCATAGGCTCAGCCGCCGCAAGACGTTACAGCGCTTGGCGGCCCATCGTCTTTTTAGGATGATGATAATCCCCGCGACCGAGCTCGACACTGCCGTGATCGGCGGCGGCTTCTATGGCGCCCGCCTCGCGCTGATGTTGCGGTCGTTCGGTCAGCGGGTATCGATCGTTGAACGCGGGCCAACGCTTCTCGGACGCGCATCGTTGCGGAACCAAGCTCGCGTGCACAACGGATATCATTATCCGCGAAGCATCCTCACGTCGCTCCGCTCGCGGATGAATTACTCGCGATTCCTCGGCGACTATGCCGACTGCGTCGACCGATCCTTTCCGCACTACTACGCGATCGGACGCAACATGTCCAAGATCACTGCCGCGCAGTTCGCGGCGTTCTGTGGACGCATCGGTGCCCCGCTCTCGCCGGCACCATTCGCGGTGAAAAAGATGTTCGACGCATCGCGGATCGACTCGGTGTTTGAAGTTCAGGAATGTGCGTTTGACGCGGTCAAGCTTCGCGAGCGACTGGACAATGAGCTGGGCGACGCCGGCATTCAGGTTTTGCTCGAGACCGAGGCGGGCCGCATTCGCGATTCTCGGAGTCGCGCGGGTGATCTGACCGTCATGCTCGAGCGCCGCGGAAAATTAATCGAGCTCAACGCGACCACTGTTTTGAACTGCACGTACTCGCGCATCAACCGCCTGTTGGTGGACTCCGGCGCGGCGCCGATCCCGATGAAGCACGAGCTGACGGAGCTCGCGCTCGTGGAGCCGCCCGAAGAATTGGCGCGCGCCGCCGTGACCGTGATGGACGGCCCGTTCTTCTCCCTCATGCCCTATCCGTCGCGCGAGCTCTACTCGCTGAGCCACGTGCGCTACACGCCGCACTACAGCTGGGAGGATCGCGCCGGCGAGGAGCTGGTCGACGGCGACACCTACCGCGAGTCGCGCCCATCGAGATTTCTCCATATGGTTCGGGACGCCGAGCGATATCTTCCGGCCATGCGCAACACGCGATACGTCGATTCGCTGTTCGAGGTGAAAACGCTCATGCCGCGCAGCGAACAAGACGATAGCCGTCCGATCCTGTTGCGCCGGAGCGCGGAGTTTCCGGGCTGTATCAACGTGCTTGGGGCCAAGATCGACAGCGTGTATGACGTCGAAGAAGCCCTACGCGGTCTCATCGGCGCAGAGGCTCGGCTCAGCGCATGAGAGAGACGCTCGTTTCCGTGATCGCTCCGCTCGAGGCGGAGACTCCAGACGTAATCGAGTCGTTCATCGAGGAGACGGTTGCGACGCTCCGCGGCATCGTCACGCACTACGAGGTGATCCTCGTCGACGACGGCGCGCCAGAGGAGACCGTCGCCCGCGTGCGGGCGCTGCTCGAACGGTATGACTTCGTGCGCTTTCTGCGCCTGTCGCGCCATTTCGGTGAAGAGACGGCGATCTCGGCGGGGCTCGATCTGGCGATCGGCGACTATATGATCGTCATGCTGCCGAACATGGATCCACCGGCGTTGATCCCCAAATTCCTCGAGCGTGTCGGCGACGGCACCGACATCGTCTACGGCATTCGCCTGCATCGAAAGGCCGAGCCGGTCTGGTATCGCGCCGGCGCGCGGGTCTTCTATTGGTACATCAACTCGGTCGTCAAAGCAGGCATTCCCGAGGATTCGACGCAGTTTCGTTGCATGAGCCGGCAAGTCGTGAATGCGATCACGCAGATTCGCGGACCCGATCAGTATCTTCGATTGCTCACGTCGTACATCGGCTTCCGCAAACAGGGACTGCCATACTCGCCGATCAATCGCACCGGTGGAACGACCGTGCGACCAAAGCGCGAGGCAGTGCACCTGGCGCGCGTACTGGTCATGGATCACACCACGCATCCGCTGCGAGTCGTGATCTGGTCCGGCGTGCTACTCGCGCTGTTCAACCTCGTCGTCGCGGTGGTACAGTCGGCGATGAACGGAGGCTGGCCGCGCGTTCAAGGGGCGGCGGCGCTGTTCGTCGTCGCGGCGATGCTCACGGCGATCGGCGAATACGTTGGCGGACTCACCCTTCGTCTGCGCGACCGGCCTGCGTACTACGTGCGCGAAGAACAGACGAGCTCTGTGTTGTTGCGCGAAGAACGGAAGAACGTGGTGAGCACGACCGGATGACCGGTGTCGCGTACCCCGCCGCGCCGGGCGTTCCGGCGCACGAACGACATGTCTTCGGCCCCAAGCGACAGCGCTATTGCGTCGCCGTGTTTGTCATCAACGAGGGCGAACGTGTACGCGCGCAACTGCGCGAGATGGCGCCGCTTGCCGATCGGATCGACATCGTCGTCGCCGATGGCGGTAGCACCGACGGATCGCTAGCTCTCGACGCGCTCGGCGACTTTCGACTCCGCGCGCTGCTCATCAAACGCGGTCCGGGCAAGCTCAGTGCGCAAATGCGCATGGCGATCGCGTTCGCGCTCGACGAGGGCTATGACGGCATTGTGGTCATCGACGGCAACGGCAAAGATGACCACTCGGCCATTCCTCGCTTCATTGAGCTGCTCGACTCCGGCTACGACCACATTCAGGGCTCTCGGTATGTCCCGGGCGGATTGGGGGTCAACACGCCGCTCAGCCGAACACTCGGTGTGCGCCTGCTCCACGCGCCGCTGATCAGTGCGGCCGCCGGCGCGCGATATACCGACACGACCAATGGCTTTCGGGCCTACAGCCGAAAGCTGCTCTCCGATCCGCGAGTCCAGCCGTTGCGCGATATTTTCGTCGCCTACGAGTTGCACTATTATCTCGCGATACGCGCGGCGCGGCTGGGCTTTAAACTTATAGAAACCCCGGTGACGCGCCGATATCCAACAACCGGTAAGACGCCGACCAAGATCAGTCCCATCAAAGGCAATCTCCTCATTTTGCGCACGCTCGCTGCTGCGGCACTCGGGCGCTTCGATCCATGACGATCCACGAAACGTCGGCTCTCATCGGTCACACAGGGTTCGTGGGGAGCAATCTCCTCCGGCAGCGTTCGTTCGACGCGCACTACAACTCATCGAACATCGAAGAAATCGGCGGACGCACGTTCGACCTCGTGGTGTGCTCTGGAGCCCGCGCCGAGAAATGGTTGGCGAACGCCGAGCCAAAGCGCGATCTCGAGAATATCGAACGGCTCGCCGGTGCACTCGAACAGGTGAATGCGCGAAAGGTCGTGCTCGTCTCCACGGTGGACGTCTTCATGAATCCCGTGGACGTCGACGAAGGGTCTCCGGTTCTGCAAGACGGGCTGCACGCCTATGGGCGGCACCGTCGTCTGCTCGAGGAAAGACTCTCTTCGCGATTCGATACGACGGTCGTGCGTTTGCCGGGACTCTACGGTCGCGGACTCAAGAAGAACGCGATCTACGATCTGTTGCATGACAACGACGTGCACAAGATCGACTCGCGCGGCGTCTTCCAGTTTTACAACGTCGAACATCTGTGGCGGGACGTCGGAGTCGCGATGCGCAACGGGCTGCATCTCGTACACCTTCCTCCGGAGCCCGTGAGCATCGCGGATGTTGCGAGCGCGGCGTTCGCTCGAGCATTTCACAACGAAGTGGCACCGGTTCCGTCGCGCTACAACGTGCGAACCCGCCACTCGGCGTTGTTCGGCGCGCATGACGGATACGTGGAAAGCATGGCGCAGGAGCTCGCAGGCATCGCGGCGTTCGTGGACGCTGAGCGAGTGCGCGAACCGTGATGCACCTCGCCATTTCGAACATCGCCTGGGAGCCAGGCGAGAACGACGAGGTGGTTGCGCTGCTCGCGCACGAGGGCGTAACGGGCATCGAGCTTGCGCCGACCAAATGGCGCGACGATCCGTTCGATGCGAGCGCAACCGACATCGCGGCCTACCGAGCGTCGTGGGAAGATCGCGGCCTACGCGTGGTATCGATGCAATCGCTGCTGTTCGGCCGGCCCGATCTTCAATTGTTCGATACGACCGCGCGGCGCGCTGCGATGACGGACTTCCTTCGTCGTGTCATTGATTTCGGCGCGGCGCTCGGCGCGCACGCACTCGTGTTCGGCTCGCCGAAGAATCGCCTGCGCGGCGGGCTTTCCGTGGGCGTGGCTATCGACATCGCCGTTGAATTCTTTCGAGAGCTCGGTGCGCACGCGCACGCTCAACGTATCGCACTGTGCATCGAGGCAAACCCTCCCGAGTACGGCTGTGATTTCATCACGACCACGCCCGAAGCCGTGGAGTTGTGCCGGCTGATTGACCATCCCGGCATTCGTGTGAACGCAGACCTCGGCGGAATGACGCTTTCCGGTGAAGATCCAGGCCGATCACTTGCCGCGGCCGCCTCGTTCATCGCGCACTTTCACGCGAGTGAACCGAATCTCGCCGAGTTGGGTGGGTGGGGCGCACTGGCGGATCATGATTCGGCGGCGCGCGCGCTCAGCGCGATCGCCTACGAAGGATGGGTGTCGATCGAGATGCGCGCTGCTGGAGCCGAAGGCAACGTGAGCGCCGTGGCGCG
>Ga0193753_10000914_pt1 | contig 26916 bp, 21 predicted proteins | sample H1c2metaG_FD_144925 | JGI IMG/M metagenome (GOLD analysis project Ga0193753, IMG submission 144925) | Soil microbial communities from a riparian zone of the East river system, Colorado, United States - H1c2 | ecosystem: Environmental > Terrestrial > Soil > Riparian zone | place: USA: East... | reverse complement strand
TCGAGACCAGAACACCTGCTATCTCTCGTTTCGTGTGACCGGTGATCCGCCGGCGTCTGGTCTCGAGGTCGTTCTGAGACCTTATATTCACTTTCGCTCATACGAGGCGTCCGTCACCACCGCGCACGACTCGAGGGTTTCGACGCAGCCGGCCGCCGACCGGCTCGAGGTCCAGAGCAGCGACGCCGACCTCGTTGCACTGCGCCTGTTCGCGTCCGGAGCGTCATACACCGTTGAACCCATGGAGGTCGCCGAGCTCGGGTACCATGTGGAGCGCGACCGCGGCTACGAGTGGCTCGGCAGTGCGTGGAGCCCCGGCTATTTCCAACTGCCGCTCGGCGACGAAACATCCGCAACATTTGTCGCGACCACTGAGACCTGGGCGACGATCGAAGGCACTTCATTCGATGACGCCCTCAGCGCCGAACGATCGCGGCGGAATGACCTGATCACCCTGGCGAAGTCAGTGGGTGACGACCCGGCGGAGCGTCTCACGTTGGCGGCCGACGCGTTCATCATCACACCGGTAGGACGTGAGAATGACGCGGCGCGCGCGAAGGCCGCGGGCGACGAATCGCGAACCGTGATCGCCGGCTATCACTGGTTCACGGACTGGGGCCGCGACACCATGATCAGTCTCGAAGGCCTGACGTTGGCGACCGGTCGCTTTCGCGAAGCGGGATACATCCTGCGGACGTTCGCTCACTACGTTCGCGACGGCTTGATCCCGAACATGTTTCCCGATGGCGCAAATGAGGGCCTCTATCACACCGCCGATGCAAGCCTCTGGTTCTTCCACGCGGTCCATCGCTATTGCGAGGGTACCGACGACCGTCGGACGCTCGCGGCGATCCTTCCGCGGCTTCGTGAAATCATCGCCGCCCACGAGGCCGGCACGTGCTTCGGTATCGGCGTCGATCCAACCGATGCCTTGCTCCGGCAAGGTGCCGACGGGTATCAACTCACATGGATGGACGCGAAGGTCGACGGATTCGTTGTGACGCCGCGGCGCGGGAAAGCCGTCGAGATCAATGCGCTCTGGTACAACGCCGTGATGCTGATGGCAACGTTCGAGCGCACTGATGGGACGCCAGGGGCGGCGGATCGACTGAATGCGCTCGCCGAGCGTATTCGTGTCTCCTTCAATCAGCGTTTCTGGAACGACGACACATCGCATCTCTACGACGTCGTCGACGGCGAGGGCGGTGGCGACGATGCCGCGTGCAGGCCAAATCAACTCTTTGCGATTTCGCTCGACTATCCGGTGCTCGACGAGGCACGGTGGCCCGCGGTGTTGAGCGCGGTTCGCGAGAAGTTGCTCACACCGGTTGGCCTGCGGTCGCTCTCACGCGACCATCCCGACTACAAGCCCAAGTATTTTGGTGACCTGCACGCCCGTGACGCGGCGTACCATCAGGGTACGGTATGGGCATGGCTCATCGGTCCGTTCATCGATGCCTGCCTTCGCGTTCATCCCGACGAGGTCGCCGGCGCTCGTGCCTTACTGAGTGGACTGATCGCCCACATGGATGATTTCGGCGTTGGAAGCGTGGCAGAGATCTTCGATGCCGAAACCCCGTTTACGCCGCGCGGTTGTATCGCGCAGGCGTGGAGTGTCGCGGAAGTGCTGAGGGCCTGGAAGCGGACGTCGCGCGAGGATCTTCGTCATTGATTTGCGGCCTTTGTTGAGGCTGTGAATGGAGGCGATGGACACCGCGATCTGGGATGGCAACCAAACTCGTGCGCCGCAGCACGGCCTACGGCGCCATTCCGTCTCGGGCGATACGAACTCAAGTGTGAACCTCATGAACATGTATTAGACTTCTTTCAACACCGCGCCTCGCGTGAACGCGTTGCTGGGCGCGGCGATTGCCCCTGTTCGTCGCCGTCAAGGAGGCCGCCGAATGCAATCGATCTGCGCGTCATGCTGACGCATCAGCGCGCTTCCTCGGCCGCCGCGCCCCAAGACCGAAGAGGCCGAGCTCGCAGGATGCCATGGGTCGAGCTGGCGATCGCTTTCCTGGTGATCGTGCTCGTTGTGATGAGATGGGCCTCGCTGATTCTGCAGAATACGGCCGCCGCCTATGTTGGCGCCGAAAGCCAGTGGTCCAAGGGGCAGAAGAGCGCGGTGATCACGCTTTATCAAGCGGCCGCGCGCGACACCATTCCTGATCTCGGCGCGTTCGAGGCGGCCCTGACCGTGCCAATGGCCGACCGCCGGGGTCGACTGGCACTTGAACGTTCGGATGCAGATTATGCGCTCGCCACGCGAGAATTCATCGCGGGCGGAAGTGTTCCAAGCGACGCGTCCGCGATGGCGCACCTCTTTCCCATCTTCAGCCGAGTGCCCGTCGTACGAGTCGCCCTTCGGTACTGGGAGCACGGCGATACTGACATCGACTCGCTTCGCACGCTGGCGCGAGCCCTCGTCGTCGCGGGGGAAAATCGGAAGGCATCGGCGATTCTTCTCGATCGCGTTCGCGCATTCGACGAGCATCTGACGCGCGAGGAGCTGGGCTTTTCTGGCGCACTCGGCGAAGCGACAAGGCAGCTCGCGTTGGGGCTGGGTATCAGCACGCTCATCGTGGGCGTCGGGCTCGGCATCGGCGTGATCGTTTTGACACGCCGCTCAACACGGAACTCGGCGATCGCCGCCGAAGCGGACCGCCGACGCATCGAAGAGTTTCGCGCGCTCGTCGAGGACGCGCCGGATGCGATCGCGCGGCTCGATTTGGGAGGCCGGCACGTGTTCGCGAACACGATGCTCGCGCAGACGCTCGGCCTCCAACCGGCCGAGATGGAAGGACGCACGCACGCGGAGATCGGCGAGCAGATTGGTGCTCCGCCGGACTTCGCCGATCGCTGGCAGGAGGGCATCGCCGCGGTGGGCGCGACGCGAGCAGCAAGCTCGTTCGAAGTGACGATGCCGTCGCCCGCCGGCGATCGTGAATTCGCGATCCGTCTTGCGCCGCAACTCGACGCGGCGGGCGCGGTGGAATCGGTCATTGCGGTGGCCCGCGACATCACGGACATCCGCGCGTCGGCTCGGGCGCTTCGCGAGCGCGACGAGCAGCTCCAGCACGCCCAGAAGATCGAGGCGGTCGGTCAGCTCGCCGGAGGCATTGCGCACGATTTTAACAATATCCTCACGGCGATCATCGGCAATTTGGACCTCGCTCTCGCGGAGCTCCCGGAGCACAGCTCGGCGCGGGAAGACGTCGAAGAGGCGATCGCTTCGTCGCGACGGGCGACTTCGCTCACGCGGCAATTGCTCACCTTCGGGCGGCGGCAATTCGTCGAAGCCACGCGCGTCGATCTCAACGCGATGGTCGTCGAAACGCTCGGAATGCTGTCGCGACTCGTCGGCACACGAATTCACATCGAGACGAACTGCGCGATCGAGGCACTTCCGGTGAACGTCGACGTCACGCAGTTGCAGCAGGTGCTCGTGAACCTCGTGGTGAACGCGCGCGACGCGATGCCCGACGGCGGCACCATCGTGATCGAGACCAATACCGCCATCAGAGACGAAGGCCCATACGCACTGCTCACTGTGACCGATACGGGGACAGGCATGAGCGCGGAAACGCGCGCGCGTGTATTCGAACCGTTCTTCACGACGAAGCCACGCGGCCAGGGCACGGGCCTCGGCCTTTCGATCGTTCATGGGATCGTCGCCGCGTCGGGCGGGTCGATCGAATTGGAGAGCGCGCCCTCGCAAGGAACGGAGCTTCGCGTGCGGCTGCCGTTGTTGGAACCGGAACCGTGTGGATCGCCGCGCGTGAGCGGGCCGCGCAGCATCATCCCGGAAACACAGCATCTCACGATTCTCCTTGTCGAAGACGAAGCCGCCGTGCGAAACACAGCACGGCGAGCCCTCGAACGCGCCGGTCACGTCGTGGTGGAAGCGCAGCACGCCGAAGACGCGCTCGTGCACTGGCGCCGCAAGCCGGAGAGCTTTGATATCGTGGTCACCGATCTCATGATGCCCGGCATGGATGGTTGGGCTTTGCTCCGAACGTTGCGTGCCGACCGCCCGCTGCTGCCCGCGGTGGTCATGTCGGGCTATACCGGCACCAGAGACGATGCTGATTTACTCACCAACCGCGCGGTCACGCTCACGCTATCGAAGCCGTTCGGTCCCAGAGAGCTCGCCGATCTGGTCCAGCGCGCGATGCTGCAGTTGGTTGACGCCTAGCGCTCGGCGAGCGTTCAGAGGGAACGCGAAATCGGATCACGCTGTCCTCCGCGCGACCGTCGGCAATACTGCCGATACTGCCGGCAGTATTGCCCGGGCTCGCGCTCCGGACAGCGTGATCCGATTTGCTCGTGCTCGGGAACTACACGGCGGGCTCGGCGTTTGTGCGTGCGGGGCGAAGCGGCGACCGACCGCTTAGTCCCGCACTAGTGCGCGGGCACACGGACACACGCGCACACGCGGCGCGCGCCTGGAAGCAATTGCGGCTAGTTACAAGGGAGGAGGCGGCTTGGGCGCCCGCAGGGCGAGCCGAGGCAAAACTGCCGGCAGTATCGGCAGTTTTGCCATGGTCGCGCGAGGACGACCAAGCCGCCTCCGCCCGGTCACTCCAAACGCCCTACCGAGAACGCGCCCGAGTCCGCGCCGCCTTTTTGGCCGCAGCCGAGCGCTGTGATGTGGAACGGCGGCGAGCGCTCGAGCGCGCCTGCTTGGCCAGCGCGGGCGATGACGCCGCCGCGTGACCTTCGCGCTTCAGCGCCGCGCGCACCGCACGCGACCGCGTGCTCGAAACCGTTCGTGCAGGATGCTTACCCTTGGCGAGATCGCGCTCTTCCTGCGCGCGAGTACGTGCCGAGGCACCCTTCTTCGCCGGAAGCTTTACCCCGGCACGGCGCGCCTTCGACAATCCGATCGCGATCGCTTGCTTCGTCGACCGCGCACCGTGTTTTCCCTCCCGGACGTGCTCGATCTCTTCACGCACGAACTCCCCCGCCTGAGTCGACGGAGCTTTGCCCTCTCGCGCATCCTTGTGCGCACGTTGGATCGTCTTTTTTTCTGGCATTGTATACCTCCGACGTTGTTTGCAGGATGAAGTTGTGTTACTCGCGCGTCAGGCCATCACTCGCTCGATCCTGATCGGCAAGTCGCGTACGCGTTTGCCAGTCGCATGAAACACCGCGTTGGCGATGGACGCCGCCACGCCCGTGATTCCGATTTCGCCGACGCCCTTCACACCGATCGGGTTCACGTGCGGGTCATGCTCGTCGACGAAATGAACGTCGATGGTTCCCACGTCTGCGTTTACAGGCACGTGATATTCAGCGAGGTCGGCGTTGATATACCGGCCGGTGTGAGGATCGATATGAGTCTCCTCGGTCATCGCCATCCCGATTCCCCACACAACGCCGCCAATGATTTGGCTCCGCGCCGTTTTCTCGTTCAGCACGCGCCCAACCCCGTGCGCCGTCACGACGCGCGGAATGCGCACGATTCCCAACTCGGGGTCGACGCGCACTTCCGTGAACACCGTTCCAAACGAGTGCATGGAGTAATGCTGCTGTTCGGGCCCCGGACGCGTCGACGTCGAGACTTCGACGGGCTGACCGCCGTTCTCCGCGAGGCGGCGTTGCAGTAGAGTTGCCGCCTCGTGAACCGCCGTTCCCGTCGACGCAGCCGTCACTGAACCCGTCGACGCGGGCGTTTCGGGCATGTCCGTCACGCCGAGCTCGAGATGCACGCGATCGACGGGAATCCCGAGTACGTCCGCGGCAATCTGCGACATCACGGTGTACGTGCCGCATCCAATTTCCTGAGTACCGGTGCGGATGAGCACCGTTCCATCGGCATTCATTCGCGCTGTGGCGCCGGCTGGTTGCGTTCGCGCCGGATACGTCGCGGTGGCCATTCCCCAGCCGACCAACCAGCGCCCGTCGCGCATCGAACGTGGCTCAGGCGTGCGCGCGCCCCACCCGAACTTCTCGGCCGCCAGCGCGTAACACTCGCGAAGCGACTTGCTCGACCACGGACGGCCGTCGCTCGGATCGCGCTCCGCATAGTTCTTCAGCCGCAGTGCGACCGGATCCATCCCGAGCGCATGAGCCAACTCGTCCATCGCGCTCTCGATGCCGAACGTACCCGTGGATTCTCCCGGCGCGCGCATGAACGTCGGCGAGCCAACGTTGAGCCGAACCAGATCGTACGTCGACGAAAAGTTCGGCGTCGCGTACAACATGCGCGACGCGGTGGCCGCGCCCTCAACGAAATTCTCGAGCGTCGACGTGTTCGACGTCGAATCGTGCCGGAGTGCGGTGAGCGCACCATCGCGCGCGGCGCCGAGCGTGATCCGCTGAATCGTTCGCGCCCGGCCGCCGGCGGGCCCGAACATGTGTCGCCGCGTGAGCACGAGCTTGACAGGACGTCTCGCAACCTTCGCGGCCATTGCCGCCAGCACTTCGTGAGACCAGGGGCCACCCTTGCTGCCGAAACCGCCTCCCGTGAAGTGCGATACCACACGCACGTTCTCCGGAGCCAACCCGAACGCCTGGGCAACACTGCCTCGAACGTTGAAGATGCCTTGAGTAGACTCGTAGAGCGTGAGGCGATCACCGTCCCACGCCGCCGTGGTGTTGTGCACCTCCATGGGATTGTGATTTTCGAGCGGCGTCGTATATGTCTCGCTCACGCGGACGGCGGCGTCAGCAAGGCCGCGTTCGACGTCGCCGCGCGTGGTGACACGATTGCCGCCGAGCGGCCGAACGGTGTCCGGCGGATTTCTTGGCGCCGTAGCCATATCGAGAAGCGCCGTCTCGGTCACGTATCGCACGTGGATCTCCGGCAGCGCCGCCATGGCGTGCTCAAAGGTATCCGCGATCACGACGCCGATCGGCTGACCGTTGTAGTGCACCTGATCGTCTTGCAGCAGAGTAGGAACGCGCATCGCCGGGCGAGCGCCTTCTGACGCGGCCTTCTTTGGAAGGCGCGGCGCATTCATCGGCGTCATGATGGCAATGACACCCGGAAGTCGCTCCGCTCGCGTCGCGTCGACCTGCAGCACGCGACCCTTCGCGATCGTGCTCGTAACCAACACCGCGTGCGCCAGATTCGGCAACGGATACTCCGCTGCGTAGCGTGCCGCGCCCGTGACCTTGAGACGACCGTCGACGCGATCGATCGGATCGCCGAGGCCTTTCTTCGTCGCGAGTGGCTCGGCGCTCACGCGGCAACCTCCGTCAGCGCCCGCACGAGCGTTCGCTTTGCGAGAGAGATTTTGAATGCATTGTCTTTTTGCGGCCGTGCGCCGGCAAGGGCTGCCTCGGCCGCGGCACGATAGGTCGCGTCATTCGGCGCCCGACCGCGGAGCACGCGCTCGGCCTCAGTCGATCGCCAGGGTTTGGTACCGACGCCGCCCAGCGCGACGCGTGCTTCTCGAATACGCCCACCGTCGATATCGAGCGCCACGGCGGCCGACGCCAGCGCGAACGCGTAGCTCGCACGGTCACGAACCTTGAGATAGACCGAGCGTTTCGCAAACCCCAACGGCGGCAGGTCGATCGCCGTGATCACTTCGCCGTGCTGAAGGATCGTCTCCCGACTCGGCTGCGAGCCCGGCAGAACGTGAAACGCCGTGAACGGAATGGTGCGCTCGTTCTTCCGTGCACCGCGCACGCGAACCGTGGCATCCAAGGCCACTAACGCCACCGCCAAGTCCGACGGATGCGTCGCGATGCACGAGCTGCTCGTGCCAAGTATCGCGTGCGTGCGATTGAATCCGTGCAGCGCGGAGCATCCACTTCCCGGCTCTCGCTTGTTGCAGGGCGCCGCGGTATCGCGGAAGTACGGGCACCGGGTGCGCTGGAGTACATTGCCTCCAATCGTCGCCACGTTGCGAAGTTGGCCGCTGGCGGCAAGCAACAATGATTGACTGACGAACGGAAATGCGCGCCTCACTCGTTCGTCCCAGGCGACATCCCCCATACGCGCCAGCGCGCCAAGTCGAAGTCCACCGCCGGGCAAATCGGTGATAGTGCTCATCGACGGATCGCGGCGCGTGAGCGAATTGAGATCGATCAACAGTGTCGGTCGTTCGACGTCGAGCTTCATGAGATCGATCAATGTCGTCCCGCCCGCGACGAATCGCGCGGTTGAAGCCGTTCCCGCACGTGCGGCGGCGTCGAGATCATCTGCCGCGACGTAGTCGAACGAGATCATTGCGTCTGTCCTCGCCGTGCTTCTTGAATCGCGGCGACGATTCCGGGATACGCACCGCACCGACAGATGTTGCCGCTCATCGCTTCACGAACGTCGTCGTCGGACACTCCCCACGGCTCATTCAACATCGCGCTGGCCGACATGATTTGGCCGGGGGTGCAATAGCCGCATTGGAAGCCGTCGTGTTTGATGAACGCTTGCTGCACGGGATGCAATGCGTCACCCGATGCCCCTGCGCTCGCCGCGAGGCCTTCGATCGATACGATGGGTTTCCCTTGCTGCATCACGGCAAAGGTCAGGCACGACAGCACGCGCTTGCCGTCGACGTGAACGGTGCATGCACCGCACTGCCCGTGATCGCACCCTTTCTTCGTTCCGGTGAGCCCCGCGTATTCGCGCAGGGCGTCGAGCAGTGTGACGCGCGGCTCGAGATGTAACGTGGTGTCGTGCCCGTTGATGTTGAGACGGACAGGTCTCGCTTCGCCGACGCCGGCAGCTCGCGAACGCGGGGCGGCATGTGCGACGCCATCGTCGAGCGTTGGGCAAAACGCTAGCGCGAACGCGGCGCCAAGCACGGCAGTGACGAACTCGCGGCGCGACCAGCTTCGCGGGTCGCGTGAACCCGCTGCGCCGCCGAGCGACGTATGACGCCAGCGCACGATTCCCGATTGATCGACGCCGAATACCGCGGAGAGATTCGTTACGCCGTACGCAGCGGCCGTGGGATCATCGTTCGACAACGCGACAAGCGCGATCTGCGCCATGCCGTCGACTGAGGCGGCCGCGCTTTTGTAGAGCTCGACTTGTTCGGCGCGCGCTGGGTCCCACTCGCGAGGGTGAAACGCGATGACGACCGCCACGCCGCGCAGATCCGAGAGACGGCGCGCAGTTTGACTGTTGTCCGGCAGCTCGAAGTCCGGCGCCGTTTGACCAATATCGAGCGGCGCGATCACATGACGGTCCATGCGTGTCGCTAATTGCGAGCCGCGTGCCGCGTTCCGCGAATTGCCAGGAGTCCTCGTGCGCAATTCGCCGATCGGGCATGCCGTCTGCGAGTCTGCACGTGCACTTGCACGGCCGTGCCTGGATCACTGCCGGGAGGATATCTTGCTGAATCCGTCAACACTCGCGCGACCAGCCGCGATGGCGCCGCTGATGAGCCGACTCCGTGAAGCGGCGAAGCCGTTGTCGACGCCGAGTGACCTCGATCCGCTCATCGAGGCAATCGGCGATGCGCGCTTCGTGCTCCTCGGTGAGGCCACGCATGGAACGTCGGAGTTCTATACCTGGCGCACGGAAATCTCGAAGCGGCTCATTCACGAGAAAGGTTTCTCCTTCATCGCCGTCGAAGGCGACTGGCCCGACTGCTATCGTGTCAATCGATACGTCAAAAGGATGTCCGACGCTGGCGCGAGTGCTGAAGCCGTTCTCCACGCCTTCGACCGATGGCCAGCGTGGATGTGGGCCAATCGCGAAGTGGTCGATCTCGTCGGGTGGCTCTGCGATCACAATCATCGATTGGCGGCGACTCGACAGGTTGGATTCTACGGCCTCGACGTGTATTCCCTTTGGGAGTCGATGGCCGCCGTCATCGAATACCTCGAGCGTATCGATCCATCGGCGGCGACGGTCGCGCGCCGTGGCTATGCCTGTTTCGATCCGTACTACGGCGATGCCCAGGAGTACGCTCGTGCAACGGCCCTCGTCCCGACGACGTGCGAGGACGAGGCCGTCGCGATGCTCCGAACGCTGCGAGCGCAGGCGACGGAATACCGGGAAGACGGACGCGACTCGTTCTTCAACGCGGAACAGAATGCGCTAGTCATACAGAACGCCGAGCGATACTATCGCACGATGGTTCGCGGGGGACCGTCATCGTGGAACGTGCGCGATCGGCATATGGTCGAGACCCTCGATCGGCTCGCCGCGCATCACGGTACCGCGTCAAAGGCGATTGTCTGGGAACACAATACTCATATTGGCGACGCGCGATTCACCGATATGACGCGACACGGAATGGTGAACGTCGGTCAACTTGTTCGAGAGTCGCATGGCGAGCGTCCGAACGAGCGCGACGGAGTCGTGTTGATTGGATGTGGCACACGGCGGGGTACCGTCGTCGCCGGATCGGAATGGGGCGCGCCAATGCAGCATATGCGAATGCCTGTCGCGCGCCCCGAGAGTTGGGAGGATCTCGTCCACGCGGCTGTCGGCGGCAACGCGCTCTTCGTCTTTGACGGGAGCAAGGACGGCGGCATTCCAGGCCTCGATCAGCCCGTCGATCACCGAGCGATTGGTGTGGTGTATGATCCGGATGCCGAGGGCTGGGGCAACTATGTGCCGACGGTCATTCCGCGCCGGTACGACGCCTTTCTATTTATAGACGATACGCACGGCGTGGACGCGCTTCATCTGCCGGTCACAGTTGAGGCCGAAGTGCCGGAAACCTATCCGAGCGGGATGTAGTCGTCAGGTCAACACCGACGGCGTCGGCATCTTCACGTTCTCCCCGGTTCTCCTCACGCTGGTCGTCGCGCGTTACGGAGAAGAGCAATGCGCTCGCTCCCGAGCGCAGTGTATTCCTCCGCCATGAGCCGTGCCGAATCGCGCTCCAACCCCTTGAGCACGAATGGACTACCAATTCGGACGAATCGAACCGCCGAACGCACTTTGATGGGAGTCGCAATATCGACTATCTCGAATGGCGCGAGGCTGCGGCTCTGCGACGATTCGATTCGTTCACATTTGTCGTCCGATTCGTGCTCAAGAGTTGGAGCGCCCCTCGTGCCAAACGGGTTGGGGCGCCTCGCGCAGTCAGCCAGGCCGAATGCGCAATACGATCCGTCCGACGATGTGTTCTTCCTGTTTTCGATGCGCATCCGCCGCGCGCGCGAGCGGGTACATCCCGGCGATCGGAATACGCAGGCGCGCCGCCTCGATTGCACGATTGAGTTGCGCGAGATCGCGCGCTCCGACGCTCGCGTCATAACTCTGCACACGAATCCCGCGGCGGCGGCGCGGCGCGGGTTCGACGCCGTTCGGATGCACGACGTGTCCGCCGTGACGCACCAACGCGAGACATCGTTCCAATTCCGGACCGCCGGCGAGCGCGATCGCGGCATCCAGACCATCGGGCGCAAGCTTCTGCAACTCGTCGATCGCGTTTGGTTTTCGAACATTAAGCACCGCGAACGCACCGAGCCGTCGGACGACCGCCTGCGCCGCCCGGCCCGACGCCGTCGCAATCACTCGGGCGCCGCGCTGCTTCGCGAATTGTACCGCGGCCGTTCCCACGGCTCCCGTCGCGCCGAACACGAGTACGGTCTCGCCACGACGGAGGCCGAGCCGCGCGATGCCTTGCAGGGCCGTCAAGCCGGGGAACGCGCCGGCTGCGGCGTGAGGAAAGTCCAATCGCTTCGGAACCCGCGCGGTGTTCGCCTCGCGCGCGACGACGTATTGCGCGTAGAAACCACCTTTTGGATTTTCCGTCGACGCCGCGTAGACACGATCGCCCACGCGAAAGCGCTTCACGCGTGAACCCCTCGCGACGACCACACCGGCGCCGTCGGTCCCGATCACGAGTGGGAACGTGGTGCGTCCTTCCTTCCACGAGCCGTCGCGCATCGAGGCGTCCCAACTGCCGACGGCCGCGGCGTGGAGCGCGATCAAGACTTCGCGTTCGCCCGGCTCCGGAACGGGAAGCTCGTGCAGTTCCAACACGGACGGCGGGCCGAAGTGACTGATCGTGGCCGCCTTCATCGTTGCCGGTGACGACTCGTGTCGTTGTTGCTTGCTCATGCTGGTCACATCTTCTTGATGATTTTCTTATTGCGCGTTCCGTCGCGCGAATGGCGCAGCTCAATCGACGGACGCGGCGCCGTACGGACGTCAGCGAGCAGAATGCCCGCGTTGTTGACGAGCACGTCGAGTTGCCCAAATCGTTCAATGGCCGCGTCGACACACGCGTTCGCCTGGGCGTCGTCCGACACGTCCCCGGCGAAGGCGATGACTTTGCCTCCGTCGTCGACGATCAATTGTACGACGTCATCAATGGGATCCGTCGGCAGGCCGTTCACGACGACGCGCGCGCCTTCACGAGCGAACTTGCGACAGATGGCCTCGCCGATTCCGGTGCCGCCACCGGTAACGATCGCGACTTTGTTCTCGAGTTGCCTGCTCATCGATTCACCTGCTGCGTGTCTCGTCGGTCTCAACGATAGAGTCGCGCGCATGCGACTCTGATGCGTGCGTCTGCTAGCGCATCGCTAGCGAATCGCATGCCGTTCAGTCATTGGGGCGCATGAGATCTTGGCACCGCGCGTTGTTCAAGAAAGGTGACCGCCGCGGGCGTTTCGGCCTCTATCGCGCGCTCGGCGTACATCGTGTGACTGACACTTTCTGTCATCGCGGAAGCCGCGCTCATTGACTGGCCGCATATGAAAACACTACAATTTCATATTGGATTCCTCATGGTGGCCGGTCACGGCAAGGCACAGACACCACGCGCGTAGTGATCGAATCCACCCTCGGCGCAGCCCCGACCGAAGAGCGTGTCCGCCAATGTCGCCCATTGTTGGGCACGGTCTGCGTCGGGAACCTGGCCCGGCGGGTGCCCGTTCTGACGCAAGGAGTCCGTCGAGATCGCTACATTTAGGCTCAACAAACATCCGAGAGGTCGCATGGACGACGCAGTCCGCTCGCGCAACAACGTCAAAGTCATCGGCCGGGGCACGCGACCCATGCTCTTCGCGCACGGCTTCGGTTGCGACCAAAATATGTGGCGCTACATAACCGCAGCATTCGAGAATGACTACAAGCTCGTCTTGTTCGATTTTGTCGGGTCCGGCAAATCCGACCTCGCCGCATACGACGCCGAGCGTTACTCGTCGCTCGAAGGATATGCGCAAGATGTGCTCGACGTCTGTCACGCCTTGGACCTCCGCGACGTAATCTTCGTCGGCCACTCCGTGAGCGGGATGGTTGGCGTGCTTGCGGCGAACCAGGAGCCTGAACGGTTCGCAAACCTGATCCTCATCGGACCGTCCCCACGCTACATCAATGATCCGCCGTACGTCGGCGGGTTCGAGCGCGCGGACATCGAAGGATTGCTCGAAACGATGGAGAAGAACTACATCGGGTGGGCAAACTTTCTCGCACCGGCGATCATGAAGAACCCAGAGCGCCCCGAGCTCGGCGCGGAGCTCACCGAGAGCTTTTGCTCGACCGATCCAGTGATCGCGCGGAATTTCGCGAAGGCGACGTTCTTTGCGGACAATAGACCGGACCTGAGCGCCGTGCGCGTGCCGACGCTCATCATGCAGTGCTCCGACGATATGATCGCGCCACTCGATGTTGGCGACTATTTGCGCGATACGATTGCCGGGAGCACACTCGCCGTGCTCGCGGCCACCGGGCACTGTCCGCACATGAGCCACCCGGAAGAAACGATTCGCGTGATGCGGGCGTATCTCGCGACGCAGTGACCGACCCGGGGCACGGTCTCGATCCGTTGCTCGACGAGGCTCCGTGTGGCTTCGTCTCGTTTGTCGACGACGGCACACTCCGCGCCATCAATCGCACGCTTCGCGACATACTCGGCTACGATGAGAACGAGCTGGCCGGCAAGCGCGTCGAATCATTGTTGGCGGTCGGCAGCCGCATTTTCTATCAAACGCACTTCTTTCCGCTGTTGCGGTTGCACGGTCGCGTCGACGAAGTGTTCCTGCTCTTACAAACGAAACACGGTGACGACATCGCCGTCCTCGCGAATGCGGCACGGCGCGAGCGGAACGGCGAGTGGTTGACGTCCTGCGTCGTGATTCAGCTCGTGGAACGCCGCAAGTTCGAGGACGCGCTGTTGGCCGCGAAGCGGCTCGCCGAGGAGGCACGTGCGTCGGCTGACATGCACCGGCACGATGTAGAAAAAGCCAATGAGATGCTCGAGCTTCAGGCGATGGAGCTGGAGGTCAGTCACCAACAGTTGTTGGAGCAAGCAACGGAGCTCGAGCGGCAGCGATTGATCGCCGACGAGGCAAACCAGGCGAAGAGCTCGTTCCTGGCGATGATGAGCCACGAGCTCCGCACCCCGTTGAACGCGATCGGTGGCTACGTGCAGCTGCTCGAGATGGGCGTGCATGGACCAGTGAACGAGGCGCAGCTCGACGCATTGGGGCGTGTGACCCGCAGCCAGCGGCATTTGTTGCGGCTGATCAACAACATCTTGAATTTGGCGCGCATCGAAGCCGGCCATGTCGACTATGATTTACGCGTGCTCTTCCTGCGCGACATCATGCAGGCAACGCTACCGATGATCGAACCGCAGCTCGCGGCGCGCCGACTGCAATATCGATCGAATGTGCCGGCCGAGCTCTCGGTCCTTGCGGATCGAGAGAAGGTCGAGCAGATCCTGCTCAACCTGTTATCGAACGCGAGCAAGTTCACCCCGGCCGATGGCATAGTGAGCGTCGAGGCGGCCATGGATCCGCTCAACGGCGATCGCGTCCTGCTCGCTGTGAAGGACACGGGCGTCGGGATCGCGAACGACCAACTCGAGAACGTCTTCGCGCCATTCGTGCAGGTCGACGTCAGTCCCACGAAGCGCGCCGAGGGCACGGGACTTGGACTGGCGATCAGCCGCGATTTGGCGCGTGGAATGGGCGGCGATCTCTGGGCGGCGAGTGAGGTCGGCGCGGGTTCGACGTTCACGCTCGCGCTGCCACGGGCCTAGGCGAAGAATGGCCGTGTCGCGAACGGAGATATGGAGCCGTCCGACTCGTCGCCGATCGCGCGACGTCGGACGGCGTTCCCGCTGCAACGATCTGCCCGCCTTCGTCGCCCGCACCGGGTCCGACATCGATCACCCAATCACCTGTCGCGATCACGCTCATGTCGTGCTCCACAACGACAACGGAATTCCCCGCGTCGACCAATCGATCAAGCTGTGCCACGAGACGATCCACATCCGCCGGATGCAGTCCGGTAGTTGGCTCGTCGAGCACGTAGAGCGTGTTGCCCGAGGACATGCGCTGCAACTCGGTCGCGAGTTTGATTCGCTGCGCTTCCCCGCCGGAAAGCTCTGTGGCCGGCTGCCCGAGTCGCAGGTATCCCAACCCCACCTCGCGCAACACGTCGACCGAGCGCGACACCGGCGCGTCGTCTTCGAAGAACGTCCGCGCCTCGTCTACCGTCATGCCCAGCACCTCGGCGACGTTCTTGCCGCGATAGGTAATCTCTAATGTCTTCGCGTTGTACCGCGCGCCACCGCACGTCGGGCACGGCGCGTAGACGCTGGGCAGGAACAAGAGCTCGACGCAGACGAATCCTTCTCCTTCGCAGTGCTCGCACCGCCCTTTGGCCACGTTGAACGAGAACCGTCCGGCGTCGTAGCGCCGCGCCTTCGCCGCCTTCGTGGACGCGAAGAGCTTTCGCACGTGGGCAAACAGACCTGTGTACGTCGCGAGGTTCGACCGCGGCGTGCGCCCGATCGCTTTTTGATCCACGGTCACGAGCCGTTTGACTCCCGCCATGCCTCCAACAATTCGGCCTTGCGTTTGGACCGGCGCGGCGCGCTCGAGAGGCTCACCGTCGTCGTCCAGCTCTGGCACGGCGTGACCTAGCTCCGTCATCACGAGCTCGACGAGTGCATGCGCGATGAGGCTCGACTTGCCCGACCCAGATACGCCGGTCACCGACGTTCGCACACCAAGAGGAATGGCGATGTCGAGCTTTACAATATTGTTGCGCGTCACGCCCTCGACCTGCAGCCACGACAACGGCTCGCGCGGCGCTCGCGGGCGGGAGCTGTCGCTCTCTCGCGGGAACAGATACCGCCGAGTCACCGACGCCTGTACATCCTCCAGGCCCGCAGGCGGACCACTGTACAAAACGACCCCGCCTTGCTCCCCGGCGGCCGGCCCAACGTCCACGATCCAGTCGGCTTCACGAATCACGTCGAGCTCGTGCTCTACGACGAACAGCGAGTTGCCGGACATCTTGAGCCGCCGGAGCGCCACGAGCAGCGCCTCGGTGTCCACGGGATGGAGTCCAGCTGACGGCTCGTCGAGCACATACACGACGCCGAACAGGTTCGACCGCACTTGCGTCGCGAGACGCAGTCGTTGCAGCTCACCCGGCGACAGTGTCGGCGTGCTGCGCTCGAGCGACAGATAGCCAAGTCCGAGGTCGAGCATCACTTCCATGCGCGAGAGCAGATCCGCGGCGATTCGCTGCGCCACGATCACGCGCTCGGCGTGCAGCTTCGCGAGCTCTCGCACGTGCGACGCCGTTCCTTCCGCCGCGCGGCGCATGATCTCGGCCAGACGTTTGATGGGCTGTTGCTGCAACTCGGCAATGTCCAAGCCCTCGAACGTCACCGCGAGTGATTCGCGCTTGAGCCGCTTACCGTCGCACAGGGGACAGTCGGCGCCGGTCATGAATTCCGACACGCGGCGCTTCATCATGGCACTCTGCGATTTCGAGAACGTGTCCAGCACGTAACGCCTGGCCCCGATGAAAGTGCCCATGTAGTCGGGCCTGCGTTTCTTCCTGATCGCCTGCTTGACCTCGTCCACCGTGCTACCGACGTACACCGGAAGTTCAGGCCGTTCGTCGGTGAACAGAATCCAATCGCGCGTCTTCTTCGGGAGATCGCGCCACGGCGTGTCGATGTCGACACCCATGGTCGTCACGATGTCCCGCAGATTTTGTCCCTGCCACGCGCTTGGCCACGCAGCGACAGCCTTCTCGCGCAGCGTGAGCGACGGGTCCGGCACCATGGACTTCTCTGTGACTGCATATACCCGTCCCAGGCCATGGCATTCGGGACAAGCACCCTGCGGCGTGTTGGGTGAGAAGTCCTCGGCGTGAAGCTCCTCATGCCCGCGTGGATATTTCCCCGCACGCGAGTACAGCATGCGCATGAGATTCGACAACGTTGTCACGCTGCCGACCGACGATCGCGTCGTCGGCGCGCCGCGTTGCTGCTGCAACGCGACGGCGGGCGGCAGTCCGTCGATCTCGTCCACGTCGGGAACGCTCAATTGATCGAACAACCGGCGCGCGTACGGGGACACCGACTCGAGATAGCGGCGCTGCGCTTCGGCGTAGAGCGTTCCGAAAGCAAGGGACGACTTTCCCGATCCGGACACACCTGTGAACACGACGAACGCGTCGCGCGGAATGTCCACGTCCACGTTCTTGAGGTTGTGCGTGCGAGCTCCGCGCACTCGCACGAACCCCGCCGGCGTCTCGGACGTCGCGCGTTCTATTTGGTGAGCGCGATTCCCCACGGTCTCCGTCCCACGGTGATTCGCGCGACAATCTTGTGCGTCTCGGCATCGACGACCGCGACGTCGTCCGACATCCCGTTCGCCGTGTAGATGCGACGACCGTCTGCCGAGACCGCGACGCCCCACGGCCGCTTTCCGACCGGCACGCTGGCGAGAATGCGAAACGTAGCTGCGTCGATCACCGTGAGCGTCCCCGACCAGCCGCCGGCGACATACACTCGGCTGCCATCCGGCGAGACCGCGACGCCGACTGGCTTCGCTTCCCCGCGATCGAGCACGATCGTCTTCAGCAGCGCATGCGTCTTGGCGTCGATCACCGACAACGTACCGCTGATCTCCGCGGTCACGTACACGCGGCTGCCGTCGGGCGAGAACGCAGCGGCGCGCGGGCGCAGATCGACGAGCAGATTGTCCACGACCTTATTGTCCTTTCGGCGGATCACCGACAAGCTGTTGCTCGTTTCGGCGGTGACGAGTATCCAATTGCCGTCGGGGCTGACGGCGACGCCCTCTGGTTCGATGCCGACGACAAGCGTCGCGACATGCCGGCCCGTGCGCGCGTCGATCGCCGTCGCCGTGCCGCCATCCTCATTCGACGTATAGATGAATCGACCATCCGGCGTGAGCGCGAACTGTTCGGGGTCGGACCCGACGTGATATGTCGCCGTGACCCTTCGCGTGGCGACGTCGATCACCGCAATCCCGTTCGCCTTGCTCGCCGGACGCGGGTTGTCGTCACTCGTCGCAACGTACAGCGTGCGATCATCTGGGCTCAGATGGATGCCGCGCGCGCGGCCGGCGAGCGGGATCGTCGCGATCGTTCGATTCGTCGCGACGTCGACGACGCTCACGTCGTGCGTACCCTCGTTGCTCACGAACGCCATTGGGTGCGGCGGCACCGCGATGTGGCTAGTGGGCATTGCCAGCATGACGAGTGCGCCGGCGGCATGCGCAAGTCGGTGTTTCATGGCACGAGACGACAGGCGCTCGCCGCGGAGTCCGCGCCAAGCTTGTCGAGAAACTGGCGCGACGTCGTTTCGGGCGACGCACTCTGCGGAACGTCGGTGAGCTTCGCGCCGACACGCGCATAAACGAACTGCCGAAGCTGGTGGTCCCATGCGCGGAAGCTGAGTGGGCGTCCTTTGTGGCCGTCGAATTGGGTCGTATCGCGCGTGAGATACTCCGCCAGTTGCCGCGCATCGGTCGTCTTCATTCGAAGCGATGACTCCCACAGTGCCTTCACGGCGAACCAGCTCGCCCATGACGCGGAGTTCATCGAGGTGCCGAACCGCTTTCGAAAACGATCATTGAGCGTGTCGGCGCCGAAGCGAACGAGTGAGCCATCCCACGCGACGACGTCGCCCGCGCCAGGCGTCTGCGCGCGTGCATCGCGAGTCATTCCGTCGCTCGGCGCGACGTGAAATGTGAACGCCGAACACTGTCCGCCGCGGAGATCATCGCTCGAACATGCGACATTCATGAAAAGCCGATCGGCGCCGGCCACCTTCGCCAACGCAAGTGACGTCGCGAGAGAATCGTCGCCGAGGACGGCGGTCAGCGGCGGAATGCGGCCGCGAACGGTGTCCACAGCTACCAGTTCGGCACGTCCGCCAAACAGCTCCGCCGCATGCTGGGCCTCTTCGACGCCGAGGAGCGCGCCGTTGTGCCGGTCGCGCGCGGCGAGGCCTGTGGAAAGCACCCCGACGCGCAGTGTCGGACCCCCGAGCGCCAAACGTCGCGTCGTCACCACCGCCAAAGCGGTCATGACAAAAGTACGCCTATCGATCGGGGGCATTGTCACTTACGATGAGGCGGCGCTCATCACGCTCCAGATCCGGGCTCGGCCATTTTGCGGTGTTGTTCTGCTTTGACTGTTTCTGGAGTGATCTGCGCCATCGCTGCTTGGGCTCTCACCTTGAACGATCCGGCGATGACATGGTCCTTCCCCGCGAGCATCGCCTCGAATCCTTGGCGCGCGACGTCCGCGGGATCGTCCTTCTCGTCCTGGCCGACTTTAGTGTCCTCCATGTCGGCGCGAGCGAAGAAGTCGGTGTCGGTCGCTCCCGGCTGGAGCGCGGTGATGGTGACGCCCGTGTCTTTGAGCTCATTGCGAATCGCTTCGGAAAAGCTCTGTACGAACGCCTTGCTCGCGTTGTAGATCGCTTGGAACGAGCCGGGCATCCGCGCAGCGATCGACGAGGTGAAGAGAACTCGGCCCTGGCCGCGCGCGACCATCCCTGGCAGCAGACGATACGCGAGATGAACAGTGCCGTTCACGTTGGTGTTGATGACTTCGAAGATGCGATCGAGGTCTTGATCGAGAAACGCGTGACCAAGGCCAATGCCGGCGTTGAGGACGATCGCGTCCGGCGCGCGTCGATCGGCGCCGAAGCGGCCGGCGAGACGCTCAACGCCGTCGCGGGTCGCGAGATCGACCTGCACGGGCTCGACGTTCGCTCCAAGCGTGCGCAGGTCGGCTGCCGCCTGCTCGATCCCGTCATCTTCCGCGGCGACGACGAGGTCGTAGCCCTTTTCCGCGAACAGCTTCGCCAGCTCGAGACCAATGCCGCTCGAAGCGCCGGTGACAAGCGCGAGTTGCCGCGATGCGGATGTGTTTGCCGTTATACTAGCCATTGTCGCGCCCTCCTATGAGTCTTTTGTGAACGCCCTAAATGCGCGGTGGATCCGTTTCCCGCTCTGGATGCCGGTGCTTCGCCAGCGCAGCGATGAATGCGCGAACAGCGGCGGCGCCCTTCGCCGCGTCGACAACAAGCAATCCGGCGTCGGGTGGCTCGTCAGCTTGCGGCGCAATGTCTGCCTGCTCGAGCAACGCGAGCGACGCACCGTAAGCCAGGATGGTCTTGCAGTGCCGATAGGTATTGACGACGAACTCCATGGTGTGGCCATCTGCGCCGAGCGCCGCGACCCCGGCATCGCCGTCCGGTAGAACGAGGCCGTCGAACAGCACAGCCGGCGAGTTCTCCATCGACGCGTCGGCCTCGATGGTGCCGCCATCTTCCGTTGCGTACGATCCAAGACGAGGGCCGATGAATCGCGGAACGGCGCCGGCGTCGGTGAGTGAATGATGAAGTGCCTTCAGCGACGCGCCGTCCACACCATCGGCGACGATTATGGCAACTTTACGCGTACGAATACCAACCTCCCCCGGCCGCGCCGTCAGCGACAGCGGCGGAGACACAGCAACTTCGGGCTTGATTGGCGCGCGAAGGCGCGGCAGCGGATCCGGCAACTCGAGCCCAAGGCCCTCGGCAACTTGCGCGGCGAAATCCTCGTCAACGTTGCGCAGCGACGCCACCATGCGACGGCGGATCGCCGGCACGGCAACCTTGCTCAGCTCGAAGCGGAAGCCGCCGACGATGTGGCGCTTCTCCCACTCCGTTTGGCTGTCGTAGAAAAGCTTGGCCTGCGTGTAGTGGTCGGCGAACTTCTCCGGCTTGCCGCGCAACTTGTCCGGCTCCGGATCGACGCGCTGCGGAAACGACATGAACCCCTCCGCCCCGGCCTGAAATGGGCAGCCGCCGGCGAGCGAATTGGGCTCGTATGCGACGCGGCCGCGCGCAATTGCCTGACGGTGCATTCCGTCACGCTGGTTGTTGTGCACCGGCGCGATCGGCGCGTTGATCGGGATCTCGTGAAAGTTCGGCCCGCCGAGTCGCGTGATCTGCGTGTCAACGTACGAGTGAATGCGGCCGGCGAGCAGCGGATCGTTGGAGAAATCGATACCGGGAATGACGTGCGCCGTGCAGAAGGCCACCTGCTCGGTCTCGGCGAAGAAGTTGTCGGGGTTGCGATTGAGCACCATGCGTCCCACAGGGCGAAGAGGGATTAGCTCTTCGGGAATGATCTTCGTCGCGTCGAGCACGTCGAATGTGAACCGCTCGGCCTGTTCTTCGGTGAAGATCTGAAGGGCGAGCTCCCACTCGGGATACTCGCCGGCCTCGATAGCCTCCCACAAATCGCGGCGGTGGTAGTCGGCGTCGGCGCCGGCGATCTTGACGGCCTCGTCCCACACGAGAGAATGCGTTCCCTGAATGGGGCGCCAGTGGAACTTCACGAACACCGACTTGCCGGCGTCGTTGACCATGCGATAACTATGAACGCCGAAGCCCTGCATCATGCGATAGCTGCGCGGGATCGCGCGATCCGACATCACCCACATCATCATGTGGGTCGACTCGGGCATCAGGGAGATGAAGTCCCAAAAGGTGTCGTGAGCCGACGCGGCCTGCGGCATCGCGTGGTGCGGTTCGGGCTTCACGGCGTGGACCAGATCGGGAAACTTCATCGCGTCCTGAATGAAGAAGACGGGGATGTTGTTGCCGACGAGATCCCAGTTGCCCTCGTCCGTATAGAACTTGACCGCGAAACCGCGGACGTCGCGCGCCGTATCGATCGATCCGCGCTCGCCGGCAACCGTAGAAAAGCGGACGAAGACGGGTGTGCGCTTCCCCGCTTCGCGGAACGGCGCGGCGCGTGTGACATCGGTGATCGGCTCGTAGCATTCGAAGTACCCGTGAGCGCCGGACCCGCGCGCATGAACGATCCGCTCGGGAATCCGCTCGTGATCGAAGTGCGTGATCTTCTCGCGGAGGATGAAGTCCTCCAGCAGCGTCGGCCGGGGTTGACCGGCCTTTAGCGAATTCTGATTGTCGCCGATCGCGACGCCCTGATTGGTCGTCAGGACGCGTCCGCTGTTGTCGACGCGCACGCGATCGAGCGGCTTTTTCAGTGGGTCAACCCCCATGATCGCGTCGCCTGTGCCCACCTTGTCCGACGCGTTGCGCTCCGTGAGCGTGCTCGAACCGACATCCGGCGATGGCGGTTGAACGGAAAAGCCCGTCGGCGGATTCAACGCGCCGTCTCGACCGACCTCGCCGGGCTTGTTGGGATTCTCGAAGACGGCTGACGCCAGCGCTTCGGTATCGGCGGCCTTCCGCGCGAGGGCATCGGTCGCCGGCGCAGGCGCCGGATGCGACGGTCCGCTCGCGGTGTTTCTCGACGCGGCCTTCGCTGTCGACGCACCGCCGTCGGACGATTTCTTCGCTGCGGGGCTCTGCTGATCACTGTTTTTTTTCTTTGGCATTCGTTGATGGATGGAGAGCGGACCTCGAGTGCAAAACGCGTTCCGACGACCGACACCCTTCGGTGACTTTCGCCGCGTCGGATGCGCTGGTCGCGAGGGCGGGTCATCGCGAGCACTGCGCGACATTGGCGCGAAGCCTGCATTCAATTGGCGCACCGCCATCACACTCATTCAACAATTGACGATGTCAGAATCTCGCAGTGGGTCAGACCGCAAAGGCGGCACGGCAGACTACTTCGAAGACGGTGAGACGGTGCGCCGCTCGGTGACGGTGCGACGGCCACAGATCGATGTCGAGCAGGCGTGGCGCGACGCGGGAATCACCGGTGAAGCCACATTCTCAGCCGCGCCAGGAGACCTCGGCACCGAAGTACGTGTCGTCGCGCCGCGCCAACAGCAGAGCGCGCTCAAAGAAATCATCGGCGCGTTCACGGGCGACGATCCGGGCGAGTCGTTGAGCACTCAACTCCGCGCATTCAAGGCCCAACTCGAGACGGGCGAGGTCGCCACGACACACGGTCAGCCTTCGGGACGTGAACGCAAGTCGCAATAGCCACCCTTCACCGAAAGTGTATGCGCGCAGTCTGCTGGGAAGGAAAAAAGGACGTTCGCGTTCAGACGGTCCCCGATCCGACGATTCTCAATCCGCGCGACGCGATCGTGAAGATCACCGCCACCGCGATCTGCGGATCGGATCTTCACCTCTACAACGGCCGGATCCCAACCATGGAAGCTGGCGACATCCTCGGCCACGAGTTCATGGGCGAGGTCGTCGAGACGGGCACGAGCGTGAAGAACCTGAAGAAGGGTGACCGGGTCGTCGTGCCCTTCGACATCGCGTGCGGCGACTGCACGCCGTGCGCGAAAGGCATGTATTCAGCGTGCGACAATAGCAACCCAAACGCGCCGCTGATGTCCGCGGTGATGGGACACGCGGGCGCCGCCGCATTCGGCTACACCAAGACGTTCGGTCATTACGCGGGCGGACAGGCTGAATTCGTTCGCGTGCCGTACGCAGACTTCGGCCCGCTCAAAGTTCCAGACGAAATGGAAGACGAGCAGGTGCTCTTTCTGTCCGACATCTTCCCCACGGGTTACATGGCAGCTGAGAATGCGGGGATTGAGCCGGGCGACACCGTCGCGGTGTGGGGATGCGGGCCGGTGGGCCAGTTCGCGGTGCGAAGCGCGCTGATGCTGGGCGCCGAACGAGTGATCGCGATCGATCGCCACGTGCCGCGGCTGCAACTCGCCGAGCGGGCAGGCGCGGAGACGCTGAATTATGAGAGTACAGATGACTTGGTCGAGGCGCTGAAGGATCTCACCGCCGGGCGCGGGCCGGAGCGATGCATCGAGTCGGTCGGGATGGAGGCGCACGGCACGTCGTTGTACGGAAAGATCGAGCGCGCCAAGCAGGCGTTGAAGCTGGAGCTCGACAACGCGACGGTCCTTCGGCAGATGGTACAGGCGTGCGGCAAGGGCGGCACGATCAGCGTCGTCGGCGTGTACGCGGGATTCATCGACAAGTTTCCGTACGGAACGATCTTTGGAAAGGGCCTCACGCTGCGCGGCGGCCAGTGCAACACGCAGAAATACATGAAGCCGTTGCTCGAGCGCATCGCGCGCGGCGAGGTGAACCCGCCCGAGATCATCACTCACCGCGCGACGCTGGAGCAAGCGCCGGCGATGTATGATCTGTTCGAGCGCCAGAAGGACGAGTGCATCAAGGTCGTAATGAAGCCGTGAGCCGATCCGCCTCCGTGGGAATCGTTCGATGACGACGGGCACCTATGCGAAGAAGTTGAAGGAGGCAATGCGCGGCGAGCTGGTCATCTCCGCCGGAGTCGACGCCATCGTACGCAATCAGACCGATGAGATTTTGCTCATACGTCGGTCCGATGGCGGGACCTGGGACCTTCCCGGAGGAACAGTCGAACCAGGTGAGACGCCGTCGATGGCACTGCGGCGCGAAGTCCGCGAGGAAACGGGGCTGGACGTCGAGATCGCTCGCGTTGCCGGCGTGTTCGGCGGCCGGAGCTTTCGCCACACGTATCCCGATGGACAGGAGATCGAAGGGTTCAGCGTGACATTCGAATGCCGGATTGTCGGCGGGCAGCTCCGGAACACCGACGGCGAAGCAACGGCTTTTCGATTCGTCGCTTCGGCGGACGTTCCGCCGCTGACGTGGCCGTATCCGCCTGAATTGTTTCAGGCGGACCGACTTGCACCCATTTATTTCTGAGCGGTGAACCGGGCGTCAGTACCCCGATGCCGCGCGCTCGTCCCCAATCTTTCGCCCGTTGCGATACGTGTTCGGACAGACCGGATGCGTGTAGATCGACGCGCCGTCGGCCGACGAATATTGAATGTCGTCGGCCCCCGCCCCCTTCGCCGGATCGAGACTAGCATAGTGGCGAACACGCTTGGCGATCTCGTGGTCCGCACAAGGCGTGTCGCCGCTGATGCCGAGCCCTCCGACGATGCGGCCATTCTTGTAGAGCGGGACGCCGCCGCCAAATGAGATTCCGCCGCCGCACACTTTGATGTCGGCGTTCGGATCGAGACACGCAGGGTTGAACGCCTCCGGCTGCGCAACACCCCACAGCGAATGACCGGGCTGCGTGAGTGTATAGAGCCGCGCCGTCGAGAAGGCGAGGGTGTCGGTGCTGAAATCATTCGCAGTGAACGCTTTCGCCATCGCGATGCTGCGGCTTCCCGGCCAATATCCTCCCGTCGAGTCGCTCGGCGGCACGATCACGCATATCTGGCCGCTGCGATTGACGATGGCGCCCCATTCGGCAAGTCCGTGAAAGAGTCCACCGGCTTCACCGGAGTCCGGAGCAGCCTTCAGCAGTTTCGCGAGATCGCTTGCGTTTGGGAGCGAGGCGCATCCGGCGTTGGCGACGGCCCGCGGTGAGCGGGCGATGGCCGTATCCTGCGTTCCGCTCTGCTCGCGACCGGAGCAAGCGGCGAGAACAGTGACGACCGCGGCAGCGCGAATGCACAGGCGGACACCGTGGGTGCCACCGTCGATGGCGGTGCGATGTGTGCTCACAATATTGCCTCCGGTGATTCGGCGGGTTCAATGTTCTGTAATTGCCAACCGGTGGCACGAAGCCAACGGCGAACGATGAGTAGCGCGGCGATGAGATAGGCGGCGCCGGCCGGGATCCACATCACCAGGCCGGCCAGTTGCTGGTCTTCGAGCGCGGTAAAGCCCCAGTGCGTCGCGCGCTCGCCATAAGCGGGGTACCATGGCGCATGCGCGGTAGCGAGCAGCGCGCCCAGCGCGGCGGTGTGAAGGGCGGTCGTGAACAGATAGACGATCGACAGCCCAAGCGCCGCGCGCCGGCGTGGGTGTACGATTGCCCACCAGAAGAGAAGGCCGCTCCCGAGAAACGACACATGTTGGAAGACGTGAATCGCTTCGCTCTCGAGTGCGAACTGAAAGCACCTCGGGATGTGCCAGACCCAGATGACCGCCGCGTGAAGAAGCCACGCGTCGAACGGACGGGTGAGCGCGCGCCAGATCGTTCGCGTCGGTACGGATGCTAGCACGCGGCCTATTGCACGACGCGCGGCGAGCGGCAAGGCCCAGAGCATGGGCACGCCCGGTCGCGCGGCGACGAACAGCGGCGCGGCGACCGCCATGAGCAGCTCGTGCTGGATCATGTGCGCGGTGAAGAGATCGTCGGAGATCGCGTCGAGCGGAGAGAGCAACGCAACGGCAAGCGCCGCACACGCCCCGCCAAACGCCGCGACCCGCCAGCCTTCGTCGACGGCGTCCGTAGCGCTGCGGCCGTGCATCCGGCGGGCGCGAAGCACACGACGTCCGCGAACGTAGAGCGCAATCGTGACGGCAAGCGGTAGCGTAACGCCCGGCGCGACATTCCAACCGCCGAGCGATGCCGCGGCAAGCGACTCGCTCATGCTCGCATGCATGCGCCGAACATGAAAATGCTGAACCACTGCGCGGCGATGACAAGAATCGAAACGCCGCTGATCGACAGCCCAAGGATCGCGAGAAAGCGTGTCCGCGTGTCGACCGTCCCCCGCTCGTCTTCGACACCGCCGATCGATCGCCAGACGACGTACGAGTCAACGCCGGCCCCAGTCACTACGATGAGGCACAGCACCGGTATGACGTGGAGCGCAGCATGCGCGCTATGGCCGCACGCCCAGATGTCGCCGGCGTAAATCGCCTGTTGATTGGCGAGCGCAACGACTGGTCCGAGGAGCACGTCCAAAGCCAGCCGCAAAAGCCCCGGCCAGCGCGCGAATCGCTCCGCCGCCGATGCTCGAGCGATCTCAGAAGACTCGCGGACCGACATAGACGATGAGAT
>Ga0193753_10000913_pt1 | contig 26956 bp, 23 predicted proteins | sample H1c2metaG_FD_144925 | JGI IMG/M metagenome (GOLD analysis project Ga0193753, IMG submission 144925) | Soil microbial communities from a riparian zone of the East river system, Colorado, United States - H1c2 | ecosystem: Environmental > Terrestrial > Soil > Riparian zone | place: USA: East... | reverse complement strand
TCAGTATCCGGGTTTACCCGGATATTTTTTTAATCGTTACGAAATGGCCTCTTCGAGGATCCAGACCGAGACAGATGTATCGTTAACGAAAAACCGGCCTCTTCCATTCTCGTCGATGGTGACCCTTTCCTTCCGTCCCCCGCAGATATCGACGAACACCTTCCCCTTATGCCTGACTCCGATTTCCATCTCCTTTTCACCCGCAGTTCCGTTAGTAAGCAACACGGCACATCCCGAATTCTTTTTTTCATCGATGCCTTCCCTGGTCCAACCGACCGTATTGGAATGATCGAGATAATCGCGCTGCAGTCCAAAGGCGAGATTTTTCCGTGTACGCATCATCGTCTCCACGCAGGGAATAGCAGGCAGGTTGATCAGTACATCGCCATTGTCCACACGATCCCAGTACTTGGCGCCATAGATAGTAGGATAGAATATGCAGGGGATACCCTGCTCCCGCAGAAGGATCAAGGCATAGGCGAGAGGCTTGAACCAGGCCTCCACCGGTGACTGAAGCGCTTGCAGCGGTTGCGTGTCGTGGTTATCGACAAAGGTGATGGCTAGCTCGGGCCTGGCGGATAACAGCGAGTTGTGGAAGATCGTGCGGAGGTCATAATCGTTTCCCCTTAGCGAGGCCTCATGAAAATTGAAATGGAGAGGTGCGTCGAAGAGCTGTATCCTTCCACCCGTAGCCTCTATATATTTAAGTAGCGGCTCCAGGTTGCTCCGCCAGTATTCGCCGATGGTGAAGAAATCCCTGTTGAACTTCGCCTTCAGGTGATCGAGCCACTCAATGAAGAAATTATAGTTGATGTGCTTCAGCGCGTCGAGGCGAAAACCATCGAGGCCGGCCGTTTCCACATACCATTCGCCCCATTTGTTCAATTCCTCCCTGATATGCGGGTTTCGAAATTCTATATCGTCGCCCATTAGGTAGTCGAAATTCCCGTTCTCATCCTCCAGCATCGTCTCCCATTTTCCATCGGCGTGCTCATTCAGGATCATGAAGATCTTTTCATTTTCGCTGAAGCCGGTGAAGCTATGCCAGTCCCAGACAAAATTGGAATACATGCCTTTTCTCCCCGGAAAAATGAATTTAGTCCAGGCCTCCACTTCGGTAGGCTCGCCGATCTTCTCATTGCGGTCGTTGGGATTCACTTCCTGCACGGGCACCTTTTCCTTTTCGTCGGCGCCGTGTTTGTGATTGAGCACGATATCGGCCAGCACCTGGATCCCATTCTCATGAAGACTATTGATGCACATCAGGTATTCGGGTTTGGTCCCGTGTTTTGTGCCTACGGTCTCTTTCTGGAAGAATTCACCGAGATCATAGAGGTCATACACCGCATAGCCCGGCTCATTGAGGCCGTTAGCGGATTTATAGGCCGGCGGAAGCCACACATGGGTCACGCCGGATTGTGCAAGCCGCGGGGCCTGTTCTGCTGCGTGGATCCATAAATGATCCTCGGTTCTGTAATACCAATGGAAGAATTGAAACAGCGTGATATTATTCATAGAATGGTTGGTGGTTAGATCAGGGAGTTATTCGAATTTAGCATAGGTGACATGGACCTGGTCGCGAATCTCATCCAATACCCTTATCATATCGAGGCTGAAATCATGCGGCATTGCGTCGCTTTCTATCTTGTTGGCATCGAGACAGGCTATCATTTCCTCCGCTTCGAATTGCAGGCCATGCCCCTCCCAGGTACAAGGGTATACTATCTTTCCTTCTCCGAAGATCTCCACCTCGATGCCCCCGGATTTCCCGAACCATGGATTCAGGATGCGAATGATGCCTCTATCGCCCTGGATCTCGGCGGGGCCGTTAATGTCGGAGATGAGGGATGACTCGAGGATCGCATACGCCCCGTTGTCATAATGAAAAAGCACGGAACAGGCCTCGTCAATTTCTTCCGGTGATAATTTAGCGACGGCCTTTACTTCGGCCGGGCGACCGAGAAGTAACATGGCCAGAAAGACGGGATAGATGCCTAAGTCCAATAACGATCCTCCACCGAGCGCGGGATCGAAGTAACGGCTATGAGGTTCGTGAGGCGCCTTGTACGACATCTGCGCCTTCAGCGAAACGATATTCCCGATCCTGCCCTCGCGGATAAATTTCATTACATGGTGTATACTTGGCAGGAAACGGATCCACATGCCTTCCATCAGGAAGATGTTATTGTCGCGGGAGGTCCGGATCAGCTGCTGACATTGCGCCTCATTGATCGTCATCGGCTTTTCACATAACACGGGGATGCGATTCCGGAGACAGGCCAGCGCTTCCCCGCAATGTTCCGGATGCGGCGTCGCGATATACACTGCATCCATTTTACCATGCGCTATGAAGTCGCCGAGATCGGTGAACATCTGTTCTATCTCGAATTCCGAAGTGAATTTATCAATGCTGTCTTGACCGCGGCCCAGTATGGCCGTCACGCGTTGCGGCGACCTTATCAGTCCGAGATCCCTGGTAAAGTCGTGCGCGATATTTCCTGGTCCGATGATTCCCCAATTCATATGATGATGTTGTGCTAAAACTTATTCCATTTACATGCCATATTTTACCCGGTGATGAACAAATTACTGCTGAGACCTGCCCGTTAAACAAAGGCGATCGATGGTCTCGCCGGGGATCGTGGAAAGAAGCGTCGCCTTGCCTGAATCGAGATGGACCCAAATCCTTTTTCCCGCGCTTGTCTCCACCCTTATTTCCTGTGGAGGAAGAAGACCCGCTGTGTTGACCATCTGGTGCGCCAGTGCGAACCCAAAGACACGGTAGTATGGATCGGAATGATGAAACCCGGCAATTGTCGCTAATGATCCGATTCGTAAAGTGGAAAATCAAATTCAATCCTGAATGATTTTTTCATAATATAAGCCTGTCGTTTGTTCATCTCACGATTTTCCAATCTTATGTCAACCCGGCGAAAATGCCCGAAGGAAAGTCCACCGAAATAGGCAGGGAATATTCTTCCCCTTTCAATGAAACTTGTACCCCACCATTTTATGCCAATCGGGATTTTTAGCGTCATGCGCTATTGGTGCTATAATTGATTAACATTCAAATAACCTTACGCCCATGCAGACCCTTGAAAAGGCGCATCCCCTGGTGCTATTTGCAGATGATGATGTAGATCTCGTGGCGCTCGTCCAATTGAAGCTTCGCCTGGAAGGCTTTGTTGTCAGGACCTGCTACAATGGAGAAGGCCTGCTCGATATGGCAATGGAAGTGGAACCCGATATCATCTTACTGGATATCACAATGAATGGCATCGACGGCACCGATCTGTGCCGGCTGATCAAGCAGAACAAGGAAACCCTTCATATCCCCATTATTCTTTTCTCCGCCAACGACGAACTGGCGTCCATTGCCCTGGCATGCGGTGCCGACGGGCATATCGAAAAGCCTTTCGGTACCAATAATATCTCCTCCTATATCAGGAATATATTGAATAAGAAATGACCCTTGCGGCTTCTATGCCTCCGGCAAATGGTTCAGGAAGTCGGCGATCGCATCCGAGTCGTACACATGATCGGCACTGCTTTGTAATATGGCCTGCTCCGGCATGTAACTTACCTGCGCATCTTTCGGATCCTGGATGATCGTCAGGCAATTTCTTTGCTTTGCATAGGAGAGACCTTCGGCCCCATCGGAGTTTGCGCCAGACAACAGGATACAAAGCAGCCGCCCGGCATAGGCATCGGCCGCTGCGCACAATGCGACATCAATGCTCGGTCGCGAATAATGTTCCTTCTCAGAGTAGTCGAGTGAAAGGGTTTGATCCGCTTCAACGAGCACGTGATAGTCTGCCGGGCATATATAAAGATGACCATCCAGTATCGGATCCTTGTCCTCGATCTCCTTTACGGTCATCGAGGTCCTGTTAGCAAACAACTTCGCCAGATGGGTGGAGCCTTGAGGATCGCGGTGGAGGACGAGAAGAATGGGTATAGAGAAACCCGGCCGCTGTTTATCCAACAGCTTAAGTACGACCTTTAGGCTCCCCGCGGAGCCGCCGATGAGAATGAGATCGATGGGGTGGCCTATTTTATTTTTCTCCATAATTTTTCACTTCCGGCCAGGGGTTTATAGGAATGAGTGATGGGAGAAAACCGGATGGATTCCTTTGTGCCCAATGCCAGGAAACCATTCAGCTCGAGACTCTCATCGAAGAGCGAGAGTACACGATTCTGCAGATCCTTGTTGAAATAGATCAATACATTCCTGCAGAATATCAATTGAAAGGAATTGAAAGAAAAATCCGTTACCAGGTTGTGCGTGGCAAATATCATCTTCTCGCTGAGTCGCGTATCGAACTGAGCGAAGTTGTAGTTGGCCGTGTAGTATGAGGAGAAATCCTTACTGCCGCCGGATAGCTGGTAGTTGCGTGAATAAAGTTGCATCTGCGAGAGTGGGAATATTCCCTTGCGCGCATTGCTCAGCGCACCGGGATTAATATCCGTTGCATAGAGCAGCGACTTATGCAGCAGCCCTGCTTCTTTCAGCAAGATCGCCATCGAATAGACCTCCTCACCCGTTGAACAGCCGGCATGCCAGACCTTGATGAACGGATAGGTGGCCAATACGGGTATCACTATATTACGAATGGTCTGGTAAAATCCAGGGTCGCGCAGCATCTCCGTCACGGTAACGCTTATCTCCTCGATGGCATGCTGGAAGTAGGACTTATCTTCCCGGATACGGTAGCGCAATTCGGCAAAACTCGTAAGTCGATCGATCGCCAGCAGCCGCTGTATCCTCCTCTTGAAGGAGGCCTTCGAATAATCGGTGAAGTCATAACCGTACACCGTCGCCATATCGTTGATCAGCAAATCGGCTTCGGAATCATCCACATATATGACCGGGCTCTTGTCCATTATTATTTTTTGAGATGCAGGTCGAGGAGAGAAAAAAGATGGTCGACATCTATCGGCTTCGAAATATAATCATTCGCGCCGGCCTCGAGGCATTTCTCGCGATCGCCCTTCATTGCCTGTGCGGTCACGGCAATTACCGGAAGCCCGCTTAGATTCTTCTTGCTGCGGATCAGTGGAAGCGCTTCGTATCCATCCATCTCCGGCATCATCATATCCAACAATACCAATCCGATGCCACTATCGCTCTCCAGGGTTTGAATGCCTTCGTCCGCGCCACTGGCCGTGCATGTCTGGTATCCATTCGCGTGGAGTGTGGCCACGAGTGCGAAGATGTTCTTGGGATCGTCGTCTATGATCAGAATTTTTTTCCCGGGCATAACAATGGTTAACTTATTTTTTGGACAATGAGTCATAAAGCCAGATCCGCAGCAATGAGATCAGTTGATCCATATCCACCGGCTTCGAAATATAATCGGAGGCTCCGGCCTGTATGCATTTCTCCCTATCGCCCGACATGGCCTTGGCGGTAACGGCTATCACCGGCAGTTCCTTCGTGCCGGGAATCTTGCGAATAGCCGCTATGGCCTCGTAGCCGTCGAGTTCCGGCATCATCATATCCATCAGCACGATGTCGATCTGTTTGTTGTGCTTCACTACTTCCAGCGCTTCCTTACCGTTTATAGCCGGGATCACCTGCATATGATGTTGTTCCAATACCCTCGTGAGGGAAAAGATATTCCGCACATCGTCATCGGCCACCAACACGGTCTTATTTTTCAGTACTTCCTCCAACGGCCTCAACCTGGGAACGGGACCCTTGCCAGTCTTCTTATTTTCTTCTACGATATGGAGAAACAATGAGACCTCATCGAGGATGCGCCGGTAAGAATGCGCTGTTTTTACAACGATGGAGTCGGCATATTTCTTTATGCGCATTTCCTCTGTCCGGGAAAGACTCTTACCAGTGAATATGATCACCGGAATGTTCTCGAGGCCCTTGTTGATCTTCATCACCTCCAGTGCCTCGTAGGCCGTCTCGTCGGGAATGCCCATGTCGAGGATTACACAATCGACCTCCTTCCTGGAAAGCGCCTCGAGCCCTATATCGATATTGCCCGAGATGACGGATGATATCTTGTGCGAACTCAGGAAGTAAGACAGAGCCTCGGCATGTTTGCTGTTGTCTTCGATGATCAATACTTTCTTCGAGTCCTTCTTAAGATAGAATTCTATTTTTTCAAAAATGGAATTCATCTGTTCCGCGGCCATGGGCTTATTGATGAAGTCGATGGCGCCGCTCAGCAGACTTTGTTTCTTTGCCTCGAAGGATGACATGATATGAACGGGTATATGGCGGGTTTGTTTGTCGCCCTTGATCTCTTCCATCACCTGCCAACCACTCTTCACCGGCAATTGAATATCAAGAAGGATACCGGCCGGCCGGAATTTCTTCGCCAGGTCGATGCCCTCATCACCTCTTACGGATACAACTCCCTTGTAGCCCTTGCGCCGGGTAAATTCGAGCAATGCGGTGGCAAAGGCAACATCGTCTTCGATAATGAGGATCACCTTGTCATCCAATGTGATCCTTTCCCTGTCATCCGGTATCGACTGGGGCATCAGCGTTGATATGTAGATCGGCTCCGCCGCAGGTACGACTACAGGCACCGGCTTTTCCGCTGCTACCGGACTCGATGTGTTCTCTGTATTTGCAGGGGTCGCCATATCCTTCTTCGTCGGTATCGATAATGTGAACACGCTTCCTTCTCCCGGCTCGCTCTTTAAGGTGATATCGCCTTTTAATAGGAAAGCCAGTTGCCTGCTTATCGATAAGCCGAGACCGGTACCGCCATATTTCCGCCGCGTGGACCCGTCCGCCTGCTGAAATGCCTCGAAGATCATCCGCTGTTTCTCCAATGGGATACCGATGCCCGAATCGGTGACCTTGAAATCAATGAAATCATCCAGTAGGGGAGAACGCGCCAAAGACAGCGCGACGGATCCCGCGCCCGTGAACTTAATGGCATTCGACAGGAGATTCTTGATGATCTGCTCCAGGCGCAGTTTGTCCGTCTCTATTAGCGGCGGAACTCCATCCTCGATCCTTATGGAAAACTCGATGCGTTTTTCCCTTGCTAGCGGTTCGAAGACCATCTTCATATCCTCTGCGATCTCCTCCAATGGCACAGTCTCATACTCAAGATCCATCTTGCCCGATTCGATCTTTGACAGGTCCAGGATATCATCTATCAAAAGAAGAAGACTATTACCCGAACTCTGTATCACCCGCGAGTATTCTACCTGGTCATCCCTCAGGTTCTTATCCTGGTTCTCTCCGAGGAGACGCGATAAAAGCAAGATCGAATTAAGAGGCGTCCTCAATTCATGCGACATATTAGCCAGGAATTCGGATTTATATTTAGCACTCAATGTCAGCTCCTCCGACTTTTGCTGGATCTCGGTATTCCGGTCCAATACCAATTTATTCTTGTCTTCCAGCAGCCGCGACCTTTCCTGCAGCTCCTGGTTGGCCTCCGTCAGTTCCTCCTGTTGCACCTTCAGTTCTTCTTCGGAAGCCTGCAATTTCTCTGTCTGCGCCTCGAGTTCAGCATTCAGGTTCTCGAGTTCGCTATGCTGCGCCTGCAATTCCTCGGATTGTGCCTGCGTCTCTTCCAATAGTTCCTGCAAGCGCGCCCTGCTTTGAGATGTATTGACGGCAACGCCGATACTTTCAGATACACTCTTGAACAATTCAATCTCCCGGGGTGTGTATTCTTCCATACTGCCAAGTTCAATCACACCCTTTGTATCATTTTCAAAGACAACAGGGAAGGCTACGATATGTCTCGGCTTTATCTCCGCTGTGCCGAACGTGATAAGAAAATCTTCGGCCTCGATATTACTCACCATCACCAATTTCTTGCTTAGGGCAACCTGGCCAACAACGCCCTCTCCGCGAGCGATCTTCCTGACTTTCGCCCCGAGTTTATAAGCGTAGCCGCTCTTGAGTTCGAGTGTTAGGTCGGGACAAACCTCGTAGAATGCTCCTACCTGGCTCTTGGTGTATATGGCGAGATGATCCATCACAGTGCCCGTTAGGGTGATGATGTCTTTCTCGCCAACCATCTTTTCGCTTAGTGTGGCGATGCCGGCCTGCAGCCATTCCTTGTCGGATAAAAGTGTGAAGGAATGGTCGAGGGATATTGCCATCTTATTGAGCGATCCCGCCAGGCTCCCCAATCCATCTTTTTCGGCATTGTTCATCCTGATCTTATAGTCTCCGGCGGATATCGAACTGGCGATTCCCTGGATGATATCAATGCGATTATTGATCTCCTTGTCTTTTTCCTGCAGCTGTTCGGTCAGCCCGATCTTTTCCCTGAATCCCTCCGATACTTTCCTGTAGAAATAAAAAGTACAGAATAACGCAATGAGTGCAGCAACGATGATCAGGATGGGAGTGAAGTTGGAGAACTGGTTCAGGCTCTGCGTTCGGGTAGTAAGCAGGCGTTCTTCCGTCGCCTGCATTTCCTTTACCGTGGTGCGTGCCTTGTCCATTACCTCTTTTCCCTTCCTTAACTCTACCACATCCACCAGTTTCTTAGAGATAGACAAATCGAGGATCTTGAAACGCTCGCTCAACAACTGTCGCAAGACGGCAATATTCTTCTGCTGGGCTGGATTATCACTCGTCATGCCCTGGATGGTATCGAGCGTGCGGGTGGTAAGTTCGTAGGAGCCTTTGTATGGATCGAGGAAAGTGGAATCGCCGGTAAGCAGGTATCCACGCTGCCCCGTCTCGGCATCCTTGGCGTAAGAGATCACGTTCTCGAGTTCCTGCAATACCACCGAGGTGTGATTCACCTGGGTAGAACTGTAGATGAGGTTCCGGATGCTGATATACGAGGCAACAGATGTGGCAATGAGTATCAGCAACGATAATCCGAAGCCTAATTGTATCGAACGCATGTAGGAAGAACGCATAAGCTTTATTGATTCGTTTTATGTAATGGGATAGTGAAATAGAATGTCGCGCCTTTTCCAGGTTCGCTTTCCACACCGAAAGTGCCGTGATGGCGATGGATGATCTCCGCACAGATATACAATCCAATGCCCATGCCCTGGAAACCGGAACTGGCTTGTGGGGCACGGTAGAATTTATCGAATAATTTTTGCTGCTCTTCTTTATGAATGCCGATCCCGAAATCGGTGACCGACACGAACAACTTATCGCCTTCGATTATCCTTGTCTCCACGATGATCTCCTTCCTGTCCGGAGAATACTTTATCGCATTGTTGAAAAAATTTATCAGCACCTGTTCGATCCTCGGTTCATTGCCATGGATCGGCTGGCCCACTTCGCCGGTCCGGCTGATGGTGTAGTCGGGATAAGTATGGCTGAACATTTCTATCTGGTTGTTGACGAGGCGATCGATGTCAAATGCATTTTCCTCGAACAATAACTTGCCATTCTCCAGTTTCGATATGTCGAGCAGATCGGCAATGAGGCCGTCCAGTTTCTTTACCTGGGAAAGGGTCCGCGTAACGTAGAGAGAAAAGGGTGCATTGCCTGCGGACTCGCGCTCGAGCAATTGCAGGTAGCTCTTGATGCTGGTGAGGGGTGTCTTCAGTTCGTGGCTGGCAATGCTGATGAACTCATCCTTCTTCTCGGCAATTTGTTTCTGATCCTCGATATCGGTGAACGTGCCGGCCCATTTCACGATTTCATTATTCTCCAGTACAGGCATTACCCGCAGGAGGTGACATCTGTACACTTCACTTTTATGCCGCCGGAGGCGGATCTCCGTCTCGAACGGCTCTCTTGTCATCACTGAATTACTAATGGCTTTCTGCAGATCTATATCCTCCGGGTGAGTGGGGGGATACTCCGCGGGCGACGATGAATATTCCAGCCATTTGCTATTGGTGTATTCGAGGCCTCCGTCCGCAGTAATGGTAAAGGCGATCTGGGGAATGGATTCCAGGGTGGAATGAAGTTCCGCCGCCTTTTCGTATGCCGCCTTCTCCGCCTTCTTGCGCTGATCTATCTCCTGGAGGAGATCGAGGTGAATTTCGCTGAGCCTGCGGCTTTGTTCATAGAGGCGGTACATCGTCTTCACCTTCAACAGGAGGATATCCGAGTCGATCGGCTTGGTAATATAGTCCACACCACCCGACGAGTAACCCTTTGTGATGTATTGCTTATCTGTATTAGCCGCGGTAAGAAAAATGATGGGAGTATCCTTTGTCTTGCTGTAACCCGAGATGATACTGGCTACCTCGAACCCGTCCATATCCGGCATCTGAACATCCAGTATAATGAGGGCATAGGAATTATTCAGGATCTTCTTCAGGGCCTCTTCGCCGCCGGCGGCTGTATCCACGGGAAAGGAATGGAGGGTCAACAGCGCCTTTAGAGAATAAATATTTTCAGGCGTGTCATCGACAATTAGTATCATAATTCAAGGCTGCAAGGAAGTGATTAATAGTGGCTAAGAAGAAAATAAAATTACTGCTTTAGAGCATACAAAAATTATGCTGTTTGCAGATCCGTATTCACCGGCATGCCATCACCGCATAAAAAAAGTTGCTGCGGACACTAAAGTGAAGATTTGGTCACAGACTATATATGAAATGTAGCCGATATTGCCCACTCCGCCTATGTTTTAGAGCAGGTGGCGCTGGAATTGTCCCGGTCCGGCTTCACGGTGGGAAAATTTTTATGGATACCGGCTGCATCTACCTATGAAGGCTTCGGCGGAATGCCTACTTTTGGGTCCATGTCCCTCTTCATTTCTTCGCTTAATTCAGGAAGCAACGGCAATTGTTTTTACATCGGCAACGATAGGGAGGCAATATTGGTCGATGCCGGTATTTCCTGCCGCGAGACGGAGAAGCGTATGAAGAGGCTGGGGTTGAGCATGACGAAGGTCAGGGCCATCTTCGTTTCCCATGAACATTCCGATCATATCACGGGAATTCCTGCACTTTCCAGGAAATACCAGGTGCCGGTCTATATAACTCCGGGCACCCGGCTCGGCAGCAATATCCCGATCGAAGAACACCTGGTCTGTTCCTTTGTCGCCTTCAAGGCGCTCGAGGTCGGCGATCTATCCATTACCGCCTTTCCGAAATCGCACGATGCAAACGATCCTCATAGCTTCATTATTTCTTTCGGCGGGGTTACCGTAGGCGTCTTCACCGATATCGGTTTCAGCTGTAAGAATGTTATCGGATACTTCAGGAAATGCAACGCTGCATTCCTCGAGGCCAACTATTGCGATGATATGCTTGAAAACGGTGGATACCCCTATTTTTTAAAGAAGCGGATCAGCGGTGATAATGGTCACCTTTCCAATAAACAGGCACTCGAACTGTTTACGAAGAACCGCGCAAAGAATCTCAGTCATCTTGTACTTTCTCATCTTTCGAAGAATAACAATCATCCCGACCTCGTCAACCGCTTATTCTCCGCACATGCCGGTACCACTACTATCGCAGTTGCCTCGCGGTACGAGGAGACTCCCGTATTTCATATCCAGCCGAGCGGGCAAAAGCGGGATGTACAACAGCGGCAGCTTTCATTATTTTAGGAATTAGCCAGTTAACCAGTTAACCAATTAGCCAATTTGAAAATGTGCCAATGTGCCAATGATGGCGTGCTAGCAGGGGTGTACAACGTTCATTGCATTTCTTTGTGCCCCTTCGTGCCTTCGTGGCTTTGTGGTTCAATAATGATAAGGAGTGTCTTCCAATTAGCAAATTAGCGGGGGTGTACAACGTTCATTTGCATTTCTTTGTGTTCCTTCGTGCCTTAGTGGCTTTGTGGTTCAATTGGCTAATTAAACTAATTAACGAATTTTTTTTTGGACGGAGACCCAAAACGTCCATATATTTGCTAACGGTGTTAGGTAAAACATTATTTATGGGAATCGCAGAAAGACGTTTACGGCAGAAGGATGAAGTCCGCTCGAGTATTCTCGCTACTGCCTGGCAGATAGTGAAGGAAGAGGGTTGGCAATCGCTTTCTATTCGTAAGATCGCCGATGCGATCGAGTACAGCGTTCCTGTGATCTATGACCATTTCCAGAATAAGGAAGCCATTCTTCTCGAGTTTGGAAAAAAGGGATTCGAACTTCTCGTGAAGCGACTGCAACAGGCTAAGGAAAAATCGGATGATCCGGCCGAACAGCTCAGCGCCATTGCAGATGCCTATTGGAATTTCGCATTCAAGAACAAAGAATACTACCAGCTGATGTTCGGGTTGGGCATTGCGTGTTGTGAGACCGAAAAATGTATTCAGGAAAAATCCGTCTTCCGGGACCTGGTCATGCAACCGATCGTTGCGATACTAGAGAAGAATAAAGACAATGATCAAAACGCCTGCCTTAAATATCATACGTTCTGGTCGGTGATGCATGGCCTGATATCCATTAAGATGATGAGCGCTTCACTCGTCACGGATGAACTGAATAAATTGGTACTGGACGATGCCATAGCTGGCTTCATCAAGAACCTGGAACATTAAATTTTTTTTACCCTAACGGCTAACGATGTTAGGTATTATTTGAGTGTTACAATCACTGCTTGCCTCCCGCCGGCTCTACGTATCACGCCCGGCAAATGAAAAAAAACAAACTATAAACATTAACCCGGTCTTATAGAAGATCAAAACAGAATAGTTATGCAAAGACGAATTATCAAAACCAGAAAACAACAAGCACCCTTCACCCTTTCCAGCCTAAAAGCGCTGCTACTACCCGCAGTATTATCCATTTTACTATATGCCTGTAACTCATCTTCGGGCAATTCGGGCGTTCCTATTTCATTTCCTTCCTTACCGGTAGTGACGGTGGGACTCACTCCCGCTACCACCTACACCGAGTTCTCTTCCTCGTTGGAAGGAAGTAAGGATATTGAGATACGTCCGCAGGTAGACGGCATACTCGACAGGATCTTCGTTGACGAAGGAGCCTATGTGAAGAAAGGACAAGCATTGTTCCAGGTAAACGACAGACCCTATCGCGAGCAGATGAATACTGCAAGAGCCGGTCTGCTTTCAGCACAGGCGAATCTGCTCACCGCCGAGATCAATGTATCGAAGCTGACACCACTCGTTGAAAGTAATATTGTATCCGAGATCCAATTGAAGACGGCAAAGGCAACACAGTCTTCTGCCGCCGCGATGGTCTCACAAGCGCAGGCCCAGGTGCAACAGGCATCCATAAACATCGGCTATACGCAGATCGTTTCACCCGTTGATGGCTATGTTGGAAGAATACCTTTCAAAACAGGTAGCCTCGTGGGCTCTACCACTCCGCAGGCGCTCACCGTTGTCTCATCCGTCAGGGAGATATATGCTTATTTCTCTTTCAGTGAAAAAGACTTCTTGCTCTTCCGCGCCCAGTTTCCCGGCGCTACAATAGAAGAAAAGATAAAGCACATGCCGCCGGTTGATCTTGTACTCGCAGACAATACAGTGTATGCGGAGAAAGGTAAAGTAGAAACGGTCTCCGGTCAATTCAGTAATACGATGGGTGCGATCAGCTTCCGCGCCGTCTTCGATAACAAGGATGGCTTGCTCCGCGCAGGCAATACCGGAAAGATCCGTGTACCGCGTTTGATAGACAGCTCACTGGCCGTACCGCAGGAAGCGACCTTCGAATTGCAGGATAAGGTATTCGTATTCGTGTTAACCGATAGCAACAAAGTGCTAAGCACCCCGATTGAAGTATCGGCGAAGACAAATAACTACTACCTCGTTGGCAAAGGGCTGAAGTCCGGCGACAGGATCGTGTACACCGGCCTCGATAGATTGAAGGACGGCGCCATTATACAACCGCAGGCTCTCTCGATGGACAGCCTCTTAAAATCTAATCCTCTATAACCAGGTAATCTCCCAGCATAAAAGGATGTCTCCTATTTGCAGTTCACTGCATATCGGGCCATGCCTTGCCCTAACGAAAGCTTGCACGACGACAAAACACATAAACACAGAAAATGCTAAAGCGATTTATTGAACGCCCGGTCTTATCGACCGTCGTTTCTATCATACTCACACTATTGGGACTCCTTTCACTCTATTCCCTTCCCGTAACGCTGTTCCCGGATATTGCGCCGCCGACTGTACAGGTCACGGCAACCTACCCCGGGGCCAATGCGGAGGTAGTGGCGCGTGCCGTTGCCACTCCACTGGAGGAAGCGATCAACGGCGTGGAGAACATGACCTATATGACTTCTACCTCCAGCAACGATGGTACTATGTCATTGAACGTGTTCTTCAAGTTGGGGACCAACCCCGACCTGGCAGCAGTGAATGTGCAGAACCGCGTTTCCAAAGCTATCAGCCAGGTGCCACAGGAAGTAGTGCAGGCCGGTATATCAACGCAGAAACAGCAGAACAGCATGATCATGGTGCCGCTGATCTATAGTAATGACAGCACGTACGACGAGACCTTCCTGCAGAATTATGCGAAGATCAATATTATACCGGAGATCCAGCGGGTAACAGGAGTAGGACAGGCGCAGGTATTCGGCGCCAGGGATTACTCCATGCGTATCTGGCTGAATCCCGAAAGGCTCACTGCAAATAATCTTTCCGTACAGGAAGTATTGAATGCGATCCACGAGCAAAATGTGGAAGCCGCACCGGGCCGCTTCGGCCAGAGCAGCACCGCTTCATTCGAATACATACTGAAGTACAAAGGCAAGCTATCCAGCAACGAAGAATATGAGAACATCATCTTGAAATCGGCTGCCGATGGCTCCGTCATCCGCCTGAAAGACATCGCGAGGGTGGAGTTCGGCGCATTTGCGTACAGCGCCAACACCCGCATTGCCGGCAAACCCGGTATTGGGGTGGCCGTTTTCCAGACAGCAGGATCGAATGCGAATGATATCCTGACCGAAGTGGATAAGGTAATGAAGAAGGCCGCGGCCTCCTTTCCCAAAGGCATCGAATACTTCAACATGTATAACGCGAAGGAATTCCTCGATTCCTCCGTGAGCCAGGTGCTGCATACATTGCTCGAAGCATTCGTGCTCGTGTTCATTGTCGTCTTCATCTTCCTCCAGGATTTCCGTTCCACTCTTATTCCAGCGATTGCAGTGCCCGTCGCGATACTTGGAACTTTCTTCTTCATGCAGTTGTTTGGATTTACCATCAACCTGCTTACACTTTTTGCACTTGTGCTCGCCATCGGCATCGTGGTCGATGATGCGATAGTGGTAGTGGAAGCCGTGCACTCGAAGATGGAGAGAACCAAATTATCCGCACGAGAGGCAACGATCCAATCGATGAGTGAGATATCCGGAGCGATCGTGTCGATAACCCTTGTCATGACCGCGGTCTTCGTGCCTGTCGGTTTCATGCAGGGACCCGCGGGAGTATTTTATAAACAATTCGCATTTACTCTCGCCATAGCGATCCTTATCTCAGCGGTCAATGCCCTGACATTAAGCCCGGCGCTGACGGCGTTGTTCCTGAAGAATGTTCACAATGGGGCAGACGGTGTACCGGTGAAAGGCTTTCGCAAGAAATTCTTCGCAGCCTTCAACGCCGGCTTCGCTGCCACCACAAATAAATACGCGAAGGGATTGAAGTTCCTGTTCCGTAGAAAATGGGTCGCCATCGCCGGACTGCTACTGATCTCAGCCGTTACTTTTTTCCTGATGAGAAGAACGCCTACAGGTTTCATTCCTACCGAAGACCAGGGCTTCATAGTGTATTCGGTTAACCTGCCGCCCGGCGCTTCGCTCGACCGCACGCAGAAAGTGATGAACAGGATCGACAGCCTGCTCAAGGATATGGATGCCGTGGAGAGAAGGGGAGCCGTCACCGGTCTCAACATCGTGGCTAATGCGAACAGCTCGGCGTATGCCGTGGGATTTATCCGCATGAAGCCTCATGGTAAGAGAGGCGCCGTTAATAATATTGAAAGTATAATGGGCCTGATCAACCAGAAGCTAAGCGTGATCCACGAGGCAAGCATCTTCCTTTTCATCTATCCCACTATCCAGGGCTTCGGTAATACCAGCGGCTTCGAGTTCATACTCCAGGACCGTACCGGCGGACCATTGGATAAACTAGGAGGAACCGCCTACGGCCTCATAGGAGAATTGATGAAGCGGAAGGAGATCGCCTATGCCTTCACTACGTTCAATACCGGGAACCCGCAGTACATGCTCGACATAAATGAAGAGAAGGCGAAACAATTAGGCGTATCCATCAGTGACCTGCTGCAGACACTGCAGGTATATTATGGAAGCAGCTTCGCCTCCGACTTCAATCGCTTCGGCAAGTATTACAGGGTGATCGTGCAGGCAGACATTGCCTATCGCGCAGAAGAATCCTCACTCAATAATGTCTTCGTGAAGAATAATCTCGGGGAAATGGTTCCTGCAAATGCATTGGTTGGCCTTAAGAGAGTATTCGGTCCGGAAACGGTGACGCGTAACAACCTCTTCAATGCCGTTACGATCAACGGTATGCCGAAGCCCGGGTACAGTTCGGGCGACGCCATCAAGGCGATACAGGAAGTTGCGGCGGGCTATCTGCCGAGAGGGTTCTCTTACGAGTGGTCGGGAATGACGAGGGAAGAGACAAGCGCAGGATCGGAGACAACCATCATCTTCCTGCTGAGTCTGCTCTTCGTGTACTTCCTGCTGGCCGCGCAATATGAGAGTTATATTCTGCCGTTGGCAGTCATTCTCTCCGTGCCCGCTGGTATTCTCGGTGTCTTCGCCTTCATCAGCATGGCGGGTATCGACAACAACATCTATGTGCAGGTAGGACTGATCATGCTCATCGGCCTGCTGGCCAAGAACGCGATCCTCATTACCGAGTTTGCAGTACAGCGAAGGAGAGCTGGGATGTCGCTGACGGAGTCGGCACTCGAAGCGGCGAAGTTGCGGCTGCGCCCGATCCTCATGACATCGTTCGCCTTCATCGTCGGCCTGCTTCCCCTCACCTGGGCTACGGGTGGGTCGGCATTGGGCAACCGGTCGATAGGTACGGGTGCATTGGGAGGAATGTTCACGGGAGTTATCCTCGGCATCTTCATCGTCCCTGTATTGTTCGTCATCTTTCAATACCTGCAGGAGAAGATCAGCAAGAATAATCGTGAGTCGTCAATCGTGAATCGTGAATAGCGACAGCTTTACAGAGGCTTATTACAATTACGTGCTGCCTGGAAGCTGATAAGTAAAGATTTAATAAGGAGATCACGTTAGGAGAATAAATTAAAGTTTCAAATTAAACAACGGTATCAACATGAGAAAGATAGTAACAAGATCGTACAGGAATTTTCGCCTCTTCATCCACAAGCTCACCCGCCGCAGGAAGACTGCGGGAAGAACAATACAAAAAGGAATCGCCTTTGCCGACTAGGCAGGCTATCGAATGAATGATAAATAAAATGATCATGAAAAGATTTATGAACACGACCGGGCTCGCCGCATTTTTACTGGCACTGTTTCTATTCTCCTGCAGAGTGGGTAAAGTGTACAAGCAGCCGGAGCTCGAGCTCCCGGCACAATTCTCCGCGGTAAGCTTCGCAGATACCAGTAGCATTGCAGATATCGGGTGGAAGACTTTCTTCACGGATACAACGCTTCAGGCGCTTATCCAGAAGGGGATCGATCACAACCACGACCTGCTGGCGGCGCTGAAAAGGATCGGCATTGCGGAGCAGCAGGTGAGGCAGGCCAAGGCTTTGATGTTGCCGGAGCTTTCCTTAAATGTAGTCGGTCAATACAACCGGCCTTCCGATAATAGTCTCAATGGGAAAAGCGTCTCTTCCTTCCTCAACAAGAATCACGTTGAGAATTATTCCGCAGGACTCAACCTCTCATGGGAAGCGGACATATGGGGAAAGATCAAACAGCAAAAGGAAACGGCGCTTGCCGCATACCTGCAAACACTGGAAGGCGCGAAGGCCGTTCAGACTAAACTCGTCGCCGATATATCGCAAGGATTCTTCAATCTCCTGATGCTCGATGAACAGTTGAAGATCGCGCGGAAGAATCTTTTGCTCAGTGATAGCTTCGTGACGGCTACAAGACTTCTCAAAGATGCCGCCGTGGTGAATGGACTCGCCGTACAACAGGCAGAAGCGCAGCGGCAATCTACAGCACTATTGATACCGTCCCTGGAACAGGACATTTCGCTGCAGGAGAATGCGCTTCAATTGCTCACCGGCCAGCTTCCCGGTAGCCTGCACCGTAGTGCATTCCTTGCCGGGATCGAAATGAACGGAGATGTAAAGACCGGTTTACCAGTTGCCATGGTCAGTCGCAGGCCCGATGTCCGTTCTGTTGAACTGGCCCTCGTTATTGCGAATGCCAAAGTGGGGATCACGCAGGCGAATATGTACCCGGCATTGAACTTAACGGTAGGCGGTGGGCTGGAATCGTTCAAGGCAAGCAACTGGTTCAACATTCCCAATTCATTGTTTGGTCTCGCGGCGGGAACCATTGCACAACCCATCTTCAAGAGGAGGGAACTGAAGACGCAGTTTGAGGTAGCGAAGATAGAACGGGAGGAAGCCGTGATACGATTCAGGCAATCTGTACTGGTTGCTACCACCGAGGTGGCGGACGCGCTGGTAGAGGCAGATAAACTGGAGGAACAGCGGAAACTGGCGCAGGCTCGCGTGCAGACCCTCAACCTGGCAGTGAGCCACGCCCAATTGCTTTTCAAAAGCGATATGGCGAACTACCTGGAGGTGATCACGGCCCAGACCAATGGTCTGCAGGCAGAGCTCGACCTGGCAACAATACAACGAAGCCAGTTGGATGCGAGAGTTGAACTGTACCGTGCGCTTGGCGGAGGATGGAAATAGGGTGAACGTGAGATGTGAATCGTCAATTGTAGTTAAGTCAAAAGTCAAAAATCAAAAGGCCTCATTCGAAGAGGCTAACTGTCCAATAGATCACAAGAAGCGGGGGAGTCCGGAGTTCCCTGGACAATGTCCAAGTCCTCTAACGGCGGGGAGTTGTCGCTAAGGGTACGGAATTGAACGTATGCATTAGGAATAAACAATAAGTAACTGGGAATTAGGAAACTGCCTGCCGGCAGGCAGGTTAGGCCTCAGCATACGTGATCTATTGGACAGTTAGCCTCTTCGAATGAGGTTTTTGAATTTTGACTTTTGAATTTTGACTTTCTGAGGCTTCAGCAGAATACTTTTTTGCCCCGCCCAACGTTACAATACCAAAAATACCCAGTATCCAAATTTCAAGTGTATGAACCAAGAAGTTACTCCAGCCAGGAGCCGATCTACCGCTATCTATCTCCGTATTGCCCTTCTGATCGTCCTGAGTTCCATTATTGTCTTTTTCGGTTATCGTTATTTTTCCTCCTCGGCGCAGGAGGTGAAAACGCCGGCTAATTCTGCCGATTCAACGATAGGCGAGATGAAGCCACCGGCCCCGGCCCTTGCTTCTCCCGAGGAGTACGATCGCAAGCTGGTTCATATTACAAATGGAGATACTTCGGGAAGGTGGCCGGTGAAGACGGGGTATCCCCTGGAGGGCGCCATTCTTCCGTTTAAACGCATCGTTTCCTTCTACGGAAATCTTTATTCCAAGAATATGGGGATCCTCGGCGAACTTCCTCCAGATGAAATGCTTAAGAAATTGCAGGGCGAGGTGGAATCATGGAAGAAGGCCGATACGGCGATGGATGTGGTCCCCGCACTCCATTATATAGCAGTCACCGCCCAGCAAAGTCCGGGGAAGGGAAATACATATCGTTTGAGAATGCCCTTTCACCAGATCGATTCCGTGCTCAGCATGGCTAAACGGATCAATGCTCTCGTGTTCATCGATATCCAGGTTGGTCATAGTACGCTCCAACAGGAGATTCCCGCGCTTGAACAATACCTGAAGCTGCCGAATGTACACCTCGGTATCGATCCTGAATTCTCCATGAAGGGTGGGCAGGCTCCTGGCAGGGTAGTAGGCACGTTCGACGCGGCCGATATCAACTACGCCGCCGAATACCTGGCTAAACTCGTAAAGGATAACCACCTTGTTCCGAAAGTGCTGATCATTCACCGGTTCACAAAAAACATGGTGACCAATTATAAGGAGATAAAGACAAGACCGGAGGTTCAATTCGTAATGGACATGGATGGATGGGGTGGTCCGCCTCTCAAAAAGAATACATACCAGCAGTTCATTTATAAGGAACCGGTTCAGTTCACCGGGTTCAAGTTGTTCTACAAGAATGACATTAAGAATAACACTAAAATGCTGACGCCGGAGGAAGTGCTTGCCCTGAAGCCGCAACCGGTGTATATCCAATATCAGTAAGCTTGAGTTTAATGAATAAGCTGTAATCTATTAAGGCGGCCAGGTAAGTCCCAGCCGTTTTTTTTGCCTGTAAGACGGTGATGCGGGAAGGAATGCGTTGGGTTTTATTGTCCCGTAGGGACATTTGGTCGGTAGAAAAGCTCGGTCTGATAGGCCTCGCGTTCCGTAGGAACGCTTGATCGGGTTTCCGGATAATAAACCGGACGATTGGTATGGGCATCGATTTTCTTCGGCTCTCACTAATTTTGATCATCTTCTCAGGCGTTCCGAAGGAACGCGGGAGACTCCTCCTTTTTTTATTTTCTACCGACCAATTGTCCCTACGGGACAAGACCCAATTAATTTGATCATTCACAAAATATTCGTCTTCCATAATCGTGAATCCTTCCCGGATCTTACCATCAAAACCGCCGAAAAATCACCGGCATTTTAAAAGCAAAAACAGTGGGATATTTATGTCTAATAAAAACCCATGATAAGAAAAGCCACCGCCGCCGATCTTGATTTCATCTATGAGCTTTACATGCATCCGCAGGTCAACCCCTTCCTCCTGTATGAGCTGATGCCCAAAGAACGGTTCGAGCCCATTTATGAGGATCTTCTGAACAAGGGGGTAAAATATATTTTTATGGATGAAGGGCTGGCTGCGGGCATGTTCAAATTGATCCCGCTGACATACCGGTGCGATCATATCGCCTATCTCGGCGGCCTTGCAATCGACCCGTCGGTTTCGGGAAAGGGATATGGCTATAAAATGGTGGAAGCAATACTTTCGCATTCCAGCCGGCAGGGGTTCAAGAGGATCGAGCTGAGCGTGGCCCTCATCAACGAAAGGGCGATCCGGCTCTATGAGAAATTGGGATTCAGGCAGGAAGGCGTATTGAGAAAGTATTCCCATATCGCCCATGGGGACCAATACCTGGATGAGGCGCTGATGGCCTATTTGTTTCAGTGACGGGCCGGGACCACCGGTCTTTTTGCCCGGTTTTTGGGGTCAAAACCCGGAAGTTATTAGTAGGAGCTGTTGATAAATTATTTTAGTCTGCGAAGGATTTTTCCAATATTTTTAGACAATGCAAGAGCACTACCACCTTCTCCGCACCATTTACGAAATTGTAAAAAACGATCCTCAACCGGAACACTATGGTTGTCGCCCCCGTGAGCTCATCCTCCGTCAGCTCCAGGAGTGGCCCGTTATTCAACAACTGCTTCACAAGCTGGCCGAAGAAAATTTGGTTACCATGGAACAGCAGGATACACTGGTCATTCGCATCACATCTGCAGGTCTTGAAAAAGTAAAGGAGCGCGGTAGCCTCGTTGAGGAATAAAATTTCTATTCCCAGTTTTTTCTTAAGAATCGCAGCCAGTTTTCTCCCATGATATTGTCAATATCTTTTTCTGTATAGCCACGCCGCTGTAACAGGGGAATGATATGTCCGAGATCGGCAATGGTCTCGAGATCGGAAGGGCATTGTTCCTTTCCGAATGCGCCATCGAGATCGGTGCCGATCCCGGTATGTTCACTGTTTCCTGCCAACTGGCAGATATGATCCACATGGTCGATCATCTTCTCCAGGCTGCAATTCATTTCCTTTGGAGTCGATACTCCTCTTATCCACCCAGGCACCATCATCCAGGCATCGAGGGCCGCACCGATCACGGCGCCGCGTTTTATCAATTCCGTTAATTGTTCGTCGCTGAACTGGCGGTTGTGGTTGACCAGCGCCCGGCAATTATTGTGACTGGCCCAAACGGCGCCACGAAAGTGATCGAGCGCCTGCCAGAAGGCATCGTCACAGAGATGCGTGGCATCGAGGATCATATTCAGCCGTTCCATTTCCCGGAGGAGAGCAAGCCCGGCCGAGCCCATCTTCCCGGTAGCATCGGTGCCATTGGCGTATCGCCCTGGTCCATAGTGTGCAGGACCGACCGCCCGGAGGCCATAATTGTAGGCCTTTTCCAGGTGGCCGATCGTCACCAATGAATCGGCTCCTTCGAGACTGAGAATATAACCGATGGCTTTTTTTTCCTTGCTATCCTTATCATTCCACCGGGCGAGGTGGGCATTGAGAGAGTCAAGCCCGGTGATCGCCGTCATCTCGCCCTGTTCTTCCATCATCTTATACCAGGCGAGTTGCGCCTGCGTCTGCGCCCAGGCCTGCTCCGGGGAGTTCCATCCGGGCAAGGGATTGCCCGGCGCCACATATCTCGCTATCTGGGTAGCTACGACCAATCCGATATTGCCTTTCCTTAGATCGGGCAGGGAAACAGTTCCCCGGTGCCGGTCGGGTTTATCCGTCATTCCAGTCTCGCTTTCACGAATGGCAATGACGGGTTGCCGGAGGTCGCGGTTCCATTCCATGGCGTTCATGGCGAGATCTAAATGTGCGTCGACTATCATTGTAAGCAATTCAAAATTCAAAAGGTAAAAATTCAAAAACCTCATTCGAGGAGTCTAACAGTCCCATACACCTATTCCTTACCCGAAGGACAGCCTCCGCTGTAGGAAAAACTTGAGCATTGAATATTGCGTATTGATTATTGAATATTTAAAACCACGCAAACCCATAATGCAAAGACTTTCCTCCTAAACCTCTATCTTTCTATCTCTCCCCACATTCATCCATTCTCCTGTTATCTTCCCGTCTTCTATCGTGTACACCCTTTCATACAAGGCAACAGTGGGACAGATGTGAAAGGGCAGGCCATAGAGGACATCGCCCGTATGAAAAGAATGATCCGGTGCGGCTTCGGCTACAAGATGTTCCTCGCTTTGACTCACCGGGTTCAATGCATTTGTATCGAGGAAGAATATTCTTCTTGTGATCTCATTCTCTGCCGCGACGGATTTATGACCCAGATCGGTAGTGACGATGCCCGTGGCCGGGAGAGAGACGACACGCGTGACAAGCACTGCCGCAGGCAGAAAGTCCTGCTCCGGGCAGCCATCGCTATACCCCTTGTCCCAATAGATGAATGTACCGGGGCTGCATTCCACTTCTTTCCTTTTTGCATGGACCGGAAAGCTCGGCGAACCGCCTGCTATAATAACGGGCACCGCGAGACCCATGCCTTCCAACTCCTTCTTCATGGCCTCCACCTTCCTGAACGCCTCATTGCATTTATCCGTTCGCAGCGAAATATCGAGATCCCTGATATGTCCATCATAGGCATGCAGTCCCGCGGCGATAACGCCCGGCGCCTCCGATAGATAGCGATAGAGCTCGATAGCCGCGCTGCCCGGTTCGATACCGGACCGGTTCATTCCCACGTTGAGATCTATGAATACCCTCAGGCTGATCCCATTCTTTGCGAAGGCCGCGGATTGTTCCCTGGCCGCCTCCATATTATCACTGAGACAGGCAAAGGAAGTATTGGGATATTTTTTCACAAGCGTTATCAGCCGCTGCAACTTCGGACCCAAGGGCTGGTACGCAAGCACCACATCCTTCGCGCCGGTCATGGCCAGCATCTCCGCCTCGGCGATCGTCGCGCATTTAAATTTCCGGATGCCGGCCTCCAGCATAAGTCTCACGGCGCCGGGCGATTTATTCGTCTTTACATGCGGCCGCAGGCGAAGCACATCGCCAACCATGGCTATCGCCGTTTTAATATTCTGCCTCACCCGTTCCGGGTACACCAGCAATGCAGGCGTATCAAGGCTTGCGATATCGCCTGTTTCGAACCAATTATTATTTGACATGGGCGAAAAGTTAATGGACTTCAAAGATCGCTTCTATTTCGACGGCAACATTTCCGGGAAGCGAACCCATTCCAACGGCGCTTCTCACCCCGATCCCGTTTTCATCACCCCATAGCTGGGCAAACAATTCGCTGCAACCATTGATAACGATTGGATGCTTCTCGTATTCGGGTGTTGCATTCACCATGCCAAGCAGTTTCACCACCCGCTTGATGCGGCCGAGATCGCCAAGATGTTTCTTTAGTGAAACCAGCATCGCGAGGCCGCACTGCCGTGCCGCGATCTTTCCTTCCTCTTCCGAGAGGTCCTTTCCCAATTTCCCCTTGATATAACTCCCGTTGGTATTCACAGAAACATGCCCCGATACATAGACCAGCGTGCCCTGGGCAAGACAGCTTTTATAAATTCCTTTCGACCCCGGAAGATTGGGAAGCTCCAGGCCCAGTGCAGCCAGTTTCTCTTCGATATTTATTTTTTCCATAAAAAATTTATTTAGATAAAAATGTCTAGGATCAATACACCAATAAGCCCCAAAACGGCGACGATCGTTTCCATTAACGACCACGAACGCATGGTATCCTTTATGCTGAGATTGAAGTATTCTTTGAACATCCAGAACCCGGCATCATTCACATGCGAGAACATGAGACTTCCCGCGCCGATGGATAGCACCATGAGATTGGGATCTGCATGCGACTGGAGAATGATAGGGGACATGATGCCGGCCGTGGTGAGTCCCGCCACGGTTGCCGAGCCCACACACACCCTGATGATCGAGGCAATGAGCCAGCCCAGGAACAGGGGATTGATGCTCCACCCCTGCAGCAGGGACGCGATCTCGCCACTCACTCCGCTGTCGATGAACACCTGTTTCAATGCGCCTGCTCCCGACACAATAAGCAATATCAGCGCGATGTCCTTTACCGCTTCACCATAGAAATCCATGATCTTCCGGAGACTCTTTCCCTGCACAATGCCGAGTGTGTACGTGGACACCAGCAATGAAATGAGCATGACGATCACAGGATCGCCGATGAAGCTAACGATATGTCCTCCCGGAGCGGCGGAGGAGCGAAGGAATGGTATCACGGTGGTGATAATAAGTAGCATGACGGGCAGCAAGGATGATAGAAAGCTATTGGCTGTGCCAGGCAATTCGTTGGCGGGAATATTCTTTGGCTGGAAGGTCTGCAGGGGAACCGACACGATCTTCTTCAACGATCTTGCAAACAACGGCCCGGCTATGATCACGGTGGGAATGGCGATGATGAGGCCATATAACAATGTGAGTCCAAGATTTGCACCGAACTGCGCCACCAGCGCCGTTGGGGCCGGATGTGGAGGCAGGAAGCCATGCGTGACGGATAAGGCGGCGAGCATGGGAAGCCCGACATACACGGCAGGCAACTTCGTCTGGTACACCACGGAAAAGATGAGCGGGACAAGGAGCACGAAGCCCACATTATAGAAGAGGGGAATGCCTACAATGAATCCCGTGATCATCATGGCCCAGAGCAAATACTTCCTGCCGAACAGGCGTATGAGGACCTCCGAAATCTTCTGCGCCGCGCCGCTTTCGGCCACGAGCTTACCGAGCATTGCCCCGAGACAAATGATCACTACGAGCGAGCCAAGCATATCGCCGATTCCCTTCTGTACCGAGGTAGTTATGCCGGTGAGAGGAATCCCCAACATGCCACCGGCAAAGATTGAAACAAGAAGGAATGCGAGAAATGCATTGAACTTTCCCCAGGTGATCAACAGGATGAGTAAAGCGATGCTGGCAAATACGATCAGGAAGGTCATGCGGCGATTTGGATGCTGAAGATAATCTCTTTTTTTTACCAGTAAGGCGTGAGGGGAAGTCAAAAGTCAAAAGTAAAAAGTCAAAAGAACAGCCTCGTGTTTTTTTCCGATAGATGCCTGGGTTGTAGGTACTGGCAGTCTTCCCGCCTTCCCGTTCTTACCGGCAAAAAAATATGCCGGTAAGAACGGGAAGGGTTCACGATTAGGGAAGATGAATGGTTGGTGAATGATCAAATGGTTTGGGTCCTGTCCCGGAGGGACAATTCGTTTGTAGCAATCGCTCTGCTTGAAGACGCGCGTTCCATCGGAACGCTTCAAAGCGGGTCGTGTTTGTCCGTACGCCGTTGTTGGTGTGCTGGACTTAAGATGAAAATTGCCCTGTTTTGAACACCAACAACGGCGTAGGAAGATGAATATTTTGTGAATGATCGAATGATTTGGGTCCTGTCCCGTAGGGACAATTGGTCGGTAGAAAATAAAAAAGGAGGGATCTCCGCGTTCCTTCGGAACGCCTGACAAGCTGATCAAAATTAATGAGAGCTGAAGAAGACCGATGCCGATACCAATCGTGCGGTTTATTAATACGAAACCCGATCAGGCGTTCCTACGGAACGCAAATCCCTACGCCGACAAATTTTCTACCGACCAAATGTCCCTACGGGACAAGAAGCTTGACAATAGAACGTGTATGTATTTTCTACCGGCATCTATCCCTTTATTTAACGGATCGCCGCCATTAAAAAACACGGTAGCCGGTCACGACAAAAAAAACAGGCGCCGGAAACTCCGGCGCCTGTTCAATAATTTGAATTTAAAACCTCTTACTTTACCTGGCTAACTACTACGTCCTGGATGGTACGTGAATTCTTGTTCACTTCGAATACCACTGACTTCTCAGCCTTCTTACCACCGATCTCGAACGTTACAGGCTGCTCACCCAATTCTTCCGTGTTAAGAAGGAATTTGTTGGTGCTGTTTGATTTTACAACATCCTTGTAGAGGATATTGTTCTCATGATCGCGAACGGTAACAGTGTACTCGCTTTCAACTGCGCTTGCAAAGCTCAATTGAAAAACGGGCTGGTTCTTCAGGTTACCAATGAACTTCAGTTGAACGCCTGAAGGATTTTCGCCATTGTTGGCGAGTGCAGGTGTAGCCACGGCTACAGCAAGAGAAAGAACGAGGGCGAATGACGCCATACGAGTGTTAAAGAGTACTTTTTTCATGACTTTACTTTTTTAATGATTA